>Ga0114968_10002645_pt1 | contig 13597 bp, 18 predicted proteins | sample M_130807_EF_Meta_FD_87020 | JGI IMG/M metagenome (GOLD analysis project Ga0114968, IMG submission 87020) | Freshwater microbial communities from Lake Montjoie, Canada to study carbon cycling - M_130807_EF_MetaG | ecosystem: Environmental > Aquatic > Freshwater > Lake | place: Lake Montjoie... | reverse complement strand
AATGCCGGATATCCGACAGCCCAAAGAATTAAAGTTCTTTGCAAAGAGTTCGATTGCAAGAGCCGTGCCATGCTTTTCTTGCCGTTATTTGATGGGTTTTTGACGGGGCCGTAGGCCGCGTTGCAAGGCAGAATGCGGGTTAGCGGATAACCCGTGCCTGATACTTCAGAGAAATTGAAAGCGGCAAAGCCTTGCCGCTTTGCTTAACGCAACCAGACTTTGGGTGCTTCCAATGCGTCGTAATCGGCGGCTTTTTGAACTTGCAAACGAATGCGAGCTGCCGAGTTGGGGTTGGTGTCGGGTGTTGCCGGATTCAATGCATTGTGAATGGCATTGCTGACAGCGTTGGCGCCAGTTGTGTTGGCATTGGCCCCAGTTGAATTGATGCGGAAATTTTTAAACCCCAAGCGGTCTACCGCATTTTGAACCAAGCCTTGAGAGATAGAAGATCTTGTCATGGGGGCCTGCGGATCGCGCCCTTCATACAGGTACTTGGCTTGTTTGCCCGGAATACCCAATGGCTCTTCGGGCCTCTTTTCGCCTCGTGCTGCGGGTTGAAGTACGGCTAAATAAAGTTCGTCCAAAGGCACGGGACCTTCTTTCTTAAGTCCTACTTTGTCAAAGTAGGTATCAACCAGGTGCAATTGTTGGTAGACGCTCAGGCCCAAAATAGACTTGGGTGATTTACCAAAGCCCACTTCGGCTGCACCTCTGTCGGGCCCATCGCAAAATTGAATGATGCCGTGGCAGCGCGTGTTGGAAGCCTGTGGATTCATGCCGTCGCTTTCCATCAAGGTTAGGCGGGCAAAATCGTCTGGCGAAAAATTGTGTTTGTTGGCTACTTGCAACACTTTGTTGTAGACGTCTTGCTTTTCGACCTTGGGAATAAAGCCTCGAGTCACTGCTCGATCAAGTGTTTGGCTGAGAACTGGGTGAGCCACAGCGTTGATGAAGTTGCCTTTGTTGATAGGCTGGGTGGGCCGGCTTGCGGTCACTGTAACTGTCTCTATTTTGTCATTGGCTTTGGCCGAGTTGCTTTGTGGGGCGGTCTGAGCCAAGTTGGGCGCTTGATTTGGCGCTTGAGTCTGGCCCGATTGCCACTGGTTCAACATGTTTTGAAGTTGAATCTTTTGACCTGGAAAAATAGCATTGGGGTTGTGAATGCCGCTGTCGGCGGCCAAAGTTTGAGCCCATCTGAATTCTTCCGATGCCGAAAGCTTGACGCCTTGACGCTGGGCTTGCTCTTTCACAATGCCAGTGAGGGTGTCACCCGATTGGATGACCTTGACTTGGGAGGGCTGGGTTTGTTGAACTTGGTCCAAGGCTTTGGCAAAGCCAGGCCGCGACAAAGCAGCCACGGTAGTGGGCGTACTCCCCACAGGGGCATTAGGTAAATTGGATTCAATTCTCATGATGATATGGCATCTTTATTGCATGAACTCCGGTATGTTCAAACCAAGTGTCAAAACATCTACACCTGCCCAAGGCTTGATGCAAATCCTGTGCCTGACGGTTTTTTGGCTGTTTGCAATCACCCTTCCTATGGAAGCCGTTGCTCAAGCCAACTCTGCCGCCGAGTCGATGGGCTTGCAAGTGCGTCAATGGATGTCTCAAACCCATGGCGTGAACGCCAAGGATGTTGTCATTGCGCCTTTAGATGATCGCTTGAAAGTACAAGCCTGTCAAAAATCTTTGAATGTAGACAACCCTTTTGCATCCAAAGAAACGGTACGTGTTCGGTGTGCTGAACCCGTTTGGCAGCTTTATTTGCAGGTTAGTCTGCCTGCTGGACGCGTCAATGCGGCCCCATCTGTTACTTCTGCGGGTGCCCCAAGCCCTGCTGCGCCTTCAAGTTCTGCTCCGTTGCAAAATGCCAACAACTCGGCCACTGCTCCCAAAACCATCGTGCTTGCCCGCCGTTTGTTGCAAAGAGGCGTCATTTTGCTGCCTGAAATGCTAGAAGAAGTTCAAGCTTCCCCTGGAAATGTCGATACTCAGTTGCTAAGTAGTTTGAAGGACGCACACCAAGCGGAACTCACCCGGGATATTCCGGCGGGACAAGCTTTGAGGGTGTCTGATATTCGCCGTGCCATCATGGTGAAACAGGGTCAAACGGTGATGTTGTTAATTGGCAACAAAAATGAGTTTCAGATTTCAGTCCGAATGGAGGCCATGCAGGATGGAAGACTTGGAGACCAAGTGAAACTGAAAAACCCAGAGTCGGGCCGTCAAGTATCTGGTCTGGTGACGGGGCCCAACACGGCAAAAGGTATTTGAAATCCAAAAAATGTGTTTTTTTGGCTTAAAAATCGCTAATAGCTGATTTTTTATTTAAGTTCTAGAATTTCATGTCGATACACTTATTGTTCAACCCTCCTATTTGGGTTGATGTGAGAAGAAATAAGAAAGCGAGCAGGGTATGACCGATGCAATTTCAAACTATGGACAGCGTGCGCAGTCTGATGCCTCATTGCGCAGCGCAATGGACAAGGCTAGCAAGAAAAGCGCAGCTCCAAGTAATTTGAGCAGTGAAGCGCCTGTTTCAACTTCTCAAAATAACAAAGCAAGCAGTTCTGATGAGCTTCTATTGAGCAACGTTGCTGAGCGTGCAATGGCGCACCAAGATTTTGATCGCGTGAAGGTCGCCTCTATCAAGCAAGCCATTCATGATGGGCAATATCCTTTAAGCCCTCGCAAAATAGCTGAAAGTTTTCATGCCGTTGAGCAGATGATTCGTGAGTGAGAATCTTCTGAAATTAACGGCAAGCCTAGCGCAATTGTTGGCGCTAGAGTTTGAAGCACTAAAAAATCAAGATCTAGATCAATTTGAATCACTTCAGCCTGTCAAAAATAATTTATTGACTGAACTTACCCAAAGTTGCCCCAGTGCTGATGATCTTCAACAACTCCCGCAATGGGCTGAACTTAAAGAGCAGTTAATTGAGTGCCGAGACCTGCATCGCCGCAACTCAATTTTGATAGAACGCAAATTGGATTCAATAAGGGGTGCACTGAACAGCCTAAGGGCTGGCGATGGTGGAAGCTCCGTAGAGGTTTATGACCGATTAGGTCAAGTGGCCCGTTTCAGCAAGGGTCGAGGCTATCAAGAAGTTTAGTCACTCTAACTTTCCACGGCATTGTTTGTGTCAAATTTCTCGTCCCCTGGGCGCATCCCCTTCAGCCAATAAACCCAAGACAAAACAACTGCCACGGTGGTGTAAAGTTCCTCGGGAATCTCTTGATCGACATTCAGCCGGCTGAGCAAAGCCAGAAGTTGCGGATCTTCTGAAATGAACACACCATGTTTGTTCGCTTCCTCAATCATCCGCCAAGCTAAATCATCGTCTCCTTTGGCAATCACCACGGGAACGGGATTTTTACTGTAGGCAAGCGCTACCGCCTGGCGCATGTGCCTGCTCATGCTGATACATCCACAACCAAGCCGCGGCCCGTTGGCGCCCAATCACTCAATTCAGTGGGCCTCTCACCGTGAACAACGCTGAAGGCGCGTAAGTTAAGTCCAGCTGCACGCAATTCATCTCCCAATAAATACGAACGAGAACGTGCCTGCGAGACAACCGATTCGTTGACAGCCCACATGGTGAGTTCAATTTGCTGGGCGTTCATGAGCTGTGTTTTGAGCCAAATTGGACCGAGGTCTTCAGTTTTAGAGTGCACATTGACGGTGAGTACGGGCTGTTCACCCTCTTGACGAGGTCCGCGCCGGACGGTGAGCTCAATGGGATTGGCGTCAACGAAAGGAAGTGTCATGTGAAACAAAATCTCTTGTTGAGCTTGCGCCTGCACGGCTTGAACCTGGCTTGCTTCGATGTCGTCTATTGCATGGGTGAGTTTTTCTATCAAGCCAGAATCTATTTCTTCATCGATCCCTGAATTGTTGACTTCAGACAATAGTTTTCGAAGCAGTTGCTTGGTATCTTGAGCGGGTGGTTGTAAGCCTTTTGACAACCAAACTTCAGTGCCCATGGCACCCATCATCGTTTGCCTTATAGCCGCTGGTGTAAGTTGCGCCATCGACAACTGTATGCCACGCCATTGGGCCTCTAAATCTGGCCGTTTAACTTGGCTTAACAACGCATCCAGTTGACCTGATTGAAAAAGTTGCGGCAATACTGAATTGACATTGGGCCTGTAAAGCAATGAGGCAATACGAGACACAAGTGAAGATGCATTGATAGAGACTAAATTGCCATCTTGCACCCTGAACCAAATGGATTCACCGACTTGAGAAGCCATCAGACCAGGTACTGCCAATGCTTTTCCTTGCAACATGAGCATGGGTTGATCATGTTGCAATCTAACAGTGCCTTGAACCACTTGCCCATCTTTTAAACCTAATTCGGCGGCAGCTTTAGCCTGCAATGGCAGCAGTTTGCCTTCCAGAAAAATAGGATGTATGCGGCCGGGCTCAACGAGCGCATTGGCCCCAGAAATCAAGGGAACCGGACCCAAGGCTTGCGAACTGTATAGTCGCGAGCGGTAAAGCCTGGGTCTGATGTTTCGTTTGTAGGTACAAAAGGTGTTAGGACAGAGCGCACGATTTGACCATGATCAGGAACCACAATGGTGGTGCCTGCTTTGACACGTTGTTGAGGATTGCCCGTGATGACTTTGGGATTGGCTTCAACCAAAGATTTTCTCAAGATGGCTGTCGTCAGTGGGCTGTTTGCATAAACGACTTGAACAAGCTTATCAATGGGAGTACTTTGAGAAACAGTGTAATTTGCGGATGTTGTCGAAACAGGCTCAGCAGTCGCATCTGCAGCCAAGACAGAGGCGGAAAAAACGCAGGACAGGGCACCCAACATCCAAGCCACCTTGAAGCACGCGGTAATAAATGGATTCTTGTGAATGGAAAGTGTCATGACAAACTCATTTCAATCAATAGGGAGACATTGTCAACGTATCGGGCGCTTTGGGCGCGATCTTAACTGAACGTTTGGCGGGTATCGTTCGGTTGGTGGTAGGTTGCAAGTTGGGTTCTGTGACCAATGTTTCAGTGGGCCATGCGCGCCACTCGGGCTGAGCGGATTGGGCAGGCCCTGCCAGAACCACCAATTGCGCGTTGTAAGGTGTGACCGATTGAACTTTGGCCAATAGAGTTTGAGGCGCGCCTTCTTTGCCCAACAAGCCTGAAGGAAATTGGGCGGGGTTGGCCACTAGCCACTCGTCACCTTTACGCACACCGCTGAAGGTGCCAGCATTGATCTGAACTTGTTGTGGGTATACCGCCGTGACGCTTGGGTTCATGGTTTGGCAAGATAACCATTGCTCAGCCGTATCGCGCCATGTTTGAAGCTGGTCTTGAATGCTTGTCAAACTGGCAGCGCTGACTTTAGGCGCAGACCAAGCTGGGCGATCAACGTCGAGGGTCAGGCTGACGCTTTCCTCAAACTTGTCAGACTGAAAATCGGTGCCTAAAATTTTAAAATCTAAATTCAAAACCAATTGATTGCCTGAATATCCCATGAGTCCCTGGAGACCATTTGCAGGCAATGCTTCGGTACTGATTTTCAAAATCGCTTCCCAAGGCAAAGTCTGAGGGCGATTTCCAATGAGCGCGCGCTCATAGCTTGTCATGGTTTTGGACATGGATGCATCGGGCAAACTGTTCACAGTCTTCCAAGTGCGGGCGCTTCCAGCAGCATTGGGTTGATCGACCCATTGCTTTTGCAATTGTGGCAACAAGGATTGAAGTAAAACGTTGTTGGCGCTTGGGTCAATGTCTAAGGACAGGCCCATGACATGGTTCAAGCGCATACCAACTTTAGCTTGACAAAGAGACGCTTGAATTGAATTGTCTTGTGGCGACATTTCTTTGGCGAAATCTGCCGCCTTTGTCATGAGTTTGCTAAATTTTTGAACCGCACCTTTGAATCCAGTTTCTCTAACCGGTTCTTGTTTGGGTTGGCTGACTGTGGCATTTGGATAATTGCCATTTGGTATTTGCAAGCGAGCTTTGGCTGTGCCCGTATCATCGCGATCAAAACCTATGACCTTGACACCCGTCACTTCCAAGGTATTTTTGAAGGTGCTGTTTTCGCGCAAACTGCCTTGTCGATCTAGCCAGGTTGTGGACGAAACGCGAGTGTTTGTTTTCAAAGAGGCTTCCACAAGACTTTGCCGAATAGCGTCCAAACGTTCTTGTGCTGTCAAAGGCGCCTGGGCACCCGGAACTGAATTTGACTGGATTTGTGCGCTCGCATTCAAACAAACCAGTGCAGACCACAAGGCAAGGCTGAAGGCGCAGATTTGATGAGTGCGTGCAAGCGGGTTCATTTTTATCGACCTCGACCAGCCATCTGACCCATGAAAAGAATGCGCAAGTCTTGGACCACGTCACGGTCTAAAGACAATGTGGTTTCATAGGTTTCATCTCCCACCGGGGTGATGCTGACCAAACGAGCACCATAAATCACACCTTCTACTTTGGCCCGAAAAGTGTCATTTGTGACGACCATGTCAGCCACAGTGGAGCTTGCATCCAGTTGCTGGCCATAAACCTGCTCAGTGAGGTTGCGATAAGCATCAAGTTTGGAGGCGCGAATGGCCATCAAACGCTGCTGCGCCGGATTTTTATGATTTTGTACCGCGACCACAGCGTAACCCGTTGCTGTAATTGTTTCTCTTTTTTCAACCAAGGGTGAAGACATGGCCATGGCGTCTTTGGAGGAAGAGGGGCTTGGCATGGCCAAATTGATGGATTTACATCCAGTGAGGGCTGTTAAGCCCAAGCTTAGGCTAAGGGCAAAGCAAGCAGAGGTCATGCGTTTCATGTTCAGTTCCTTGTAAGAGGGGGACTTGAAGTCCTTCACCCTCTGATTCGGCATCAACTTGAGAAGCTTGAGTGATTCTGAGGCCACTTGTTGTGAAAAGGCGAAGCAGTCTGACGGTTTTCCGACATTTGTGTCGTTTTTAATCAATTTTGCAATACATTGGTGTTTTGATACATTTCATGAAACATTTCCCCAAAACCCATGGTTAAAAAGAGTCTGTCTAAAGCCTTTATCGGTGCCAGTGCTGGCGCTGAAGCCATTCGCCACTTAATTGAACGGGTGGCATCCTCCAGCGCCACCGTTTTGATAACTGGGGAGAGTGGCACGGGAAAGGAGTTGGTGGCCAGGGCCTTGCACGATCAATCCGATCGAAGTGGCGGTAATTTTGTACCCATCAATTGCGCAGCCATTCCCAAAGACTTGCTTGAAAGCGAGTTGTTTGGACATCGAAAAGGTGCTTTTACTGGCGCCATGGCCGACCGCATCGGTCGATTTGAACTGGCCCATGGCGGTACCATCTTTTTGGATGAAATTGGTGACTTGTCATTGGACATGCAGGTGAAACTGCTTCGCGTTCTGCAAGAGCGATCGGTTGACCCGGTTGGGGGCTTAAAGTCTGTAGAGATCGATGTCCGTGTGGTGGCGGCCACTCACCGAGATTTAGAGGCCGAAATCGAGGCGGGTCGGTTTAGAGAAGACTTGTATTATCGTCTGAATGTATTGCCTTTGAACACGCCTGCCTTGCGTCAAAGGGCCCAAGATGTGCCTGCACTGCTGACTCATTTTGCAGATCACTTTGCTTCCAAGGGTCAAACCCCCATTACTTTCTCGACAGACTTTATCGAAGCACTGAAGGACTATGCATGGCCAGGCAATGTTCGCGAATTGTCCAATTTGGTTGATCGGTTCAATACACTTTTCAGCGGTCAGGTTTTAAGCTTGGCAACAGTGCCATCGTCATTGTTGCCCAAGGGTTTGCGTAAGCTTCAAGCGGAACGTGTCAGTACACCCATTGTCGATTCGCTTGAAATTGTGGCCCCCTTGAGTGCCAAAGACATGCACCACAGTGCCAATGCTGATTTGATGAACCCTTTTGCCAATCCTGCGCCAGCTTTGGCCATGGACATGCACAACGAAGTGGAAGACATCATCATGTTGGCTCAGGGGCTACCCAGTTTGCCGCCTGAAGGACTTTCCTTGAAAGACCGATTGGCAGACATTGAGCGAGACCTTATTGTGCAAGCTTTGAACCGAACAGACGGCAATGTTTCTCAAACGGCACGACTGCTCAATTTACAGCGCACAACGCTGATTGAAAAACTGAACAAATACGATTTGCGGCAGGGTACCTTGCCTGTTGCAAATGCCGATATTGAAAAAGACGTGGGTTAAGTCAGTCCTGAAAACTCAGGGTTTTGAACTCAAGACACCACTTGCGCCTGCTGGTATGGTTTCTTGTTGAGTTCGTGGGTATTGAACCATGCGTTCTTTTTGTTTGGCAGCCGCAATGGCAGCTGCATTGGCTGCATTGGTGGCAGAAGTTGCTTGAGATGCTGCTTTGGCCGCGATGATATTGTCTGCCGCTTGACGCTCTTTTTGCAGACTGGCCAATGTTTCCATTTCTTTCTTGAATGTGCCAGTTTCTCCCACGGCGCCTTTCAGCCCAGTGACTTGACCTGCCAGTGCATTCAGGGCTTTTGATTGTTGTACGAATCGACCTTCTAAAGACTTGACCTGATCTGCTAAGACTTGACCTTTTTCACCTACTTGCTGGGCTGTTTTTTCGGGCACACTGTCGGTCTTTTTGATGGCTTCATTCAGGCGATTGTCAAGACTGCTTTGCATCTTGGTCATGTCGTCTTGCTTTGACACCATTTCTTGCAGGCCCTCGTTCACAGAACTTACCAATTCCATAGAGTCGTTCAATTCGACCACGCGCTTGCTCAAAGAGGCCAACATGGCGTCCATTTGGGTGATTCGTGACTTCAAGCTGAAGATGGATGTTGCAAAAACAATGGCAGTGAAAAGCATCACGCCTCCAGCGACACCTAACATGATTTGATGTTGCTTCTTATTGGCCTTCATGAGCCCTTCAAGATTGTGCGTAGCTGTTTGAATTTTTTCACCAGCGTCAACAGCTAAACTTGCAGATCGAGTTGCCAATTCAGCTGAATCTAGCATGACCAATTTCAAACCTTCCAACTCATCCGCCTCGGTGACAGGCGTCTGCGCCGCATGGGTTGCATGCGGTTCGTGATGGGGATGGTCGTTACCGCCCGTGGTGGGTTGGGTGCTCATGGCTAATTCCTTTTATTCAAGCTTGTCCAGACGTTCTCGCACTTGGTCGTTAGCGATTTTGACTTTAATGACGCGCGCTGGAAAATTCATTTCCGGCATGGCTTCAGGAAGCACACTTTTCGCTTGACTGATGGGTTTTAACGCAACATTGCCTGGCTCGTTAGTAATAGTATCGACAGAAGACTCGACAGCTTTAGTTTGGAGGATGCTGTCGAGTTGGCTGACGTCGATCGATTTTTTGTTGGGAGGTGGCACAGCGCCTTCTTTAGGCTGAGCTGCAAAACGATCCGGTGCCTCTGCGGCACTTTGATAGCCTTTGATATTTTCTTGGCCTTGCTCTTTACTTTGAAAGCCTTTGTTGTTTTCTAGGCCTTCCTCTTTACTTTGATAGCCTTTGTTGTTTTCTCCTTTGGCCATCACATCTTTGCTAGGGTCCTTGGACGAGCTAACACCACCGTCCATGACCACATTCTCAACTGCTTCGCCTTCACCATCGGCCATGACTTTTCGCACAACAGGTGCGCCCGCTTCACCTTTTTTGCCAACGGCAATGTTGGTGCCTTCAGGCATAGAGACGGTATGAGGACGATCCGTTTTGATGATCATCGGCTCTTCTGGATTTTGATTTTCACTCATATCGATTCCTGGATTTAAGTTATGCACTTCAGCTTAACTGCTCATTAATTTGCCATCTGCATCAAACAGCATGGATGACGGCACCTTGGGCTGGGGCTTAGACATTGGCGCAACGCCAGGCGTCACATCTGCCAAGCTAAAAACATAGGCAATCACTTGCGCAACGGCCAAATACAGAGCTTCGGGCACGGGGTGATCTACCTCAGTGCTGAAGTAAAGAGCACGGGCCAATGGTGGTGCTGCAAACATTTCTACCCCATGTTTTTGGGCTTCTTCTCTGATTCGGGCGGCCATGTGATCAGATCCTTTGGCCAGTAAAACAGGAGCGCCATCACCTGTAGGGTCGTAAGACAAAGCCACGGCAAAGTGCTCTGGGTTGGTAATGATCACATCGGCGTCTTTGACTTTTTGAATCATGCGGTTGTTGGCCATTTCGCGCTGACGTCTGCGAATCTGCTGCTTCACCTCAGGGCGGCCTTCCATGTCCTTCATTTCGTCTTTGACCTCTTGCTTGGTCATGCGCATTTGTTTGATGAAGGCGTAGCGCTGGTAAGGCGCATCAATCAGGGCAATGACCAACAAACTGAGCGAAAGCCAAAGTGCTGATTCAGCAATCATCCATCCCGCCGATGCCAAGGCGGGCTCTAAAGCCATCTGGCCCAATTGCATCATTTGATCCATCTGCCTGCTGACCAGAGACCACAATACAGCGGCTACCAAAGAGAATTTCAAAATCGATTTCAACAATTCTATGGCAGCACGGGCACCAAACATTCGTTTAAAGCCAGACATGAGGCTGAGCTTGCTGAAGTTGGGAAGAATGCTCTTTAAAGAAAATAAATAGCCGCCAGTTGCGCCGCTAGACAGGATGGCCATGATGGCTGTGACCAAAAGAACCGGCACAATCAACAAAAAACTTTCTCCCAACTGGTGGGCAAAAGTGGCCACCATCAGGTCGGGGTTGTCCAATGTCTTGCGATCGAACTTAAAGCCAGACGCAAATATCTCGGCCATTTGTTTCATCCAATAGCCACCCATCATGAACATGGCCAAGATGGCACCAATGGTCACAGCAGCAGCTGGCAGTTCGACCGATCGGGCAACTTGTCCTTCATCACGGGCATTGCGCAGTTTTCGCGCCGTCGGGTCTTCGGTTTGTTCGGCGCTGGAATTTTCAGCCATGCTTTACATCCTTTAAGTGATACCGACCAAGGCGCGGACTTGAAAAAAGCCTTGCATCCAAAGCCATTGAATGCGTGCGCCTATGCTGGGCAAAGCCAGAATGAGCACACCGTAACCGGCAAACACCATGGCCGGAAATCCGACGGAAAAAATATTCAAACTTGGCGCCGCGCGTGTGGCCACACCCAAGCCAATGTTGATGAACAGCAAGGCGACCATGACGGGCAATGCTGTGAGCAAGGCGCCTAAAAACAACATGGAGCTCCAAGCAATGACGTGTTTCATGGCTTCGCTGCTCATGAGGTTACTGCCAATGGGAAGGCTGGTGAAGCTCTCGACTACCAAGCTCAGTAGCAAAGCGTGACCCCCAAGGCCCACAAAAATAAGCGTGGCCAAGACCAATAAAAATTGCGAGATGACGGGTACGTTGCCCATGTTGGGATCAATCATGGTGGCCATTGATAAACCAATGGCGTTGGCAATTGATTGACCCGCCACCACAATGGCCGCGGTGACCACTTGCAGCATGAGGCCCATGAGCAAACCGATCATGAGTTGATTGCAAATTTCTAGGAGGCCGCTTGCTGAGAGCGGGTCAATGACGGGCCAATCGTGCAAAGGGTAGACCAGCCAAGTCAGGGCCATGGCCAACACAATGCGAATGCGCAAATTGACGGCACGCAAGGAAAAAATGGGGGCTGCCACCAACAAGGCTGAGATTCGCAGCATGGGCCAGATCAGGCCATAAAAACGATCTAACAGTTCGGTGACTGCGATGTCCATATCAGGTGAACAATCCGGGTATACGCTGAAATAGACTGCGCGTGTAATCGACCAGGGTGGTCAATTGCCACCCACCCACCACAGCCAAAGTAATGGCCAATGCGGCCAGCTTGGGGATAAAGCTAAGGGTGGCTTCATTGATGGAGGTGGCCGCTTGCAAAATACCAATGGCCAAACCAACAAAAAGCGCAACACCCAATAGCGGTGCAGAAATTAAAACGGTCATCCAAAGCGCTTGGCGACCCAGATCAACAACAGTGGCGGTGTCCATGTGTGGCTCCAGAATTAGGTGGCAAAGCTGGCAGCCAATGATCCCAAGATCAAGCTCCAGCCATCAACCAAAACAAACAACATGAGTTTGAAAGGCATGGAAATCATCATGGGCGACAACATCATCATGCCCATGGACATCAGCACGCTAGCCACAATGAGGTCAATGACCACAAAGGGGATGTAGATAAGGAAGCCAATGGTGAAAGCGCTTTTCAATTCGGACGTGATAAAGGCCGGTACCAAGGTGGAGAAGGGCACAGCCGCCGCATCGACGGGCTCGCCTTTGTTGGCCATTTGCATGAAGAGACCAATGTCATCTTCGCGGGTTTGCTTCATCATGAAGTTGCGAAGGGGCTCTTCGGCGGCGGCCAAGGCTTTGTCAAAGGCCATGCCTTTTTGCATGTAAGGAACCACCGCATTGGTGTAGACGTCATTCAAAATGGGCGACATGATAAAGAGTGTGAGGAACAAAGACAAGCCAACCAAGACGGTGTTGGGGGGTGTTTGACCGGTACCCAAAGCTTGACGCAAGATGGACAAGACAATGATGATTCGAACAAACGCCGTCATCATGAGCAAAAATGATGGCAGCAGCGTGAGCGATGTCATCAAGGCCAACAGCTGCAGCGATATGCTGTACTGTTGTTGGCCTTTGGGGCCACCTGTGACGTTTAACATGGGAATGCCCTGTGCCGATGCGGCGATGGGAAGCACAAACAAGGCCAAAGCAATGAGTGCCACGGCCAGAATAAAAGGTTGATTCAATGACTTACGCAACATGGGGTGCCTTGGTTTCGGAAAGGGTTGCGTGAATGATAGAGCCAGAATCGCTTGGTGTGATTGAAAGCTGGTTTGAGTTGTCAGCCGGCCATTGCGCCAAGGAGGTCATTTGGGTGGGGGTGATGCCGACCAAGACTTCGTGCTCTCCAACGCGCAGCAAGGCAAATTTTTGACGAGGCCCCACGCTTAAAGACTCGATGATTTGCATGCGGCGGCCAGGCGTTTGGCTGTGCATGCGCGATTGCAATTTGCGCAAAGCCCAAAGCAAGGCAGCCATGATGACCAGCACCAAGACAAAGCTGCCGATCATCCGAAACAGGTCGGCGCTTCCTAATCCGGGTGCCATGAGGTACTCTTTACTAAATGACTAAATTAGGGCTTTGATCACGGAAGTAGGGTTTATAAGTTTTTCATGCGCTCGGAAGCAGGTGCCACACGTGTGAGTCGAACGCCATAGCGATCGTTGACCAATACAATTTCGCCCTGTGCCACCACGGTGTTGTTGACCAACAAATCGAGCGGCTCGCCCGCAATGCGGTCGAGTTCGACCACGCTTCCTTGGGTCAGGCGCATGAGATCGCGAATTTTGATCATGGCGCGGCCCACTTCAATGGAGAGTGTGACGCTGATGTTTTGCAGCACTTCAGGATTGATTTGGCGCTTAGCCGCTTCATTTTCGATGGCTGTTTCGGTGGTGGTATCGGTCATGTCGTTTTCCTGAAAATTTATTGCATACCGGGAATACAAGCCCGTTCAACTTGCACAGCAGTTTGTGCGCCTATGGTGCCCACTTGAACATCAAATGCAGGCAATCCGTTAACCAGCAATCTGGCCAATTCTGGCTTCTT
>Ga0114968_10002644_pt1 | contig 13603 bp, 10 predicted proteins | sample M_130807_EF_Meta_FD_87020 | JGI IMG/M metagenome (GOLD analysis project Ga0114968, IMG submission 87020) | Freshwater microbial communities from Lake Montjoie, Canada to study carbon cycling - M_130807_EF_MetaG | ecosystem: Environmental > Aquatic > Freshwater > Lake | place: Lake Montjoie... | reverse complement strand
CAAACATTTACAGACAGCAAGAGCGGATTAACCCACCGTTCAGGATGTGTGACCAAGCCGAGAAGCGCTGCGCCGCCGCGAGCTCCCGAATCGGCCAATGCTTGGGCTTTGGGTTTTGAAACTCGAGACAGACCCATCTCTGCGATTGACAGGACGATCAAACAGCCCAACAGAATGAGAATGCCGATCAATATCCACCAATCAGCAGTGGTTGGAGAAGATGCGATCATTCGTCTTGTTCCTGTCTAAATTTGACAGGCGCCGGGCCTGCCCAATGATGTTTGGTCAAGATTGCCAACTCTCGAGCCCGCATGACTGTTGTGGTTTCGTCGTCGTAATGGTCAAAGCCAAGTACATGCAAAATTCCATGAACCAAAAGTAATGCCACTTCATCATCAAAATTTCCTGCGTGACTAGATGATTGACGCTCGGCGACGGCTGGACACAGGATGACATCACCTAACAAGGTTGGAACATCATCGTTGTCTGGGTGAGGACGAGCAGGACCACGCGTGAGTGCTCCGGGACCTTGCGGATCAACCATGTCCGCAGCATCCAAAGGAAAAGCCAAAACGTCAGTGGGCCCAACTTTGCCCATGTGTTCACTGTTCAAATCGGCCATGGTCACTTCGTCAACAAAGAACACGGATAGCTCACACGCACCGTGAACACCTTCATGCAGCAATGCCGAGATAGCAAGATCGCGCCAACGTGGCAAGTCGACGGTACTTCCAGATTGTTCATCAGAACAGAACACCTCTGGAACCCCATCGCCACCAGCACGGCGTGGTGAATGAATTCGCGGTCGAGACTCAGTCATCACGCGCAGCCTTGCGTGCAGAATTTCGTCGCGCTTCAGCATTTGTAAAACGTTCATAGGCAGCAACAATGTCCGCCACGATGCGGTGTCGCACAACGTCTGAACCGTCAAGGTACACAAATGCTAGAGAATCAATATGGCCAAGTTTCTTTTCTAGACCGACAAGTCCGCTTCGCCCATCAGGAACATCTATCTGCGATACGTCGCCCGTGATCACAACCTTTGAGCCAAAACCGACTCGCGTCAACAACATCTTCATTTGTTCAGGAGTCGTGTTCTGTGCTTCGTCAAGAATGATGAACGAGTTGTTCAATGTTCGTCCACGCATGAAAGCCAGTGGAGCGACTTCAATAGTTTGACGCTCAATCAACTTGACTGCAGCTTCAGGGTCCATCATGTCGTACAGAGCGTCGTACAACGGTCGAAGGTACGGATCGATTTTTGCCATCAGGTCACCTGGCAAGAAACCAAGACGTTCACCTGCCTCAACTGCAGGTCTTGTGAGAACAATGCGCTGAACTTGACGAGCGTGAAGAGCTTGTACAGCCATCGCAACAGCTAGCCAACTTTTACCAGTACCGGCCGGACCTACACCAAAGGTGATGGTGTTCTCCCGAATGGCATCGACATATCTTTTTTGACCAGCGGTCTTTGGGCGCACCATGCGCCCCCGTGACCCCTTCAAGATGTCATCCGTCAGAACACTGCTTGGCCGCTGTTCGGCACGCACCATAACAATGCTGCGGTCCATCACTGACTGGTCAAGTCGTTCACCACTTTGTAGAAGCAGAACCATCTCTTCAAACAATCGACCCACTTGGTGAGCTCGTGGCCCAGAACAGCCAATCTCATTACCCCTCACCACAACAGCAACATCAGGAAAGGCGTCTTCAACTCGGCGCAGCAATTCGTCGCGTTGTCCAAGCAGTTCCGCCATCAGATGGGCGCCTGGTACAACGACCGTGACGGTGGGAGCAACGGTGGTCATGTGTGTTCAGACTATCTTTCTGACGCTCAGATACAGGCTCCCCTTCCATGTACCCCACTCGTAGTACCGTCTTTTGGGTTCGATTGGGCGGTCACCACATGCAGAATTCGAGACAAAGTGGCACGTAAAGCCCTCTCCGCATCTGCTTGGATCTTCGCCATTGCGGCCGTCGTGCTCGGCGCAGCTCATGCAATCACCGCTAATGGTTTTAGCAGTGCACCTGCCGTCGCCTGTCTGGTCATTGCAGGGCTTGGTCTCGTCGTAGGAATTTCCACCCATAAGGCACCATTGCCAGTTACCGCCCTAATGCTGCTGACTGCCATATCGATACTCGCTGCACGCATGATTGAAGACAATGGAACAACACACCATTCCCTCGTCACTGAATCACTTTTCCTAGTATCTCAGTTGCTCTTGGTCTTCGGTCTTGTTTTTACCATTCGTCGACGACTCACTGGGCAGGCAGGGAACGTTTTTGCAGACGGACTCATCGTCGGAATCGGCGCCTGGTTGATTGTGTGGGTGTACCTAGTGCAACCGTCACTCGGAATCTCAGGCAATTCGGCCTCTTTCACAACAGTGCGCAGCCTGACTCTCGGTGTCGCAATGATCGTCCTGTTTCTCTTAGTTACGTTGTTGTTTTCAGAGAATGCGCCATCGCCCGCAAATGCCTTAATAGGGATTGCAATCGCACTCAGTTTGACAGGAATCATCTTGCGTGCGGTTGTGTCACGCGGAGACGTTTCCTTTTCTACTGCCACCCTTGATGCCCCACTATTAATGGCAGTTGCACTAGCGGGAGCGGGTTTCGCCCATCCATCAATTCGCCACGTCTCTGCCGGCGGTTCACACACAGTGATGCCTGCACTCATGACACGTCTCCTCACCACAACGTCATCGCTTGTGGCGCCCATCATCATTCTTGCGATTGATAATCCGGCCAACAATCAAGACACAACTGTGCGAACAATAACCGTGTGTATTCTCGCCGCAGTTGTCATGACGCGAGTGGTGCAGTCTGTGCGCCTGAATGCAAATACGCAAGAGCAACTCGTCAAAAGTGCTCTCACCGATTCGCTAACTGGATTACCAAATCGCGTACTCATGCTGCAGTACATCGAATCAGCAATGAGGTCTTCTTGGAGAACACATCTGCAACCAACAGTTCTTTTCATTGATGTAGACCGCTTCAAAAACATTAACGACAGCCTTGGGCACTCCATCGGTGACGACGTGCTCACCGAAGTATCCCGACGCCTCACTTCGTCCGTACCACCACATGCCACCGTTGCACGAATAGCTGGTGATGAATTCGTAGTCCTTGACGCAACCACTGAGAGCGTGACGCAATCAGTGCTGCTCGCTGAGCGAATTTTGGACTCACTTCGAAGCCCAATAACCACGAGAGATGGCGACATGTTCGTTACTGCAAGCATTGGCGTTGCCTATGCACCAACTGCAGTCGAATTATCCGCGAATGAGCTAATGCGTCATGCCGATACAGCTATGTATCGAGCCAAGAATGCAGGCAGGAACTGCATCGCCCTGTTCGATGAGTCAATGCTTGAAAGCGTCACTAAGCGACTCGACGTTGAGACTGCTCTCTACAGGGCTCTTGAACGAAACGAATTACACCTTGTACATCAGCCAATTGTTGATATTGACCTCGGAATCGTTGTGGGTTTCGAAGCTCTCATGAGATGGGATCGTGGGCAGTCTCATGTCGTGCCTCCAGACGAATTCATTCCGATTGCAGAAGAAACTGGCATCATCGTTCCATTGGGATCTTGGGCGATTAACGACGCACTTATGCAACTGCGTTCCTGGGTTGATGCTGGGCACTGTTCTCCGAGCACCACCATGAGTGTCAACGTCTCAGTACGACAACTGCATGACCCGCAATTTGTCACCGTGGTAACTGAAGCTCTCGCATCATCTGGAATTCCTGCAGAACAGTTGTGGCTCGAAGTCACAGAAAGCGTCATGATTACAGAACCAACTCAAGCGCTTGCTTCCCTCCGTCGCCTGAATGACCTTGGAGTGCGCATTGCCATCGATGACTTCGGGACAGGATATTCATCACTCTCTCTTCTACAGAGGTTTCCGATTCAGTGCATCAAGATCGACAGAGCTTTCGTTAATGATGTTGTAACAGAGCCAGCAACTCAAAACATCGTCCGCACAATTATCGCAATGGCTACAGCTATGGGAGCAGACATAGTCGCAGAAGGCGTCGAGAACATTGAACAACTGTCTCAACTCGCATCACTTGAGTGTCATCGAGCTCAAGGGTATTTGTTCAGCCGGCCCGTGCATGTTGACGACGTTCCACGTGTTGTGAAATTTATCGAAGACCCCACTCACTGGCGTGAGATCACCGGGCGAAATTAGCTTGGCGCACCTGCGGATGTAATGCTGCCGTCAGGCTTTCTAATGAACAGTTCCAGCGAGTGTGCTCCGGGCTTAAGCAGCGTGTAGTCCAGCAATGCAGTGAAGTTAACTACCGTCCGTGCACCGGATAATTCTCCAACCACTCCTGCTGCAATTCCGTCAATGGCGATGATTCCTTCTGTTCCAACTTCTAGGCCGATTGAAACCGTCACTTCGCCAGTCACTAATGCAGGAATAGTTGCCCCACGCTTATCGGAGACATTCGTAAACAAACGCTTCTGATTAGTACGCCACTCAGAAATCCGCGAGTCAGCTGTGTGCTCTCCCATTCGAGTGCCAATCAGTGATGCGCTTTGACCTACCGAAGCAACACTACGAATGGGTCCAACATTCGAAACGATCTGTGCATATGACGCCGCGCGCTCTCGGGCTTCTTCAAAACCACCAGAAAGTACAGCCTTTTGTCCCGTGGCTGAAACGATCTTTCGTGTTCTATCGGTTGGGCACGTATGTGCAAGAGACTTACCTGCAAACGTCCAAGATGTCTTTGTCTGAGTGATGTCAATAATTGTTGGCAACAAATCCAAATTAGTTATTGCGCAATCATCGGCGACTCCACTCTTTTGATTCGGGTATTTAATGAATGTCGGAATTCGGTAAATATCTGCCACCTGATCTGGGTCAGTGAAGTCGGTATGTCTTTGCGGCATCGTTGGTATAAACGAGATGCCATGGTCAGCTGTTACTACCAGCATTGTTGAATCCCATTTACCAGATTGTTTCAAGCGTGCAATCAAGTTCGTCAACACACGATCTGCAGCCCCAACTTGATACAGGAAGGTTTGATACATATCTCGGATTACTTCTTCGTTATCAGGATTCTGCGTCGAAATAGTTGGAGACAACTGGTCAACTCGAAGATCAGGCGTAATTCTCCACGGCGCATGCGGCAACAGTGCATGTACTACCTGCACGCGGGACGATTTGGCTTCTGTCACTATTTTCACTGCTCGGTCAACAGCATCAACTTGCGACAAAGCACCTACCGCGAATTGATCTTTGAATTCATTTGCGACTGCGCCAAAACCACCCCATGTTCCCTCAATAGACGGCACGTACTTGCGCAATACAGGAGGGAAAACGCGTTGACCGTAAACATACGACGCGTCGCGCAGGAAAGTTTTCACACGACCAAGACTGAACGATGCTGTGGCTCCAGCTTTTCCGCCACAAACGGAATGTGGGCACAAACTGGTCACCGGTTCAGTCCCTCCGACAGATGTAGCGCCGCCAAAGAGAGTGAAGATATTTTTCGGATACTGAGAGAGAAAGGGACCGCCACTCTGCGCGGGAATGGACGATGACAAAATCGCGGGTACAGCCTGATGCGTAAAGTTCGACTCTGCAATGGAATTGCGATACCACGTTGCGCCTTGTGCTAACTCAGCAAACCCGGGAAAACGAGTTGCATTTATTTTCCCATCTCTGCCAAGAAGCGAGTACAAAGGGAACTCATCGAAAATCACTTGAAGAACGGTGACTTCACGATTTCCGACAACGGCATCAGACTTTGGTCCATTCGATTCAAACAACACAGGCTGAAGAGCGATTACAGCACTACCCATCACTGCCACGGCGAGAAGCGATAACCAACGCGACCATTCCCGAACAGGTTTCGATCTGTCAAATGCAACGGGGATTACAAGAGCGAACAGCGAGCCAATAGCAACAGACGGGATAGTGCGATTCACATCAAGCCAACGAGCTACTGCCAGACCCAATAAAAGCGAAAGGCCACTGATCAGACAAAGTCGAGTCGCTTCATTTACCTTTGGCCCGAACAGCGCAGAGAACCGATCAAGTCCAATACATATAGAGGCAGGGGCAATCCCTACAAGTAGCAGAAAGACCAACACCTCAACCGGAGCCAACTTTGCCGCCGAAAACACAGTCGGATTCTTCCCATACAGATCCAGCAAGGGCTGCGCTATTGCCATCGTTGACAATGCCAGATAGGTCAAGAAGTGACGGCGGAACATCCAACAACCTTGCCACAATGGAAGGGTGCTGTTCATGTCTCGTTCTTCCGTGGCTCGCCTAAGAGACATCTCCATATCCGCGATTGCCGTAATGGGACTTTCACTTCTCCCACTCCCCCGTTCCGCTGATGGTCGTGTTGTAGCCATTGGAACCAATGGTCAGGGAACATTGTTGGTGGTTGGCGACAGCCTCACTGTTGGCACAGAAGCCTTCGGATCCCTCTCAGCAAAAGTCAACTCACTCGGCACGTGGACCAATGTGTTGATGGACGCAAAGGTCGGCCGCAAAGCATCACTCGGTGCGAGCGTCATAGAAAAAGACCTCACCGCATCTACCACTGCCTTGGTTATTGCACTTGGCACCAACGACATGATTTCAAAACCTGAGACTTGGTACCCACGTTGGGTTATCGACACAGTTATGCAAAAGACTCGTGGCCTACCCGTGCTGTGGGTCAACTTGGAGTTCTCTCAAACCGGCAGAGGCGATTGGCGCGCGCGTGGAGTTCGTTTCAACAAAGAGTTGCGGTTAGCCACACTTCGTTACTCAAACTTGACGATTGCAGATTGGAATACTGCATTCACTCCGAAATCCAAAAGCCGATTCATCGAAGACGGTGTACACCTTTCAGTCTCTGGTTATAAAACCAGAAGTGCGTACTTAGTCCCAACAATTTCATCATTTGGCAAAGCAATTATTAACGCAACTACAACAACAAGTACAACCAGTTCTACAACCTCAACCACCATCGCATCGACAACTTCAACGTCATCAAGTTCGACGTCAAGCAGCACCTCCACAAGTACAACAACGACAACAACCATTGGCCCATAACTGAGGGGTACAATTTTCCGATGCGAGCAGTGACATCTTCCAAAGGTTCAGTCATCGTGGGCGACCATGATGTCCCATCAGGAACAGGTGAACTTATCACCGTCACATCAGTCGGAATCTGTGGTTCAGATTTGCACCTCATTGCTTCAGGACTTTCAGGCGTCATACTCGGGCATGAATTCGGAGGTTTCACAGAAGACGGCACTCTTGTCGCTGTTCGCCCCACCGGAGAATGTGGCTCATGCCAACAATGCACTTCTGGTTTCCCTCACACATGCCATCAAGCAGTGGCCTCTCTGCATGGAACATCTATCAATGGCGGTTTGGCAGAGTTTGTCCGAGTCGAAACATCCCGCCTAATTCCAGTGCCCGCCGGCACCGACCCAGCCACAGTCGGGCTTGTGGAACCGTTAGCCGTGGTTATCCACGGAATCAACCGAATCTCCTTAGTACAAGGAATGTCCGCTCTGGTGGTCGGCTCTGGCTCTATTGGCCTGCTCACTGCAGCCGTGCTTGCCGACAGAGGCATCAGCGTGGACATCGTCTGTCGTCACCCTCATCAATTTGAAGCAGCGGAGAAGCTCGGCGTTCAGGTAGTTTCTACACCAGGCACGAACTACGACGTCTCATTTGATGCAGTCTGCACTCAAGAGTCGCTAGACATTTGTTTCAATGCAACTCGCCCGCGTGGTGATGTTGTCGAGTTCGGAATGATCTGGAGCAACATTCAACTCAAGAACCAAATGATGCTGAAAGAGATTTCACTCGTGCCATCTATTTTCTATAGCCACAATCATGAACAGAATGACTTTCTTGATGCTGTTGAAATGCTCGTTCGTCATCCCGAACTAACTAGGGCGCTCGTGACACACCGTTTCTCTTTGGAAGATTCTGTTCGAGCTTTTGAAGTTGCGAACGATCGACAAGCAGGCGCAATTAAGGTACATATTTTTTCGCGCTAATAAAATATTTTTCACAAACGATTGTGAAAAATATTTGGTTGCTACACACAATTTGTATTGAAAAAATTTACAACGAAACATCGTGGGTGTCTTTCGTCACATGACCTACGTCACGGCATTTACGGCACTACCTTGTGTGTTGTCACACCACTGGGGTGTTGACAGTTTTAGGGGTAATTCTTATGACACAAACTCACTCAATGCGCTCACGTGTGTTGCGTCGCGTTGGTGTTGCAGTAGCAACAGCAATAGCGATTTCAACCGTGGCCTCTACCGGCAGTCAAGCAGCTGCCAATCCGTCTGCTGCAAAGTACGGCGGCGAAGTTAAGGTCGGAATCTTCGACACCTTCCCTGGTTTTTGTGTGGGTAACAACCCCGCTAACTCAGCTCTCATGGCAGTTCGCTCGATGTACGAAACATTGTTTGAGCGCACAGTCGGTGGCGACTACGTCGGCCTTCTTGCAAGTGGAGCAGTAGCTTCACCTGACTTGAAGACTTGGACAGTCACACTTCGTGAAGGAATCAAGTTCCACGACGGTGCAGCATTCGACGCTGCAGCAGTTGTTACGAACTACCAAGCAATCACAGGTCTTATTGCAGCTGGCGCATACACAGCCGGTGCAACTGCAGCAGCAAAAGCCGGCGGTAACGCTGCCGCCCAGAGCGCTGCTGGTCTAACCGCATATGCATCTAAGGGCTACACAGTTGGCACCGCAGTTGCATTCGCTGCAAACATCAAGAGCTTCTCAGCGAAGTCAACATACGTAGTCGAGTTCAACCTTGACCGCGCACAAAACGACTTCCTCGGAACTCTTTACGCATCAGGCCGTGGCTTCATGCGTTCACCTGCGCAATTCGCATCAGCAACAACTTGTGCATCAGCACCAGTTGGTACTGGACCATTCAAAGTGGTGAGTTGGACAACTGATTCGCTCATCGTTGAAAAGAATGCTTCGTACTGGCGTACAGATCCAAACACAAATGCAAAGTTGCCATACCTTGACAAGATCACATTCTCGAATGTGAAAGAAGGTTCACAGCGTGCAGCTGCAGTCCGCAAGGGCGCACTTGACGCAGGTATGTTCACAAGCGCATCCGAAGGAACATTCATCAAAGACTTGCGTAACCGCAAATCAGTTGTTACCGAATTTAAGTCAGCTCTTGAGTACTTCCCTTCATTGTGGTTGAACCAAGGCAAGCCAGGCTCACCATTCGCTAACAAGAATGCTCGTCTCGCTGTTCTTTCATGCCTTGACCGCGTTAACTACGTCAAGGTACGTACCAAGGGTGAAGGCGCTGTAGCCACATCATTGGTCGGACCAGCTAGCGACATGTACTCAACTCGTGGATACTCAAAGTTTGATGTTGCCGCTTCAAAGAAGTTTGTCGATGCGTACAAGATGGAGACCGGCAAGACCGAACTCGCGTTCACAATGCCAGTCGACACCACTTCGAACTCACAAGCCAACTTCAAGTTCCTCAAAGAGACTTGGGCAAAGTGTGGCATCACAGCGAATTCAGTTGTTGAAGAAACAGCAGTAATCATTGCAAAGGCATTCAACGCAGCACCGAAAGTTGCTTCTGGTGAGTACTACAACGCATATGACATGCTTCCAATCCTTCTTTTCGAAGGAAAAGACGTCACGTTCAACTTGCCGTTCGTCACAACGAATGCATTCACAGCAACAAGCACAAGCCCAGTGAAGGCTCTCTTCCAGGCCAGCGTTGGTGTTGTTCTGTCACTGAACCACCACTCAGACACAGCTGTCGACACCATCTTTTACGCTGGTGAAGCCGCTCAATCAAAAGCTGGTGCAAAGGCCAAGTACGCAGAAGGCACCGCCTACCTGCAGACAAATGGCTTCATGGGTAACCTCACCTACCAGTACTACACACTCTTCACCTCTAAGAAGCTCGCCGGAATTGGCAAGCTTCAATTGGTAAAGGGCAAGACACAGCGTGTTGTTACCAACTTTGGTATCGACTGGACTGGCGTTTACAAGACGGCATAATCGCCCTCTCAACACACCATCTTCAAAGGGGATGGGGGTTTCCGCAAGGATGGCCCCCATCCCCTTTGTTATTGGCTGACACTCCCAATTTTCCTGGCAGTTATTTGCTGAGAACAAGCAAATAACTCCCCTGTGTCTGGCGTCACCTTGCAACTGGCTGATATGGTGACTGTTGTCACGCCAATTCAGGCGTGCATTTTGGGGGGGAAACTCAATGACTCAAAGTCAGATCACTCGGTCACGTGTGATGCGTCGTATAGGGGCAGCAGTTGCAGCCACTATTGCGATCAGCACACTGGCCTCAACCGGAAGTCAAGCGGCATCAAAGCCAAATGCTTCCAAATACGGCGGAGAAGTAAAGGTCGGAATTTTCGACACCTTCCCCGGTTTCTGTGTTGGCAACAACCCAGCTAACTCTTCACTCATGGCTACACGTACCGTGTACGAGTCATTGTTTGAAAAGACACGAGGCGGTGACTACATCGGTCTCCTCGCTAAGAGCGGAGCACCATCTGCTGACATGAAAACATGGACAGTCGAATTGAAGACAGGTATTACGTTCCACAACGGCGAAGCATTCAATGCTGATGCAGTTGTTGCAAACATCCAAGCTGGTGCAGGTCATACGTACCTCGCAGCAGCAATGAAGGGTGCAGCCGCAACGAAGGCACATCTCCTCGGAACAGCAGTTCCGTACGATGCAAACATTGTCAACGTTGCAGCAGCTGGTCCAACAACCGTTGTGTTCACACTTGACCGTGCCCAGAATGACTTCCCAGGAACTCTGTACGCATCAGGTCGCGCATTCATGCGTGCCCCAGCACAGTTGCTCGATGCAAAGACATGTGCCGGTACTCCAATCGGAACCGGACCATTCAAGATCGTCAGCTGGACAACAGATCAAATGATCGTTGAAAAGAATGCTTCTTACTGGCGTACAGACCCTGTGTCTGGTGCAAAGTTGCCATACCTCGACAAGATCACGTTTAACAACGTTAAAGAAGGTTCACAGCGTGCAGCTGCAGTCCGCAAGGGCGCAGTTGATGCAGCAATGTTCTCAGGTGCATCTGAAGGTACGTTCATCAAGGACCTGCGTAACCGCAAGTCAGTGGTAACAGAATTCAAGTCACCATACGAGTACTACCCTTCACTTTGGTTGAACCAAGGCAAGCCAGGATCACCGTTCAAGAACATTCACGCCCGTAATGCAGTACTTTCCTGCTTGGACCGCGTGAACTACGTGAAGGCCCGTACAAAGGGTGAAGCGAAAGTTGCTACATCACTTGTTGGCGAGAAAAACCCTATGTACACCACTCGCGGATTCCAGAAATATGACCCAACATTTGCTAAGGCAGAAGTTGCTTTGTACAAGCAAGAGACCGGCGCTACATCACTCACCTTCACAGGACCAAGCGATGTGAGCTCAACCTCAATCAGTAACTCAAAGTTCTTGCAAACAATGTGGGCAGCTTGTGACATCACCTATAACTTCGTAGTTGAAGAAGGTGCAGTCATCATTGCTAAAGCATTTAACGCAGCACCGAAGGTCGCTGAAGGTCAGTACTACAACGCATACGACGCTATTTCAATCCTTCTTTTCGAAGGAACTGACGTAACGTTCAACTTGCCATTCTTGCTGACAAACGCTTTCCCTGCCACTTCAAAGAGCCCAGTAGCTGCAGCATTCCGTACATCTTTGGGAACAATCCTCGGATTGAACCACCACTCAGATACCACGGTTGATACAGCGTTCTACGCAGGTGAAGCAGCCACTTCAAAGGCCGGAGCAATGACTCAGTACCAGAACGGAACTGCAATCTTGCAGGGCCAAGCAATCATGGGTTCAATTTTGAACTTCTACTACGACTTCTTTGCCGGAAAAACTCTCGGCGGAATCGGAACACTTCAGATTGAAAAGGGCAAGTCACAGCGACTTGTTACAAACTGGGGTATCGACTGGACCGGCGTTTACAAGAAGTAAGCGTTTGATCATTCGATAAAACAACTCGAAAGAGGCGGTGTCCGAATAGGGCACCGCCTCTTTCTTTGTATTACAGTATTCAGATAACCAAAAGGGGGGTTCGTGGATATAGCACGTCTTTTAGTGAAGCGTCTCGTGTTGATGAGCACAGTTATTGTCATCGCCACATTCCTGTTGTCACTTCTCATGTGGATGTTGCCAGGAGACCCTGCGCAGCTTCTTGTTCCAAATGGCACCGACGTAGTGATAAACCAGATTCGAAAAGAAACTGGCCTTGATCGAGGAATGTTCGGTTACTACTGGAACTGGTTGTCTTCAATGCTCACTGGAGACTTTGGCAAGTACTACCTCAATGGTGGATACCGCGAGGTTACAGAGGTACTTAAGCGCTGCCTTCCACCATCGTTGTTGCTCATTTTGTATTCCCAAATCGTTGCACTCACTTTGGCGATTCCACTCGGACTCATTTCCGCGTATAGAGAGGGAAGCCGTTTCGATCGCTACACCAGCACCATCTTGTTCACGTCAGTCTCGGTACCAGGTTTTGCTCTCGCTCTGATTTTGTCGCTGATATTCGCAGTGCAGCTCGGATGGGTCGACCCCATCGGGTATGAATCACCATTCGGTCAACCGTGGGCACACTTGAAATTGATGGTACTGCCAGTCACCAGCCTTGCGGTGGGTCTCACCTCGTCATATACGCGCCTGCTGCGTACTGACGTAATTGCCACACTCAAAGAGGACTACGTCACAATGGCAGCGTCGAAAGGAATTTCTAACCGACGCGTGCTGTGGATGCATGTGTTCCGCCCATCCAGTACCACTCTCCTCACCTCTGCAGCTCTCAACATGGGCGGCCTTATTGGTGGAACAATTATTGTTGAAACAATTTTTGTAATCCCAGGAATTGGATACGAGATTGCGTATTCCATCGGCTCACGCCAAGTGATCGCAATGCAAACTCTTATTGCACTTGTTGCTTTCGCATATGTCTTCTTCAACACCACAGTTGACTTACTCACCAACATCACTGATCCAAGAACGAGGGAACGTCGTGTCTGAGACATCACAACTTTCAACAGCCGACAGCACGGACACGCCAGTCAAAACGAAACGCAAGCGCAAGAGGCCGGTTGGTTTCTACATTGCAGGGTTCTGGATAGGACTCATTATCTTTTTGGCATTCTTCGGATGGGCGCTTCCCACCCCCAGTTGGGACGAGTCTTTCTATGACAGCCTCGGAGTCCACCCGTTCCACCATTCACATATCCTCGGAACCACTCTTGATGGCTACGACATGTTTGCTGGACTGGTTAATGGTGCGCGCCTATCGGTGTTCGTTTCCTTGGTATCAGTGACGGTCGGTGGCGCTATCGGTACTTTTATCGGCGTAACGTCTGCCTATTTCCGGGGCAAGATCGACATTTTCGTCACCATGGCGTTCAACGTCATGCTGTCGATTCCGAACTTGGTTTTGTCGCTCGCGCTCTTGTCGGTTCTCGCCTATTCAGACGAAAATCACCCTGCAACCATGACTCGCCGTGTTGGTGTTTTGATGTTGTCTCTAACAATCGT
>Ga0114968_10002640_pt1 | contig 13605 bp, 13 predicted proteins | sample M_130807_EF_Meta_FD_87020 | JGI IMG/M metagenome (GOLD analysis project Ga0114968, IMG submission 87020) | Freshwater microbial communities from Lake Montjoie, Canada to study carbon cycling - M_130807_EF_MetaG | ecosystem: Environmental > Aquatic > Freshwater > Lake | place: Lake Montjoie... | reverse complement strand
CAAAGCCAAAGATTTCAATGCCACGGTCCAAGAGATATTGACCAAAATGCAAGCTTTTGGTATCACGGTTAAAGACCTGCAGTCGCCCAAGGCGGCTAAGTTGGCGAAATCGGGTCGGGCGGGCAAGGCCAAATCGAGCGCCGCCAAAGCCCCTAAGGCGGCCCGTAAAGCGGGTACCCCGGTGGCCGCGAAGTTTCGCGGGCCCAACGGTGAGACCTGGTCCGGCCGCGGATTGACACCCAAGTGGTTGGCCTCTTTGGTGGCACAAGGACAAAGCAAAGAGGCATTCGCAGTTAAGCCTGAATAAGTTTGCTCGCCACATTTCTATGTGGTCGAACCGCCTGGACGTGCATCTTTTGCGCTCAGGCGGTTTTCTTTTGGGGATATTTCGGGTCTCATCCCAGCGCATTGCTCTTCGGCTGCAATTTTGGGCGGTTTCCGCATCCTAATCCGTCCGGCTATGACTTTGATCGCTTGTTGATTTCTCTACCACATGTACTTTAAAGTCTTAGCGTGGTCACGCATTCGGAAGCAGTTGGCGGTTATCTCGTTGGACGTCGTGCTCTCGTTTGTCGCCACATGGATCGCCTTTTCACTGCGATTGGATACCTTGCACCTTCCGACTCTGGTGCAACTACGGGTTTACCTGTTGATTCCTTTCCTGGCAATTCCCGTATTTGTAAGATGCGGCTTATACCGGGCTATTTTTCGCTACACCGGGCAAGCGGCGCTCACTGCCACGGCAAAAGCGATCGGCATTTATGGGGTACTTCTGTCCATTGGGTTATTCGTGACGCAATGGGATATGGTGCCACGCAGCTTAGGGCTATTGCAGCCCCTGATCTACTTGATTCTCATAGGTGCCAGTCGTGCGATGGCGCGATTTTGGCTGGCGGGGTTCGAGGATACTAACGGTAGCGCAAACGTCAGGCGTCTGCTTATATTCGGTGCAGGGACCGCTGGTGTGCAAACCGCAGTGGCCATGGCGGTGTCGCGTCAATTTAAGTTGGTTGGCTTTATTGACGACGACCCGGCCAAGGTCGGGCGCAGTATTAATGGCGTCATGGTCACGGCCTCTGCCCAACTGAAGCAGCGTGTTGTCGATGAAGGCATCACCGATATTCTGCTTGCGATGCCCAGTGCGTCGCGCCAGCGCCGCCTGTCTATTATTCACTCTCTCAATTCTTTGCCGGTGCATGTGCGCACTCTCCCCAGCATGGCAGATCTGGCGAGCGGTCGGGTGACAGTGCAGGATTTCCGGGAACTGGATATTGAAGATTTACTTGGACGGGACCCGGTGGTACCGCAGGCGGACTTAATGGCGCGCGATTTGGTGTCCAAGGTGGTGTTGGTCACCGGCGCGGGCGGCAGTATTGGATCGGAGTTATGCAGAAACATTGTGTTGCAGCGGCCGAGGGAGTTGGTGCTGTTGGATCACAATGAGTTTGGCCTCTACCAGATTCACCGTGAACTAGAGCAGTTGTGTCGTGATCAAAACGTGTTGATCACTCTCACGCCGGTGCTGGGAAGCGTGACCCATTCGGATCGCATGCAAGGCCTCTGTAGGCAATACCAACCCAGCACGATTTACCATGCCGCTGCATACAAACACGTGCCTTTGGTGGAGGGTAATGTGGCGGAAGGTGTCTTGAACAATGTTTTTGGCACTGAAACCATGGCGCGGGCTGCGCTCGCCGGTGGGGTGCAGAGTTTTGTTTTGGTCAGCACCGACAAGGCGGTACGCCCGACCAACGTGATGGGCGCGACCAAGCGAATGGCGGAAATGGTGTTGCAGGGATTGAGCCAGGCGCCCGGTGGTACCCGGTTTTCGATGGTGCGCTTTGGAAATGTATTGGGGTCGAGCGGCAGCGTGGTCCCGCTATTTCGTCAGCAGTTGGTCAGTGGTGGGCCGCTCACCGTGACGCACCCTGATGTCACACGCTATTTCATGACCATTCCAGAAGCCGCGCAGCTGGTCTTGCAAGCCGGAGCCATGGGGCAGGGGGGCGACGTCTTTGTATTGGACATGGGCGAGCCGATCAAGATCGTGGACTTGGCGCGGCGTATGGTGCAGCTTTCGGGTTTGTCCGTGCGCGATGAATCACGACCTGACGGGGACATCAGCATTTCAATTACCGGCTTGCGACCTGGCGAGAAGCTCTTCGAAGAGTTGTTGATTGGCGACAACGCTGAGCCGACAGCCCATCCCCGCATCTTGAAGGCGCATGAGGCCTGTCTGCCCCGGGTCGAACTGGAGTCGCAACTCCAGGCCTTGCGCCAAGCGGCGTTCGCCAATGACGAATACGCGATTCGGTGTGTTCTCGCGCGTTGCGTGCCTGGTTTTCCGGCCCCTGGCGGTTTACACAGCGCAGTGTGAGGCATTCGTCGTTCAAAATATCGGTTCGATTCGCTTTCACCTCCATGCCATGACCATCCTCAGCCCCCACGACAAGGCCGACATTCTGGCCCAGGCTTTGCCCTACATTCGCAAGTTCCATGGCAAAACCATGGTGATCAAGTACGGCGGCAACGCCATGACCGATCCTGCCCTGCAAGCCGCTTTTGCCCAGGACGTCGTACTGCTCAAGCTTGTGGGTATCAACCCGGTGGTGGTGCACGGTGGTGGGCCGCAAATTGAGAACGCCCTCAAGCGCTTGGGTAAAACCGGCGAGTTCATCCAGGGCATGCGGGTGACAGATGCCGAGACCATGGAAGTGGTGGAGTGGGTGTTGGGCGGCGAAGTGCAGCAAGATATCGTTGGCCTGATTAACCAGGCGGGCGGCAAAGCCGTGGGTCTGACCGGACGCGATGGGGGCATGATCCGTGCCCAAAAGCTCAAAATGCTGGACAGTGTGGACCCTCGCATTGAGCACGATGTGGGCCAGGTCGGCGATATCGTGAGCGTTGACCCCAGTGTGGTCAAGGCGCTTCAGGACGACGCCTTTATTCCGGTGATCAGCCCCATTGGATTTGGTGAGCACAACGAGAGTTACAACATCAACGCCGATGTCGTTGCGGCCAAACTTGCGACGGTGCTTCAAGCCGAGAAGCTCCTGATGTTGACCAATATCAGTGGTGTGTTGAACAAGGCTGGAGAACTGCTGACGGAGTTAAGCGCGCGCCAGATTGATGCCCTGTTTGCCGATGGAACCATTTCGGGCGGCATGCTGCCCAAGATCAGTGGCGCGCTGGATGCGGCCAAGAGCGGCGTGAAGGCGGTACACATCGTGGACGGTCGCGTTCCGCATGTCTTGCTGCTTGAGATACTGACAGACCAAGCCTTTGGCACCATGATTCGCTCGTCGTAGACCCAAGCTCAGCCGGGCTGGCGCGGTCGCGCTGGTGCCACCGATCACAACTTCGAGGCGCCAAATGGTGCAAAATAGCACGGTCGTACTATTTTCAACTTTGGTCCTCATGTCCCTGCCTGTGCTTTCCGATGATGCAACTCCGGTGACGGAACTCGAGCGCCCAAGTAGCCGCTCCATGCACAAAGGCCAGCAAACCAAGCAAGCCATCGTGCAAGCTGCGGTGACCTTAAGCACCCAAGTCGGCCTTGAAGGGTTGAGCATTGGCAGTTTGGCCGAACTCATGCACATGAGCAAGTCGGGTGTTTTTGCGCACTTTGGCTCCCGTGAGGAGCTTCAAATCTCGGTCATCCGGGAGTACTTCGCCAGCTTTGAACAAGAGGTTTTTTACCCGGCCATGAAGGCACCTCAGGGCCTGCCCCGCGTTCATGCCCTGTTTGACAACTGGATGAAGCGTGTAGCCGTCGAAATCCAGTCGGGCTGCATATTTATCAGCGGTGCCGTCGAGTTTGATGACCGGCCCGGCCCGGTACGCGAGGCGCTGGCCAGTTCAGTGCAAACCTGGCTCCAGGCCTTGTACCGTGCGGTGGTGCTGGCCAAGCAGTGCGGCCACCTGACGCAGGAGGCGGATGAACAGCAAGTCGCGTTTGAGATCCATGCCCTGATTCTTGCTTTGCACTACGAGGCCCGGTTTCTGAAAAACCCAGGTTCCTTGGCGCGCGCCAATCGTGGTTTTGCCGACATCGTGGCGCGTTACGGTGTGCCCGGCGCCGCTGAAATTTCTGTCTAGTTCTTACTGTTTTTCCAATTTCAAGGAGACTTCCTCATGCCCAGCTATTCCCCGCCTTTGCGCGATATGCAGTTTGTGATGCACGAGCTGCTGCACATCGTTGACGACCTGAAAAACATCCCCAAGCACGCGGACATGGATGCCGAGACGATCAATGCCGTACTCGAAGAGGGCGGAAAATTTGCCTCGGAGGTGCTATTTCCGCTCAATATCAGTGGCGATGCGGAAGGTTGCGTGCTGGACCCCAAGACCCACAAGGTCACCACGCCCAAAGGATTTAAAGAGGCCTACGCCCAGTACGTGGAGGGGGGCTGGGCCGCTCTGGGTTGCGACCCGGCGTTTGGTGGTCAGGGCTTGCCCTTGATCGTCAATCAGATGTTTTATGAAATGCTCAACAGTGCCAACCAGGCCTGGACCATGTACCCAGGCCTGACCCATGGTGCCTATGCCTCGCTGGCGGCCCACGGAACCGAGGACCAGAAGGCGACCTACCTGCACAAGATGACCAGTGGTCAGTGGACTGGCACCATGTGCCTGACTGAGCCCCACTGTGGAACCGACCTCGGCCTGATGCGCACCAAGGCGGAGTTGCAGCCGGATGGCACCTACCGCATCACCGGAAACAAGATCTTCATCAGTGCCGGTGAGCACGACATGAGCGAAAACATCGTCCATTTGGTACTGGCGCGCTTGAGTGATGCGCCTCCCGGTATCAAGGGCGTGAGCCTGTTTGTGGTTCCCAAGTTTTTGGTCAAGGCGGATGGCAGCCTGGGGGAGCGCAACGGCATTTATTGCGGCGGCATTGAGCACAAGATGGGCATCAAGGCCAGCGCCACCTGCCAAATGGTGCTTGATGGCGCGGTTGGTACCCTGGTGGGCGCGCCCAACAAGGGCATGAATGGCATGTTCGTCATGATGAACGCCGCCCGCCTGGGGGTGGGGAACCAGTCATTGGGCTTGACGGAAGTGGCCTATCAGAACGCGCTGATTTATGCCAAAGACCGCATTCAGATGCGTTCGCTGTCGGGCGTCAAAGCCAAAGACAAAGCGGCCGACCCGATCATCGTGCACCCTGATGTGCGCAAGATGCTGCTAACCGCCCGGGCTTATGCCGAAGGCGGCCGTGCCCTGCAAGGCTATTGCGCCATGCTGCTGGAGCAGGAGCACAGCCACTCCGACGAAGAAGTGCGCAAAGAGGCCGGCGAACTGCTGGCCATGCTCACGCCCATTGTCAAGGCCTTCATTACCGACAATGGATGGACCGCCACTTCGGGTTGCCTGCAAGTGTTTGGCGGCCATGGATTTATCAAGGAATGGGGCATGGAACAGTTTGTGCGGGACGCGCGCATCAACATGATTTATGAAGGCACCAACACCATTCAGTCGCTCGATCTATTGGGCCGCAAGATTCTGGGGAACCAGGGAGCGACTCTGCGCAAGTTTGGCAAGCTGATCGGCAAACTGGCCAAAGAGGAAGCCGAAAACGTCCAAATGAAAGAATTCGTAGGTCCGGTGGCGACCCTGGGTGAACAGATGACGCAGTTCACCATGGAAATCGGGTTGAAAGGCATGCAAAACCCCGACGAAGTCGGGGCAGCTGCCGTCGACTATTTGCGTGTGGCGGGCCACATGGTCTTCGGCTATTTCTGGGCCCGCATGGCCCAAGTGGCTTTGCGTGAGATCGCCGCCGGTAATACTGACCCGTTCTACCAGGCCAAGCTACAAACCGCACGGTTTTACTTTGCCAAACTGTTCCCGGAAACCGCCACGCTGATGCAAACTGCGCGCGCTGGCAGCGGCGTGTTGATGGACACCGAAGCCGTTTTTGCGTGATCTGGCTATTCTTTCGATTCCCCAGCTTCTAACTACCCAGGAGATATTCATGAAGCATTTTGTTATCGCGCTTGGCCTGCTCGGGGCCGCGGCGTTGGCCCAAGCCCAGATGACGCCCTTGGGCGCTTGGAACAGCATTGACGATGCCACCCACAAGCCCAAAGCGCTGATTCGTATCAGCACCAACGCCAGCGGCGCGTTGTCGGGTGTGGTCGAAAAAGCGCTCGATCCGAATCCCAACACGGAACCCAATTGCGAAAAATGCACCGATGACCGCAAAGGCAAGCCCAAGATCGGCATGGAAATCATTCGCGGTGGAAAAAAAGCGGAAGGCAAGGATGTCTGGGAGGAGGGCAAGATTCTCGACCCGGACAATGGCACCGAATACCGCTTGCGCTTGACGCCTATCGACGGCGGAAAGAAGCTGGAGGTCCGCGGCTATATCGGTACGCCATTGCTGGGGCGTACCCAAACTTGGGTTCGTGCTGAGTGAGCCTGCATCCGTTTGACGCTGCCTTGGTGCTGCAGCCCTTGGGCGACGGGCGGTATCGGGGCGCCACCAGCCCGGCCTGGGCCAATATGGTCGGCCCTTTTGGTGGCATCACGGCGGCCACGGTGGTGAACGCCGTCGTGGCCTACGCTGAGTGCTTGGGCGCGCCGGTATCGCTCACCATCAATTACGTGGCAGCCATCGCCGATGGTGACTATGTTCTCCAATTGCGCATTGCCCGAACCAACCGCTCTACACAGCACTGGGTCTTTGAAATCTCCCAAACGTCGGCCAGTGGCACTACGGAATGTGTGATTACCGGCACCGTGATGACGGCTCAGCGCCGGGAAACCTGGAGCAGCAACGATCTGCCCCTGCCGAAAGTGGTGCCTCCCGAGGCACTGGCCGAGGTGCCGGCGCCCAAGGTCACGGAATGGTTTTCGCGCTATGACATGCGTTCGGTGTCGGGGGGCATACCGCAAGTTTGGGATGGGGCCGAAAGCATGCTGCCACTTGACCAGGCCAGTCTGACCCAGCTCTGGGTTCGTGATCGCGCCGGGCGCGCCTTGGACTTTGCTGCTCTGGCAGCCACGTCCGACATCTTTTTCCCGCGCATTTGGGCGCGCCGTGCCAAGTGGACGCCTGCTGGCACGGTGTCCATGACCGTGTATTTCCATGCCGACGGTGCGCAGCTTTCCGAAGTGGGTGCCGGCTTTGTGCTGGCACAAGCCCGCGGTCAGGTGTTTCGCAACGGATTTTTTGACCAAAGCGCCTGCCTGTGGAGCGAGACCGGCGTGCCGTTGGCGACCACCCACCAATTGGTTTACTTTAAAGAATAGACGGCGCGTTCACATCGCTCCTTTCAAAGAGATACATCCCCATGCAAGACATATTGATCGACAGCGCCGATGGCGTAATGACCCTGACCTTGAACCGTGCTGAAAAGAAGAACTCCTTCACCCAAGCCATGTACAGCACCTGTGCCGACGCCTTACTGGAGGCGGCAGACGACGCCAGCGTGCATGTGGTGGTCATCCAGGGCCACGCCACTATTTTCAGCGCGGGCAACGACATCAGCGACTTCCTGAGCCGCGGCCCTACCGGTCCGGAGGCCCCAGTTTTTCGCTTTTTGCGGGGGCTCGCCGCCTTCCCCAAGCCTCTCATCGCAGCGGTGTGTGGACCGGCCGTGGGCATCGGGACGACCTTGCTTTTCCACTGTGATTTGGTTTACGCCGGGGACAACGCCGCCTTCTCCATGCCCTTTGTGAACTTGGGCCTGTGTGCGGAAGCGGGCTCCAGCCTCCTGGCGCCGCGCATGATGGGTTACCACCGGGCTGCTGAAGCCCTGCTCATGGGTGACCCGTTTATGGCCGAGGCTGCTCTTGAGGTGGGCTTGGTCAACCGCATCGTGCCGCCGACTGAGGCCAATAACGTGGCCCAAAGTCAAGCCCGTAAATTAGCGGCTAAACCGCTTCCGTCGCTCATAGAGACCAAGCGTCTCATGAAAAAAGGACAAATGGCGGAGGTGCTGGCCCAAATCAGTGAGGAATCCGAGAGTTTTGGACGCTTGCTTCAGGCTCCCCACGCGAAAGAAGCCTTCACGGCATTCTTAGAAAAACGCAAGCCGGATTTCGCCAAGGCCTGAGGCGTTTGCGCCTGCTATTTTTGCCAAGCAAGCGCTTGCTAAAAATAGCGGTGTTTGGTATGGTCGAACTATGCCAGCGCTCGCTCCCCCTGTTCCAGCACCCCAGTCCGAGCGCCCGGACCGCTTGGTACTGGTGCGTCCACGGGGTCGACCGCGCAAGACGCTGTTAGAACGCGACGACGGTAACCGCCGTGCCGACTTGCTGCGCGCGGCTGCCGCATTGTTCCGCAGCCAGGGCTTTGCGGCCACGACCACCCGCGACATCGCCGCCGCCGCCGGCATGCAAAGCGGCTCACCTTTCTACCACTTCAAGAGCAAGGACGCACTGCTGTTTGCGGTGATGCAGGAGGGCATGCACGCCGCATTGGCACGCCAGCGCGACACGCTGCAGACCCGCCTTGGCCAGCCTCCCCTAGAACAGCTGCGTGGCCTGGTGCAGACCCACTTTGAGGTTCTGCTGGGACCGGACAGTGACTTCATTCCGGTGATGCTGTACGAATCGCGCTCACTGCAGAGCGCTCAGCGTGCCGAGTTATCGGCCTTGCAAAGCGAATATGAGGCCTTGTGGACGCCCGTGCTGGCTGCCTTGCATGCCAGTGGTGCATTGCGCGCGCCGGTCGCCTTGTCGCGCCTGCTGATCTTGGGTGCGTTGAACTGGTCGGTCCAGTGGTTTGATCCGCGCAAAAGTGCCGGGGTAGATGCACTCGTGGAGGCGGCCCTTTTACTTTTTGTTGATACGCGTATGGCGGTCTGAATGGACCTTGCTTCAATTGTTTTTTTACTTAGGCTTGTATGAGTTACGCATCGATTTTTGCCCCCGGTCTTTTTGCAGGAAAGCTCGTGATCGTCACCGGGGGAGGTTCTGGCATTGGCCGCTGTGTGGCGCATGAGTTGGTGGCTTTGGGCGCGCGTGTGGCGCTGTTGGGCCGCAAGCCCGAAAAGCTGGAGAAAGTGGCATACGAAATCACGCAGGACCATGCCGGTGGTGGCGTCAGCGTGCATGCCTGCGACATCCGTCAAGAGGATGCCGTGCGCAGGACCGTGGCCGAGATCGTGGCACGCCATGGGCCAATCGACGGGCTGGTGAATAACGCCGGCGGTCAGTACATGACACCCCTGGAATCCATCAGTGCCAAGGGCTGGGAAGCGGTGGTGAACACCAACCTCACCGGAGGTTTTTTGATGGCCCGGGAGTGCTACACCCAATCGATGTCCAAAAATGGCGGGGCCATTGTCAATATCGTGGCGGACATGTGGGGTTCCATGCCGGGCATGGGACACAGTGGCGCGGCGCGCGCAGGGATGGTGAGTCTGACCGAAACCGCCGCTGCCGAATGGGCCTGCGCCGGCGTGCGCGTGAATGCCGTGGCCCCCGGCTATATCGCTTCCAGTGGCATGGACCATTACCCGCCAGAGGCGGGCCCGATGCTGCGGGCGATGGCCAAGACGGTCCCGCTGGGTCGTTTTGGTACCGAGGCCGAAACCGCTGCCGGAATTGTTTTCTTGCTCAGTCCTGCGGCTGCCTTTATCAGCGGAACCACACTTCGAATTGACGGTGCACGGCCCCAAGTGCGCATGGGCTGGCCCATGACGGTGGCCAGTGCGCGGGTGCAATCACGCCCCTCCATCGCGCCCTTCAATGGTTTTCACCGGGCCACGACGCCGCAGGTGTTCGCCACGCAAGCCCAGGAATCCAAATAAACACACACCGGAGATAAACCATGCAATGGACCCACGAGCACCTCGAAATTCAAAAAACCCTAAAGCGCTTTATTGACGCTGAAATCAATCCCCATGTCGACGAATGGGAGGCTGCAGAAATATTTCCCGCCCATGAGGTGTTTAAGAAACTCGGCAATCTGGGTTTGTTGGGCCTAACAAAGCCCGAGGCGCATGGGGGGGCGGGCTTGGACTACAGCTACGGCTTGGCCATGGCGGAGGCCCTGGGTCATATCCACTGTGGCGGGATTCCCATGTCAATCGGCGTTCAAACCGACATGTGCACACCTGCGCTGGCGCGCTTTGGCAGTGAAGAGCTGCAACGCGAATTTTTGGCTCCAGCCATCGCCGGGGACATGGTGGGTTGCATTGGGGTGAGCGAGCCCGGCGCCGGAAGCGACGTGTCGGCTATCAAAAGCGTGGCGCGCAAAGACGGCGACGACTACGTCATTACCGGCCAGAAGATGTGGATCACCAACAGCCTGCAGGCCGACTGGATGTGCATGTTGGTCAATACCAGCGAAGGCGCAGCACATAAAAACAAAAGCCTGGTCATGGTGCCGCTTCGCGAGAACGGCAAGTTGCGGCCGGGCATTGAAGTAGCCAAAAAGATCCGAAAAATCGGTATGAACGCCAGTGACACCGGTTTGCTGTACTTCGACGAAGTCCGGGTGCCCCAGCGTAATCGTATTGGAGCCGAAGGCCATGGATTTATCTACCAAATGCAGCAGTTCCAAGAGGAGCGCCTCTGGGCAGCGGCCAGTTGCCTACAGTCATTAAGCAACTGTATCGCTTGGACCATGGAATGGGCACAAGAGCGAAAACTCTTTGGGGCCACCCTGGCGGACCAGCAATGGGTGCAATTCCGCTTGGCCGAGATGAAAACCGACCTCGAAGCGCTACGCGCGCTGACCTACCGCGCATGCGAGATGTACGTGGGCGGGCAAGATGTCTTGGAGCTGGCATCGATGGGCAAGTTGATGGCCGGACGCCTGAACCGCACCATTCCCGACGGCTGCCTCCAGTTTTGGGGTGGCATGGGCTACACCTGGGAAAACAAGGTCTCGCGCATGTTCCGTGACGGCCGTTTGGGCTCGATCGGCGGCGGCGCGGACGAAGTCATGCTCGGCATCATCGCCAAGACGATGGGCGTGGCCAAGCGGCCCCACCACTAAGCCGATTGGTTTCCTGAATGAGCACCATGCCCTACGCTGAGGACATCACCCACCTGCAAGAGAGTGCTACGCGCTTTGCACGCGAGGAGGTCCGTGCCCATCTCGCGGACTGGGAGGCTGCCGGCACCTTTCCTCGCCGTCTTTACAGCCGCGCAGCCGAGTTGGGCTGGCTGGGCATGGGCTACCCAGAGCACCTTGGGGGAACGCCGACCCAGAGCGTTGTGCGCAACGCCTTGACGCAAACCCTGGCGCGTGAGAGCGGCAGCGGCGGCCTGATGGCCAGCCTGTTCAGCCACAACATTGGCCTGCCACCGGTGCTGCGCTGGGGCTCTGAAACATTGCAGCAGGAGGTCATCCCATCGGTGCTTCGAGGCGAAAAAATCTCGGCACTGGCGATTACTGAGCCGGGCGGCGGCACCGACGTCGCCGGCTTGCGCACCACGGCCCGGCTGGAGGGAGGTCACTACGTGGTGGATGGGGAAAAGACCTACATCACTTCCGGGGTGAGGGCGGATTGGCTGACGGTTGCCGTCCGCACGGACGTCGCCAACAAAGGGCGGGGCGGTATTTCCATGCTGGTCGTGCCAGGTGACTCGGTGGGCCTGTCGCGTAGCCCCCTACAGAAAATGGGTTGGCACTGTTCGGACACGGCCCATTTGCGGTTTGAGGGCGTGCGGGTCCCGGCCCGATTTCTGGTGGGGCAGGAGGGCGGCGGCTTCAAGATGATCATGAGCAACTTCAACGGCGAGCGTCTCGCCATGTCGGTGATGGCCTTAGGGTTTGCCGAATGTTGCTATGCCGAGGCCTTGGACTGGGCCCGCACCCGCAAAACTTTTGGCAGCGCCTTGGTGGAGCACCAGGTCGTACGCCATAAGCTCATGGACATGAAAATGCGGATCGAATCTACCCGGGCTTGGGCCGATGCAGTCACCCGGCGGCTGGACGAGGGTGACGAAGGCCCGGAGTGGGTGTCGCAGGTCTGTTTACTCAAGAACCACGCCACCCAAACCATGCAATTTTGTGCCGATCAGGGCGTGCAGTTGTTGGGCGCCATGGGATTTATGCGCGGCACTGCCTGTGAGCGCATTTACCGCGAGGTCAAGGTCATGATGATTGGTGGCGGCGCCGAGGAAATCATGAAAGAGTTGGCCTCCCGTCAACTGGGGCTGTGACAATAGGGCATGACCAAGAAATCAAGTTCTGGCGCCGATAGCGCACCGGCCTCTGCCCAAGCCCCTGCCGCCTTTGAAGAAGAGTTTGTCAGCGGCCTGAAAAAAATCTTCGAAGAGCGTATTGTTTTCAACCAGCTACTGGGCTTGAAAATCACCTGTCTGGAGCCCACCCGCGTGATGGCGCGCATCGACATGCGCCCCGAGTTGGTCGGGCATTTCGCGTTTAACCGGGTTCACGGCGGGGTCATCAGCGCCGGTCTCGATGCGATGGGTGGCTTGGCCGTAATGGCCGCCATCGGCGCCCGGCACATGGACGAGACGCCAATGCAGCGCTTGCACCGCTTTGGCAAGCTCGGCACCATTGATTTGAGAATTGACTACCTGCGACCAGGCATCAGCCCCTATTTTGAGTTGCACGCCCATGTCTTGCGCCTGGGCTCCCGGGTCGCCAGCACCCGCATGGAATTTTTGGGCGCCGACGGTACCTTGTTTTCCACCGGAGCCGCGGCTTACATCGTATCCTGAGGGTACCGTTACCGTGGCAGCTGCCATGAAAAAAGGCCCTGAACAGGGCCTCATTCCTGATTTAAGTGTCGCCTTACAAAGGTACTTTTTTCAACATTTCGATGCCGATCTTGCCGGCGGCAATTTCACGCAGGGCGGTGACTCCCGGCTTGTTTTTGCTTTCAATTTTCGGCGCGTGACCCTGGCTCAGCATGCGAGCGCGATAGGTCGCAGCCAGCACCAGCTGGAAACGGTTGGGGATCTGCTCGAGACAGTCTTCGACGGTGATGCGGGCCATGAGATTCTCCGAAATTACAAGGGGATGTTGAGCGCTTGAAACGTTGCGGCTCTGGCGCGTGCCTGCGCTACAAACTTGAGTCGCTGGGAGTGAACAATCGCTTTCAGGTCAAAAAGCGCGCGGTCAAACAGTTCGTTAATTATAACGAAGTCGAACTTTCCGGCCTGTGCCACCTCGAGGGCGGCATTTTTCATGCGCAGCTCAATGGTTTCCGGCGCATCTTCGCCACGACGTTCCAGCCGCGCTCTCAGCTCTTCCCAGCTGGGCGGCAGTATGAAAATACACACTGCGTTAGAAAAAGTCTGTTTGATTTGAATCGCACCTTGGAAGTCAATCTCCAATATCACATCCGCGCCTAAGGCCATGCGGTCTTCGATGGCCTTTTTTGAGGTGCCATAGCGGTGATTGTGGACGTGGGCCCACTCGACGAAGGCGTCAGCGGCCACCATCGCGTCGAACTCCTGCTCCGAGGCAAAAAAGTACTCGCGTCCATGCTTTTCCTGGCCCCGCGGCGCACGCGTGGTGTGCGACACCGACGGTTGTACGTGGGAGTCGAGCTCTAGCAAGGCGTTGACCAGACTGGACTTGCCCGCCCCACTGGGGGCGGCAACAACAAAAAGGTTTCCGGGGTAATCCATGGTGCAAGTGCGTACGACTGAGGTCGCACTATT
>Ga0114968_10002638_pt1 | contig 13609 bp, 22 predicted proteins | sample M_130807_EF_Meta_FD_87020 | JGI IMG/M metagenome (GOLD analysis project Ga0114968, IMG submission 87020) | Freshwater microbial communities from Lake Montjoie, Canada to study carbon cycling - M_130807_EF_MetaG | ecosystem: Environmental > Aquatic > Freshwater > Lake | place: Lake Montjoie... | reverse complement strand
CGCAACGTCCTGCCGGCGCGCCCGTGACGATCACCGTGACGGAGGTGCGCCTGTGACGACTGTCAAAGACTACTGGGATCTGTACTCGCAGCAGTCGAGCTTGATGGTCGCGCGCGAGGGGGCCAAGCAGGGGCCGAACGACTTCAACGTCCCCCCTCCGTTCCTCTGGCACTACGGAGACTTCAAGGACGACGGCCGCGCGTCTCTCCAGGGGCTTCACAGCACCGAGGCGGCACCGTCTTGGCAGCAGGGCAACCCGCCGGCCTGGGAGTACGGAACGCCGGGGTACAACTGGGGCAAGCCCGATTACCCTTGGACGCGTAACGTGCAGAAGGTGCCCGCGGGCCTCTTCCCTGCGCTCTACGGGCTCGGTGCCGTCATCGACCCTGCCAGCGGGACGGGAGGCGCGCCCGATGCCGTGCTCGAGTCGGTGCAGACCGAACTTGCTCGTCTGGGCTTCCTCTACAACGAGCGAAGCCCCGAGGGCATCGACGGTCGCTGGGGCACTCGCACGCGCCTCGCGTTGCGTTTCGCCGCGGACTACGTTGGCTGGACCGAGCCCCCGTATCGCGAGGCCCCTGGTGGCCGGATCGAGATTCCCGACGCGTTCGTCGAACTCATGCGTCGATCGAACCCCGCGGGCGCGGGAGTGCAGGGCCGGGTTCCGCAGCCGGGGGAGCGTCGTCAGACGAGCGGTGAATCGTCAGGCAGCAATGCCGGGTTGTTTCTGCTGCTCGCGGCTGCCGGGGCCGGTCTGTACTTCGCCACGCGCCGTTCGGACGGAGTGCGTTAGGGACGTTGTCGGCGTCGTGATAGAACTTCCACAAGAGTGAGGACACCATGCGAGAGATGATTGCCATGCTGGACGGCCTGGGGAACTACGAAGTCGAACCCGGCAACGGAAGTAACTTCGTCGGCGGGGCCGCGTACCCTGGTCAGGGCTTCCCGGTCTGGCCGTCGAGCACGGGCCTCGCGGCTGTGTCGATGGAGGTCGAACCCGGCAACGGCGGGCTCTTCGTCGGTGGCGCGGCGTACCCGGGCCAGGGCTTCCCGGTGTGGCCGTCGAGCACGGGCCTCGCGGACTACCACGCGGCGTTCGCCGGCACGACGACCTACACGGTCGAGCCGGGTGACGGCAGCAACTTCGTCGGTGGCGCGGCGTACCCGGGCCAGGGCTTCCCGGTGTGGCCGTCGAGCGAGGGCCTCGCGGAGGCGCGCGAGACGGGGCTTCAGTTCCAGCGGGCGCAGTTGCTCAACACCGAGATCAACAACATTCGTCGGCTGATCTCGGTGTGCGAACGAGTCGCGCGGCAGCTTTCTGCGAACTGCCCGGGGTCGTCGTCTGTTGTGGCCGAAGGATTCCGTCTTTCGCAGCAGCAGAATGCGGAACTGCTGCGAATGCCCCAGGTGCCGGAACTGATGAGGGTCCGTCGCATCCTCTCGGTGTGGCGAGCGACGTTCGTGAACCTGTCGTGGTGCAGCAGCACGGCGCTCGTGTTCGGCACTCCGCTCGGAGTTGCTGTCGGGCAGCTTCGTCGCGCTCTCGGCATCTCGGCCTGATACAAGTAGGGGGTGGAAGTGGACGACGAAGTCCGCGACTACCTGACCGGCGACCTCTCGACGTTCGGCGCGTTGCCCGATCTGGGCTCGCTTGTTGTGGTCCCTGCGGCCACTTCGGCTGGTAACCGCGCAGCTCCCGCAGAGGTCGTCCGTCAGGACGCGAAAGTAACCGCCGCCACCGAGGTGGCCCCCTCGGCCGGCGTCGTGCGGGAGCCGCTTCGGCTCACCTCCTCGAGCACAGTTGCGGCACCCATCCCGCCTGTCCGAGAAGAGCGTCGATACACGGCGGCTTCGACGGCTGCCGCTCCGAGTGCGGTAGCGACGGGAGGATCTCCCCCGCCGCCGCCTCCGAGCAAGCCGTTGATCCCCGACATTGTGTTCGGTCCTCCTCCTGGCCGTGTGATCGAAGCGAAGCTCGCGACTCCCCCGTCGCCCTCTTCGCAGAGTCCGCTGCCGTGGTTGTTGATCGCTGCGCTCGCTGGTGGGTTGCTGTGGATCTCCAAGAGCGAGTCTCGACGGGGCCCGTCCCTTCGACCTCTTTCTGAGGACTACGATCTGGACGAAGAGTCGGAGGATTCGGATGAGTAATCTCGGTGACCTTTCCGACTACCTGTCGGCGTTCGTTCCGACCTACAGCACGCCCATGAGTGCGAAGATGCAGGGCCCGGTACAGGGCTCGAGCGCAGCACGAGACGCAGCGTGCAACCCGACGAGCGAGTTCTTCGACGCCGCTACGTGCCGCCGGCTCGGCGGGGTCGTGATCTCGATGGACACGCTACGCAAGGGGGTGCCGGTTCCCGGCGCGGGCCCAGCTCCGAGCCCGGGTCCCGGTCCTGGCGCGAGCGACCCTGGTCCCGGTCCTGGCCCCGGCCCCGGCGACGGGCGCGGAGGGGCCGGCACGCCTTCTGGGACCACCTTCCCTTGGTGGCTCATTCTGGTCGCCGCGGGGGCGTACTACTACAGTCAGCGTCGGTGATCTGATGCCCTCGCTGCCTGGGGTACAGACGCTTGATCCCAGCAAGGCTGCAACGCCAGCCGTCGCAGCGGCGATGGACAGGCTCTCCCCGAGCGTGCTGTGGACGAGGCTGTCGCCCGCGGAGCGTCAACAGTTCAGAGGCTTCCTCGCGCCTCTGTTGAAGCTGTCGGCGTCTGTGGACACGACGCAAGCGTGGGCCTGGGACGCGCAATGGCGCGGAGCGGACCCCGTGCCTCGCGTTTCGTTCTTTCAGACCTCGGCGGGCCGCGGGACCACGGTCGAGAAGCGGTACTCAGGTTCGCCCGAGGCGACGTTTGAGGTGTTCGACGCGCGCGACCGTCTCATGTGTGGTGACGCGGGGTGCAACCCGCCGTTCCAGACGTGGATGGGCGTGCAGCCCGACTCTCGGCAGCAGTACTGCTCGCCCGACACGTTGATCAGCGTCCTGTTCCAGTACCCGCGGTACAAGGTCGCGCGCGAGCGGTTGCGCTCGATGCTCGCGCGACTTCCTGGGGGCTTTAGCTTCGACGTTCGGAACTGGCCTATCGAGCGTCGGAACCGCTACTACGCTTTGAACCCGGGCACGCCGGGGAGCGTGGGGTACGCCGATCGCGTCAAGGTTCAACAGGCCGACTACTACGCCCAGGTCAACGAGGTCGTGGCTACGGACCCTCGAGCGTGGGCAGCATGGTGCGCGGAGGCCGATGCGCTCGGACGCATGGCAGCGTGGGCGACGAACACGCGCATCGAGATGCTCCACAACTGGATCGACCCTCGTCGCGACGTGGGGGGCGATGACCGGCCCGACATAAGCGGGCGCACCTTCTCGGGCACGGCCCTCGTTTCGAGTGCCAGCTACCTCGCGAGCTTCTCCCCGCTCACCGACTGCTTCAGCCGTTTCCGAGCGCACGTCCCGGGAGAGTTCCGCGAGCTGCCGTTGCGTGCGGCACGTCGTTGGTCGATCGACAACGCGAAGCTGTTCTCGAGCCACCTGTGGCAAGCGACGGCAATCGAGCGGAACCTGTCGAGGTGGCTCACGCACCGCTACCCGCTGTCGGCCACGCTCTACCGGCGCGGCAAGTATGATCAAGGTCGCGAGGGCGCGACCGACCTTCCCCTCCGCGAGCAGTTCCTGCGCGTGCCGATGGATATGCGGTACTTCGTTGCGGACAACACGGTGCCGGTGCCGATCTGGTCGCAGGAAGGCAGCGAGCGAGGGTTCTGGGGATGCTTCTCGGGTGACGCTTGGGGCGCGACTCCCGGCGAGAACGTCGCGTGGCATCCGACACCGGGCGTTGCCGGCGCGCTTCTCGTGAACTTGGACGAGTCTACCGCCGACGAGTATGACCGTCGCACGGTGTCGAGCCTCGAGGTCTTCTTCGGAAGCGCGCGTCGAGGCGGGCCGTTCGACTCGGCCCCGGTCTGCCAGCGGATGGTTCCGCTCATGTACGCGAACCCGAGCGTGAGGGGTAGCGCGGTCGTGCGCGCACCTTACGTGTGGTCCGAGCAGTACAGCCCCGTCCTCGACCCGAGCGGGCCTCGCTACCGTCTCGATCAGCCGGTGCCTTCCGAGCAATGGGTCATCGTCCCGAGCCCGGGTATGTATGTGCATATGGCGCACGCCCGAGCGAGTTCGGTGGCCGACTCGACCTTTGAGCAGTTCGGCAAGAAGGGCATCGACGGGTGGCTTGCGGCCTACGATATGCTCGTGAACAAGCGGCAGCTCGCTGCCGGCACGAGCCCTTCGCTGGTGCGACAGCAAGCCTCGCTCATGTTCCAGGGGGACCTCGACGGTGCGGCGAGCACCCTCGGTGTCATCGGGGGCGTTTACACGGGCATCCTCGGCATCATCAACGGGGCGGCGGGCGCGATTGCGGCTTTGCTGTTCACGATCATCAACCTCGTGATCGTGAACCTCCAAGACTGGAAGCTCGCCCGGGGGACGAACCCTTCGACGCTTCCAATGGCGACGGCTCGGTACATCGCCGCGGACCCGGCGGGGGCCATTCGCGAGTGCGACTTCAGCGGGGCTGCCGGCACGTATGACGATCTGATCCCCCAGGTGCGGGTGATCTCGACGGCTCTTGCCTCGGGGCAGCTCGACGCGTTGAAGCTGTTCACCGAGATCGGCAAGGCTGTCGGCAGCACCGAGGTGGAAGATCAGGCACTCCCGGGTCCCGGCGGCGGGCGTCGGGAGCCTACCCGGGAGCCCGCTTCGGGAGGCGCGGCCGTTCCCCTCGTCGGCGCGGCCCTCCTCGTGTGGCTTCTCATGCGGGGTCAGAAGTGAGCGACGACTTCAAGACCTCTATGGCAGCTCTGGGGTTGAGCCCCCAGGTGCAGGGGTACATCAACCTCGTCCGCACGCTCGTGGACCTCGGCTCGGGCGTCTATAACATCGTCGCGTCGTCCACGGGCGACCGCAGCGTGCTCATCGCAGCTCGCTGGATGGACTTCTTCCTCGGGGTCAACCCGCTGCCGCCCGACCTCTCGGACGAGGACCTCGAGAAGCTGGCCGACGCGTGCCTCCAGACGACGTGGATGGAGGACACGGGCTCGGCGCTCGCGTCTCAGGTCGTGGGCACGCTGACCCCTGCGCTCTCGGCAATCCCGGGCGTTGGCTCGGTCGCGAAGGTTGCCGCCGACATTGTGCTGGCAATCTGGGGCTTCGCTCGGCTGTTCCGGTCGAAAATGTGCAACTCGCCCGAGGTGCGGTTGATCGTCAACCGCCGCCCCGACCTCGCAGCTCGTGTCGCGGACGCTGTGCCGGCCTCGCTGCGGGCAGACCACGCCGCGGCCCTTCGTCGCCGGCTCGCGGTCGAGGCAGCCCTCGAGGAGGGTCAGCGCAACCCGCCTTCGACGCCCGAGGGTAGAGAGCTGCTCGCCCGCGCCCAGGACGACGACGTTCCCTCGAGCGAGCGTCTGATTGCGACCGAGCGACTGATGCTTCGGTTCGGTGGCATCCCTTCGCTCCAGGGAGCCCCGCCGACTGCGGTCGCTCGACGGTACGTGCGTCGGCCTCCCGGGTTCGCCCCGCCGACACGCATCTCGTTCCGGCCCCGGCCGGGGATTCGGTACACGTTCCCGAGGCTGAACAGTTCCTCCTCGAGCGGAGCAGGAGCGGCAGTCGGGGTAGCTGCTGTGATGGGCTTGTTCTACTTTATCCTCTCGAGGCGAACATGAGCTGCAACTGCCAGATGAGCGGCACCAAGCTGCCGTACCGCACCCCCGGTGCCTACCTGTCGGCGGCGAAAGCCCTGCCGGCGGGCCCTGCGCGCGAACGCGCCATGCGCTCGGCTGCGCTCGCGTTCGCGACGGCAGCGGCTGCGGGGCGTGGAGACGCTCGTCTCGTTCGCTCGGGCATCCAGGGGCTCGGAATGCTCGCAGACCTGGGCGAGACAAACGCAGACCTCGACGCAGCTCTTCGCAGAGTCGGCGTTCCGGCTGAAGTGGTTGGGATGGTCGGCACGGTGAGGTCCGTCCTCAACACGGCAGGAGGTATCGCCAACGTGGCAGCCGCGATGACCTCCGACGAAAACGTCCGGTTGGCGTTGCGATGGTTCGCGTTCGTTGTGACCGGCAGCAACCCGCCCGGGATGAGCGACAACGACGTGCAGAAGCTCGCGGACTTCTGCACCCCGGGCTCGTTCGCGCAGCGTCTACTTTCTAGCCAAGAAGAGCAGGATACGCTGACTTCCGGGTTGCAAGGATTCGTTGGGGGCATTTTCGGACTAGACGCAGGAGCAGACGCAGCGACGTTTGTTTCCGTATTCCTGGCTTTCGCAAAGGTGTTCGTTGGTCGGCTTTGCGCCTCGGCTCGCGTTCAGAGCGTGTTGAGGGAGCGGTCTGCACCGCCGGCTCCGACACCCCCGCCGGCCCCGACACCGCTCGCTCTCGCCACGAGGGCGCTTCGTCGTGCCCTCGCAGAGAGGCTCATTGCGGAGTCGATGACTCCCACGATGACGATCCCGTATGAAGGCCGGCGACGTACCGCAGCCGAGTATGACTGCATCACGGCTGCGAAGCTGCTCACGGCAGCGCAGGGTGTTGTGGACCTCGGCGGCACGCTCTCGGCGGGATCTGCCGGTATCCGAGCCCGCATCACGCAGGTTCAGAACTTCATCTCCCGGCCTCCCGCGGCCTCGTGCTCGTCGTCTGGAAGCGGCGGCGGCGGCGGCGGCGGCGGCGGTGGAGGTGCATCGAGCGGCGGCGGCGGTGGTGTCGCCGCGGCAGCAGCCGGCGCGGGCCTTATCGCGTGGCTGTTCTTCCGCTGAGAGTTCCTCCCGATCGGGCTTGTCCGATCGGGCATTACCGTGAACGATTCTGCACGGCGCTTCGCGCCCCCCGAGGAGTAAGACCATGAGCTTCTGTATCTGGACGAAGAGCAGCAAGGCCGCGAAGCCCAAGAGCCGTTGTGGACTGACGAAGACCGAAGCCCGCAAGGCCATGAAGAACGCAATGGCGCGTGGCTTGAAGGTCGGTCGCGTCGGTATGCACAAGCAGGCGGCGAAGTGAACACGAACGCCTTCGGCGTTCCTCGGAGGTGATCAATGGCAAAGGAAAAGCCTTGCTGTCCGTGCCCGACTGAACTCGCCCGTCGCGCGATTCAGTCGGCCAAGACGTGTGAAGAGCGGCGAGCCGCCGCGGCGCAGTTCCTCGAGGCAATGTCCATCGAGATCGACGCTGAAAAGCCGGGTCCTGCTCGGGACAAGATGGAGAAGCGTCTCTTCTCGGAGGCGACTCGTTACGACACCAAGGCTGACGTGGTTTGTCAGTTCCCTGGCAAGAGCCCCGCGGCTATCGAGGCGATCGTCCGCGCGAAGCTGAATCTCGGTCGTTCGATTCGGAACGCGAGGGACCTTCGGAAGGTGCTCTCGGCCAAGCGTGATGAAGCGGCGGCTGCGTATGCGGCAGCGCAGCAGCTCGCCATGTATCGACGCTCGATGCGTCGCCGCTGAACGGAGTGGAACGTGGCATCAGAGGTCGTGCCGCTGTCCCAACTGCACGCGAAGCTGCGCTCGTGGGGGGCGCAGTTTATGCCAGATCGGTCGAGTCCCTCGGCTCATATCTACTGGTCGGGTCCGTCCCGCAAGTGGATCAAGGTCGCTCGACACAAGACCGATCCTGGCAACTTCGCGATCGTCTCGGTCCACAACGACTGCCCGTGTTCGGGCGGGTGAGGTAGTCATGGCAAAGAAGACCCCGAAGAAGGCGGCGGCGAAGTCCGCACCGAAGCGCGTTGCGCCCTCCAAGAACCTCGCCCAGGCGCGAGCGATGCTCGCTGCCGCGCGAGCCCGTACTTGCGCCCAGGAGCGCGGTGCGTATGCCGCCTACGCTGTCCAGGCTGCAATCGGAGCGAAGGCCCCCCCGGACCAGAAGCGCCGGATCGTCGTCCCCGCTCTCAAGCTCGCGACCGAGTGCAACGAACGCACGGTTCTGTCGGTCGGACGGAACCAGAAGTTGTCGCGCGCTCGCGCGGCGGTTATGTCAACCAAGAGGAAGTAATCATGGCAAAGAAGAAGCGTTGTCCCGCTGGCAAGCATCGTGTGGGCTCGGTCTGCAAGCCCAAGCCGCGTAAGAAGCGGAAGTGACCAAGGGTTAGCCAGGAGAATAGCCCGCGCGTTGGCTCGCGTGGGCTGTCTGGCTTGAAGCCCTGTTCCTCAACTCCCCCTGCGTGAAAGCGAAGTGATCATGGCTGCCAAGAAGAAGACCGCCAAGAAGCCCGCCAAGAAGAAGACGGCGAAGAAGAGGGCCACCAAGAGGGTGCGCTCGAGCTGCGGCTGCGGCTGACGGAGGTTCGTCATGGCGGCAAAGCAGACGTGCAAGTGCGTCACCGTGATCCCGAAGCAGGGCGCGAAGTACAAGTACCGGCGTCGTCTCTGCTGGGGCATCGCGACGAAGAAGCGCGCGGGTGGCATCGTCTCCAACAAGTCCTGCAAGTGAGGTGAACGTGGCAAAGAAGAAGGCAGCGGCGAAGAAGTTTCGCGGCGGACTCGGCGCGATCCGTACCTACGACAACGGCTCCTTCTACACCGTCTCGTTCGGTGAGCAGGAGGTCCGCGACTTCCGCTCCCGGTGGCCCGGGTCGGGCATGAGCAACCTCCGCTCGGTGGCGGCGCAGTTCGGCCGCCGCGACGGCGACCTCGTGGACATCACTTGCAACGGCCGTAGCTGCGAACGCTACGATGGCCCCGCGCTCGTGGCGCTCACCGAGGACATGCAATGCGCCGCGGCCCGTCCGGGCGCGAAGGCGCGTGCTCCCAAGGACCATTGCCGCTATGGGCGCTGGGGCTACGGACGTTGAACATGGCAAAGAAGAAGCGTACCCGCCGCTCGAGCGGCTTGTCGGGTTCGCCAAGCGAGCACCTCGAGCACGCGACCTACCGTCTCAAGCGACTCACGAGGGCGCGGGTTGACGGAATGACGTGCAGCCAGTTGCCCGAGGCGATGTTCGACGTTGGGACCATCGTGGTCCACGCGAGCGAGTCCGGTAACCGTAAGCTCTTCGCGATGGCAGCAGCTCGTCGGGATCAGATCCGCGCCCTGGTTAAGCGATGCGCCATCCCGAGCCTCCGCTTCAGCCGGTGAACCATCATGCGGGTACGATTGCCTGTGGTCCCGTGCCCGCCAGCCACGCAGAACGTGGCGACGAACCTGCTCAACCGTAGCAAGGCGATCCGAGTCGCCGGCTACGGCCCTGCGAACCCTGCCATGCCGAACCCGGAGTTCTGGCGTGGCAAGGCCGCGGAGTGGGGCACGACACCCGCAACCGCTCGCACGATGCTCTGCGGCAACTGTGCTGCGTTCAACGTGAGCCCGCGCATGAAGACGTGCATCGCGCGAGGTGCGGGGGACGAGGGTCAGAACCCTTGGGACTTCGTTGACGCGGGTGAGCTGGGCTACTGCATGGCGTTCCACTTCAAGTGTGCGGCTGCGCGGACGTGTTCAGCGTGGGTCGTCGGCGGGCCCGTGCGAACGGAACGGAGAGGCTGATGCGCTACCAACCCAGCGAAGAGACGATCATCCTGACGGGCGATGAAGACCGGGGCCTCGACCTCGGGGACCTCATCGACTTGCGGGAGTACGTTGACCTGGGGAGGACCGCACGGGCCACACCGGCACAGCGTCAGAAAGCACGTAGTGCGTGCGCCTCGAGCAAGAACAAGTACCAGTACTTGTCGATCGATATGTGCGCCTCGGTCGTCGGCAAGGGGCCCACGGTCCAGATTAGCAAGACCGAGGACGTGGCGAAGTTCGTGCGGGAGTTCATCAACCCGCAGATCGACGTGCGCGAGCACTTTGGCGTTATGCTCCTCGGCGCGCGGATGGACGTGCTCGGGTTCTCGATCCTGGCTACGGGCGGTCTGACCTCTGTGCAGATAGACATTGCAGCGGCTCTCAAGCCGGCGCTGTTCCTGCCCTGCTATGCGATGATCATTGTTCACAATCACCCGAGCAATGGCACCAGCCCGAGTGAGGCCGATTTGGAGTTCACGGCCGTGGCGCTCCAGGCGTCGCGGCTCCTCGGCCTCCGTCTGATCGACCACGTCATCGTGACGAGGACAGGAAGTTACAGCTTCGCGAAGCACGGTAAGATGTACGCCGGCCGCGGTCGTCGGCCGCGGCGACGGTGAGAACATGACCCGCTACTGCGCTATCCCGCCGGTCAACCAGCACGCGACCGAGATCGGTCGAGGTTTCGGGGTGGGCTGGAACCGTAGCCGCACGCGCATGGACCAGCTCCATGCCGGCTTCGACTTCAAGGCCGGTTCGGGCACGCCTATCGTCGCGCCGCTCGACGGTGTCGTGTCGTGGACCGCGACAGACGCGCGGCCCCGGGGCACGAGCGGCTTCGGGAACATGGTCGCGCTACGTCACGACGTGGCTGTCCCTGGTCTGCCGACACCGTTCTTCACCAGCTACAACCACATGGGGGCCCCGAGCGCGCTCGTCGTGGGGCAAGCGGTGCGGAAGGGCGACCTGATCGGATACGTCGGCAACACGACGAACGGCCAGTTCCGCGGCATGGGAGCGCACCTCCACTTCGAGGTCCGTCGCCGCAACTACCCCTCGAGCTACGATCGGGACACCATCGACCCGGCGGTCCTGTGGCGCGGCCTGGGCTACGAATGGACCGACAACCGCCAGGAGGCCGAGCGTCTCGTCGGAGGCCGGCTCTTGGCGGTGCGCGGGGGCGCGTCCGACTGCGACGGGGCTGTCGCCGGCCTCGCCGGCATGGGCACGTTCACCTGTCTCGGAGGCCCGTCCTGCCCGTGCCCCATGTGCGCCTATCGCCGCGGCACGCTCGGCGCGGTGGCCCCGGGCTACAAGGACCCCGTCGAGAAGCAGGGCGCGTACAACAAGTACGGCACGAGCACGGTGGGCGAGGACGTGGACCCGCCCGACTACGCGTCGAAGCAGACCCCCCAGGGTGGCGACGGAAACGCGAGTAGCGGCAGCGCGGGGCTGGCGATCGTGGGTGCCGCGGCCCTGTTCGCCGTGTACGCTTTGCGCTCGAGGTGACCGTGGACAAGAACGTCGTTCTTCTATTGCTGCTCGGCGGCGGGCTTTGGTTCGCTACCCGGAGGACTTCGTCGTTCGCGGGCCTCGGAGACGACGAGCCCGTGCCGCCGGCTCCGCTCGACCCGGCGACTGTGCCCAACCGGCGCTTCCTGTCGCGGAAATTCTACGGCACCTTCGTCCTCGCGCAGCAGAGCGCAGCTTCGCTCGAGAAGGCCGGCAAGCGTATGCCGCCCCCCGTGCAGCAGAGCGCAGGGGCTATGCAGTCCTCGATGCAGGACACGGGTCGCAAGGCACTTGCGCTCGCGCGTGCGCTCGACGCGGACTTCGTCTCGCGTATGTGCTCGCGGCCGAACGCGCCGACGTGCGCGGTCTGAGGTGAACGTGGACCCCTGGCATCTTCTTGCTTGGTCGGTTGTGATCGGGTCAACCGCCCCGGGCGTTGCGATCGTCGTGCGGGCCCTGTCCGCGGTCGAGAAGCTCGTGCTCGAGGGCAAGCGCCCCTGGGCGTGCGACGTGTGCCTGTCGTGGTGGATGGTTGCCGCCACGACGCTCGTCGCGGGGCTCGCCGCGCACGACCTCGAGGTGCTGTGGGCCGCGGGGCCCGCGTATCCTCTCGCGTACAAGCTGCTCGGCTGGCTGTCGCAGCCCGTCTCGTCGCCCGGGTTCCCCGAGCTTGCGGAGCTGCCCGCGGAGCCCACCGCGCTCGTGGAGCCCGCCGCGACCGCGGAGCCCACCGAGGAGCCCGAGGAGCCCGTCAGGTCGATGCCCGAGGGCGTCGATATGGTGCAGAAGGACGGCAAGACGTTCTTCGTCAAGCGCAAGCGGGGTCGTCCTCGCAAGAACCCGCTGCCCGAGGGGGCGCTGTGACGGTCACGTACAAGCCGATCGAGGAGAAGCTGTTCCTCTCCGAGGTCGAGCCGTCCAAGCGGGTCCGCGCGAGGACTGCGTGCGCGAGCGTCCAGGCCAACTTCAAGTGGCTGCTGGTGGACGTGTGCGCGCATCGAGCTGGTGGCGTCGCGCCGATGCCTCCGATCCGAAACTCGGACGGGGCTGCTGAGATCGCCCGTCAGTTCATCGGCCCCCGCATGGCTCTGCAAGAGGTCGTGGGCGTCGTCCTGTTGGCGTCGGATATGTCTCCGATCGGCTTCGCTATCGCGCACGTCGGCGGGCTCGCCGCGAGCATCGTGGAGCCGGCGGTCGTCCTGCGCCCCGCGCTCTTGCTGCCGTCCGCGGCGATGATGCTCGTTCACAACCATCCGTCTGGACGGCTCACACCGTCGCAGGAGGACCTCGTGATCACCCGCAAGGTGAAAGACGGGGCCAAGCTCGTCGGCGTCCAACTGGTGGACCACCTCATCCTCGCCCCCGGGACGACGGAGTTCTTCTCGTTCGCAGACAAGGGGCTGATGTGACGTTGCTCTTCAGCTACGGGTCGAACCACCCCGCGCAAATTGCGGAGCGGCTCGGCCATGCGGTCGAGACGGCCGGCGCGTATGCCCCCGGCTACGCGCGATTCTTCCGGGGCTTCTCGCAGCGGTGGGGCGGTGGCGTTGCGACGTTGCGGAAGAAGCCTGACGGGGTTGTGTTCGGCCTCGTCGCGACCGTCACCGCAGCCGACTTGGACCGAATGGACCGTTTCGAGGGGGTCGCGTCGGGCAACTACGAGCGCACCAAGGTGCGGGTGACGCTGGCGGGCGGCGGCAAGAAGGACGCTGTCGCCTACGTGTCCACGAGCAAGGAGTTCAACCCGCCGACGCGCGAGTACCTCGAGGCTGTTGCGCGGACTATCGGCACGCATTGGTCGAGCGGAGACGGCGCAAAGGTTACGTGGCGCGACATTACGGTGCGTTGAGGCCCCTGTGAGCACCATCGCTACACCCCGCTGGACGTACACGCTGACCCCCTCGGACCTCGAGTGGGCCGCGCGCATGATCGAGGGCGAGGGCGGCGACCCGGGGGCTGTGCTGTGGACGATGGCGCAGCGGTTCGCGCTCCTGCGCGGCGACCGCTTCCCGACGTTCCGGTCGGTCATCCAGGCGTACTCGAGCCCCATCAACCCCAGGTTCTCGCCCTGCTCCCCCGCCGACGTGGCGGCACACCCGCTCGACTGCTCGGACGAGGCCCAGGCGCGCCGAGCCCGTCGCATCGGCAGCCCGCCGAGCGCGGAGGCGTTGTCGTTTGTAACCGGGTGGGCGCGAGGCGAGGTGCCCAACAACGTCCCGCGCGCGGTACACTTCGCGGTCGGGCCCCAGGTCGTCCGGTGTCAGGCTCGCGAGGGCTCCGACGCGTGCCTCGAGGTCGTGGGCAAGTTCCCGGCGGGCCTTTCCCCAGACCGGCAGAACTGGCACGCGACGACCCCGCGTACCGCGAGCTGGCCCTCGGACTACGTCCGCGTCGGCGGCACGGCCGGGGCTGCTGTCGCCGCGGCGAGCGGGGCTGGCCTCGTCCTTGTCGCTCTGGGTGCCGCGGGGCTATGGTGGGCGTCGAGGAGGCGGTCATGAGCCGAGGGCACGAGTGGGCGCGCAATGCGATTGACGGCGCGTTGATCGAGCT
>Ga0114968_10002637_pt1 | contig 13613 bp, 10 predicted proteins | sample M_130807_EF_Meta_FD_87020 | JGI IMG/M metagenome (GOLD analysis project Ga0114968, IMG submission 87020) | Freshwater microbial communities from Lake Montjoie, Canada to study carbon cycling - M_130807_EF_MetaG | ecosystem: Environmental > Aquatic > Freshwater > Lake | place: Lake Montjoie... | reverse complement strand
ACTCAACTCTTCAAGGAAACTTTGTAACAAAGGTCTAAGCACTTGAGCAGAAACCATCTAAACCGTTAGATGGCGGACTCTGCCTATTATCGACCGTATCTTGCATCAGACTCAGAATTGTCTGATGCAGATTCCGATACTGATACATGGACGCGCAACTCAACACCACGTCCTGAAAATGCAAATCCAGATTTTATTGATCCGAGAAGTCCAGCTGTGCCAAATTTTGCCGCTCTGGCTCGTGCCCTCCAGAGTCCCCCTGCTGATGCAACCGGTCCTTCTTTTGTTACAATTGACCAAGAAGATAATTATGCTTCAAATCGCCTTGATCCCCGAACTCAATACTTCCCCTATTCAAATATCCCTGTATCGAATGCCCCTACATCCCGGCCTTCAGCAGAAGCCAAAGATACTGCTACAACTTCAAACGTTGAAACGGTAATTATGCTCCGCAGCCGTGACCGTGATAAGACAATTTATGCCCAGCCCACAGCCTGTCAACTCTTCTTACCCAGAATCTACAAAAATGTGGTAGGTTTCTCGATTGCACAAATCAACATGGTTTCTGCATTTTTCTACTTTAGCCAAATCAAAGAAAATATCGCTATACAAATCTATGAACAGAATGCAGTGCTCTATGAGCCTCTTCTCTATCCATCTTTAACAAATACAACACCCCGTCTTATTCTAAACAATATTCGCGAGGGTTCGTACAACATTACGCAGCTTCTTACTGAACTCCAAATTCAATTGAATAGAGTCCCGCTGTTCTATGACTTTCTAAACGGATTCTCAGACTTCTTGCCTCTGTTTAATGTGAACGGTGACTACTCTATAAATTTCAACTATCCTGGTGACTACTATTACGACGCAGTACGCAGAGTTTATATCCCGAATCCTACACGTGCCCAAATCGTCAGCTACTATTTTCAATCTCAGTATGCAAACCAATTCGTATATACTAATCAACAAGTGCGCATTGCTTACTACTATCCTGTAGTAAAAGAGGCACTGCTTGATCCCGAAACTGACCTTGACCAGTATAACTTTTCTGGAACTGGCCTCTCGCAAACAGACACAATAAACTATCTTATCTATTCGTTTCAGGGTTTGAATGACCCGATAGCCTCTACATTTATAAATAACAATTCTGCTCTCCTTGATACATACCGCCTTTTACACACTTTTCGCTACTCGCTTGTAAATGAATATATATGTAATTATAATCCTACAAACAATCGCGTAACAATTCAGTGCGCGACTCTAAATAACTCACTTGTAAACTTGCTAAATGCACAGTACAATAGTTATCTATCTCAACAACTTCTAAAATACGGCATTTCTGCAGCGACCTATAATACTTTGGCTGCACTCAATACAAATCTTTTGAGTATTATTCAATCAATGTATGATTACTTGCAAACAAATTTTGCCGTGTACTTTGCCATTAACTTTGGAACGTATAGTCGTACCTATTATGGAAATTTGAGTAATACTGTATACATTACGTATGGAATTGATGCTGAAGGAATTGCCACACAAATTGACCCTAATCCAGAGACACCACCTATCAGTAATGATATTCTATTAAACTTTCGTCAAAATCCTCCCTACCTATGGCCACGCATGATTAATTTACCGACAGTTGAGGGGGCGCAACGAAATATGGGTTCTCCTTTGGATGGGTATCCTATTTCAAGTAACTATGCGTATAATCTTTCTCAGTCAAACATTGACTTGAATCATACATTTATTGACTTGAATGGTAATATTTACACGGACCCGCGCAGAAAGGCAGGAGATATTTTAGTCAACGTAGACGCATCGAAATATACTATATTTCAATTCCGCAGTAAGTATCGCCAGACTCTGCAAGTGGAGACTTTGCCGCGTCAAACGAATTGGCGTTATCCTCTATGGAATCAAAGTCAACCAAAAATTGCTTATCCCTTGTGTAATCTTTTTGATGTTTCCTATTGCTATGTGTCTCCAACGACACTTAATAATTTACAAAATGTAACCCCCTTTGACATTTCCTTCAATGCTATCTATGGTTGGTCAAATATTTCAAATACCACGACAAACTTTGGCTATTCCTTCGCACAGTCCCAGAGTCTTTGGGGAACGAATAAAGAACAAATTAATGTAACCAATTCAAACGGTCGTTATTACAGAATTCAAACTCCTGAACCAATTGTGGGTACAAGTAATGCATATACCTACGAGTTTAATATCACAATTACTCCTCCACAGAATTCCAATGCATTTGCATCAGACTTGTATGCATATTTTTACCATGATATTGCAGCATTCGGCGCTGATGCAGGAAATCCTAGAAATGAACTACCCATCCATTATAAGAATGCTACTTTTATTTCTTCAAATTCTACTTCAAATACCTACTCATTTACTGCTTATGCAAATCAAGAATACTACCTACTCGTGCGCCCTGTAATTATTACGCCACCTTCTACAGACTACCTAATCATACCCTGGTTCACTTCACCCACCTTATATTCTACGTTATCTTACGATACCAATTTCAATCCCCTGCAAGACCCTACAACTATGTTATCGAATTTTAACGTGGCCAAAGTAGCAGACCCCAATTTTATACGTATGCCTATCTATCCTTCCACACTCTGGAATCTAGAACCTAATGATGCATCTATTAACACGCCTGTAAAAATATTAGTTTTCCCTATAGGTTATGATACAAACGAAGTAAGTAATGACCTTACAGACTATGTCCCTTTTGCACCATTTAACACATATAGCACAATTAATCCACTTGCAACTGTGTCTGTAGATCCTACGAATAATTTCGTATTTCAGTACAATAGTCCTTATAATAATACGGAACAAAGTTATTTCTATTCTGGAAGCAAGAACGCAATTCTGTATTCAAATGCGCAAAAACAGTATAATCCCACCACTGTTGCCGAGAGGCAGTATAAGATGGTGAATTATTATGCAACTACCTACATCCACGATACTGCAACACCTACATATACCTCAGCAGATGTATCGCCCTATGTCAGTTCTTATACTCAATTGACAACATCCAATACTCGCATTCCTGGGTATACCTATAATTCATCTAATATGTTGGTTTTAGGAGCAGGTGTTTGTGGATTTATGTTTATTCCAGGAAGTGGTTCATGGGCAATTGACCGTATCACATTTAAAACCAATTTTATCAACCCTTTAGCATCTACAAATGAGCAAGTCCATGCTGTAGCAATATTTATTACAGCTGAAATTTATTACCAACCTATTTCCTATATGAAGTTAAGCAATGCTTTAGCAATATGTCTTCGTACTGGCGAGTCTACTTATTCAAGCAGTAACTCACTGAATATAGGATTCGATGCATCTCTGGGAACTTATTATACATTTTCAAATTATCCGCAGCTAGTTACACGCACAAACCCTATTTCAGGATTTACACAAGTTCCAAAAGTCTTTGTGACTGATGAAAATGCCTATTATTCTGTAGTAGCCTATACCTTCACAGACTATACAAATTCGAACTGGGGTTCGAATACTATATCGAATCTTCTTTCAAACTATGCGGCAAATAGTAACACATTCCCAGAAAATAGCGTCTTCAATATTCAAAATTTGACAGGCAGTCCTATAGCCTATCCTTACGCAAATACGGCATTCCCTTCTACCGTGTTTTACGATAATCAGCAACCTGTATCAGGTTTAGGAGTGGTTCAATCGACTGACCAAGGAAATGCCACACCCTATGGACCCCCACTAGGAGCAGATGAATCTGTAGTTCAATATGAGCAGTCCCTACCCTATGTGAATACTCATATGCACTTCCTAAGTCCATCGTACATTGTCTATGACTCGAATGGATTTAATTCATGGACAAATATCCCCATAACTCCCTATATTCTGCATGCATCAATATCCAATTACATGTTATTTCAAGGAACGAATTTTGCCATTGCTAAATATGTTACATATACTGATGTAACCCCTTTGACTCCTCCAGCTCGTAGCTTTGTCTACGGGGAACAAATCACTGTTCAACAAATATATCCTGACCGTGAAAATACAAGTCTTATCGCCGTTTCAGGAAATGCCCAACAGTATGTTTTTCTGGGAGCTTCCAATATACCGAACTCTCTAGTCAGTCAATTGCGTTTCAAAGTATATGATCCTATCCAAGGTGTGTTATCAGAACTTCCTACGAATCCTTATTATGTATTTAGCAATTCTTTCTTACTACAGAATTTTGTCTTTCACAATACTCAACAATGGTATATGACTTCTGTGAATACAGAAAATGATACTATCTATTTGCAAGGAGACACAAACTACTCCTTTAACACACCCTCTATGTTTACCTATTCATATCCAACATACTCTATATCAGAACTTCAAATGGATCCTGCTGGTTCTTTCTTATATCTTGCTTATCACAATGGAAATGGATTCATACAAATGCAAATGTTTTCGTTGAATCCTACAGATCCCCAGTACGTACTTAATAATTCTACAGGTTATACAATTAATCTTGAAATAGGAACAGCTGGACTCCCTGGTTCTTATACACAAATTGCTGTAATGTACAACAAAAATGCTGGTTACGAAGAAGTAATATTTACAAATCCTCAAATTGATCCTTTGAAGTATACATACTTGGCAACATATAATCCATTATCCTTATATACAAGTAATACAACACTTGTGCATTCTGAACAATCATTTGATAATGTGCCGACACGAATTGTGGGTGGCGCAGGTGGCAGCAAGTGGGCTCTCTTTAACGTAGCTCCTTATATATTTGCAAATCGTAATGATGCATACGACGCACCAACAGCAATTAATATTGCGTGGCAAATCTTTTTCCCAACGATGAAAATCGAAATGCGTCAACTAACAACTGGCGTCACTCCTATTACTGATTTAACAAATATTACCTACCCTGAATGGCCGCACACAGTTATGTTTGCCTATTCAAACTATAATTCTTTGATTAATGATATAAGTGGTATAGTAGGTATACAACAGTGTTCTTGGGGTCAAGAAACAAATTCTAATTTCATGGTAAGTGACGTGTCATTCAATGGCTTCCAGTTCAATAGTTATATGATGAACGTCCCCCTCTTACCCAATTATGAAAATGGTTCCTACGAGACTGATTACTATCTGGCGGTGCGTGGGTGGTTACCTACAGAACAATTTCAAACAATGATGCGCTTCTATTTACCGAATCAATATGACTTTGGATTTGTAAGATTCTTGGATATTTCTAATGAAGTTCAATTGGCACAAACGAATTCGGCCGAATTTAGTCCGCAGTACCTGGATACTCTTTTAGCATTTAATAGCAATTTTATTCTTTCAAATGTAAACTTTGGCTCGAATGCAATACAAGGGCTCTCTGGGCTAAACATAAGTTCTTCGAATTTTGGCGACTTTATGAATCAATATCAAGCATATTATAGTACTCTTTCAACAAATACATATATTTTATCTAATATTCAGTCTACTATACAAGCATCTATAAATCAGTTTATCATTTATGACTTGCAGTATATTCTTCCATCAACCGCAGTAACACGTCAACGATACACAGATGCACTCTTGTTCCAGATTCAATGGAAGAGCCAACTGTCTCCCATCTATGTTACCCTCGATGATGAGTGGGGGCTTGGTTGGAATCTTGGATATGCAAAACAAGATACGAACTTTGCTACTGTTCATACAGCTAGTTCTTTTTACAAAATTACCGATGATTATATCTATCTTCGCCTGAATCCCGAATTTAATATTAATCGTATGGATGCAGGTGGTAAGGAAAATTACAAGACTTCTCGTGAATCCTCAGGTATCACAAATCAATATTATTGTAAACTACTACTTACAAGTTTTGGCGGAAATGCAACGACATTTATTCACAATCCCATTACATTTACTCCTCCACTGTATCGTCTAACGAAGATGGAATTTCAGTGGATTGACACGAAAGGCAATATTATTAATAACTTTGATTGTGAATGGGACATGGTGATAAATGTTACAGAGGCCATAAATATTGTTCCAAATCCTTCTTTCAAAGTAAAATTTCCTGAGAATCTTCCTTTTATTCCTATGATACCTGCTCCTGATGAAGAAAACCAACCTGCCTATGTTGAAACTTCTAATCTACCTCCAACTGGTATAAGAAAAGAAGACTATCCTCCTGCACTTGCTATTTATGATGCACAATTAATGGCACTAAAGGCGCAACTTCCTTCGAATGCAACGACGCCGATGTTGTATTCAAATGCAACTACAACAACGTCGAATGAATTAAATGTCATTCCAGCAAATACATATAAAAATAAATTCAACCCTCTGAAAAAATAAGTGTATTGGGAGATAGATGGCCGCAATTCCTCAAAATCCTCGCCAGAACCCCCCTTGGTCAGGACCCGCGGACCCTGAAGGCAAAAGTAAAGTAATCGCGAATACCCGTCAACCCTTAGAACAGCCAGAGAGCTACCCTTTTACAAACGCACAGAATCCTAACCTATTCCCCCCTGTATGCATTCGCAGCCACTGGGATGCTGAACAAATCATACGCCGCACTCTACCCAAGTCTGCTGAGAATATTGCCGGTCCTCTTGACCCTCGTCCATGGACAAAAGTTTGCTTAAACTACGTGACAAGTGCAGACTTTGAACAAGCTCCTCGCCCTTCTGATAACGTAGTATTCCCTTCAGGTGGCACTGTCTATCCTCCTACACGCTACAGAGAAGCCATTGACAAGGAGTCGCTTTTACGTCGTCTTGACCGTCCTCTAGGAACGTGTGAAAGGGCGCAGTACATTCCTCCTCGTACCGGCGACATGTATCGGCCGAATGCCACCGTCGAAGAGCGCGGACCCCAGAATGACCGCTTTGTTGAAGAACTTTCCTTCCCGAAGGCTTGTATGCGCGCCAGTGACTATGATTGCCGTGTAGAAGTTGAGAAACAAGCTTGGGAACGAAGCCCCAGACTCTTTAACAATACCACAAAGCAAGATCGCTATGCTGTTATGCGCCCCGATTTAGCCGAAGCCAGACCCACGGCTTCTCCAAGACCCACAGGCATGGTTGCTCTCTCGTAAATTACCCTCTCCAACGAATCAAGACTCATATAGAAGGGTGTAGAAATGATAGAAATATTCATTATCCTCACCGTATTATTCTTCATTGCTGTGCTTTTTTATAAGCAGGCCAATGAACAATTTGAAATCCTGCAAATTCCCGCTGAACGTATTCATGAACTTCCGACTTTGTATACAGACCGTTCACCCATTGTTATAAGTGACTTTCAACCACCCTCTCTGGGTACAGAACAAGAGTTGCAAAAACGACCGAATATTCTGCAAATGTCGATTGCTCCTAATCTAAGTCTCAAACAACTCTTGGCCTCGCCCCAGACTCTCAAAACATTCCCTTTTACACAGAAGACTGCAACTTTTTTAGCAAAAGAATCTGGACTTTCCGTATGGTTCGAACACCACTTATATGACCAAGTCTTGCCTTCACTTTATACAAAGTTCCTCTATTCCTTCAAGACTTCCTTATGGCCGAATCATCGTGGACTCTTCAAGACAACTGGCTTCCAGACTCTGATAATGCCCACTCAAGGAACAGCCACAGTAAGTTTGATGCTTGCGAAAGTTCTGCCCTACTTACCGACGAGATGGGAAGGAAGACAATTCCACACTTTAACACAGCAAGATACACCCCTGTTAAATCAAATTAAGTTTATAGAAATTACGTTACGTAAAGGAAATCTACTTTTACTTCCTGCACATGTAATTGTTGATATACGGTCAGTCGACTCTGCATGGTGTTGCATTGCCGAAATTCATCATCCGATTAGTCTTTTGGCTTAGATTAAATGTTCCATCATTTTTTTGTTAGCGCCTTGATAATGAATAGATAAAGCACGTATAAATTTATTCTCGTGATTTACAAAATACGCCTTATTATTACGAATTTCTATCTGTTTTACATTATCCTTCATTTTGTAAGTATTTTTTCCCAAGTAACCATACGAACCAGAAATCTGATGATCAAATGTACATTCTTCGCCATTCACGATAATAATATCATTTGTATCTGAAACGTTTATTATTTTTTCTGAATGTAATAAATAATATAGAGTCATGTCACAAATACCACCATCAATATTATAATTTTTATGCCATGATATTTTTGGCATAATAAGATGTTTTTTTGATTTATTTTCATAAATATCAAAACATAGTTGTATAAATTTATTACAAAAATCCATATTTAGTAATGCATTATGAATGGATGCAACCATATAAAATGAATTCTTTTCTTCATAAAATGTTTGTAAGGAATACTGTATAGGCGATGTAAAAGGGATGTTTTCTAAACTTTCAAATATAATACAGTCACTGTCTACATGAAAAAACGCAGGTATTTTCGTCTGTTTTATTAATTCTTTTAAATAAAAGACACGAAGGAAACAATTCAATTCATATACATCTCGATTCGTAGAATAATTATGAAAACAAATAATCATCCGATTTATTTCTTTAATTGCATCTCCTGTAAAAGAATTTATATGAATATGTGTAACAGATGGATTATTTTTAAACAATTCTTTGTTTGAATCATCCCCTATAAGATAGACATGATTGTGTTTTGAATTTATTGACACGCATTTCTGAAAATAGAGTTGATTCCCTAAATGAAATATATATATAGGAATCATTTATTTTATTGAATAAATGATATCTAGATGTTTAAACCTATATTAAGTAGAATGTCTAAGATGCAGGAACTTCTCGAACAATTATATGATGATATTACGGAAGCTGCGCATTCGTCAAATCGTATATATAAAACAGCAAAAGAACCACATGATTATTTTACACATTCTTGGAAACTTCGCCATCCTCTTCGCGAACCTTTGGGGACGAAACGGATTTCTCTCGAAGAACTTTTAAAACTCTGGATTCCGAAATGGAAATCTGAAGGACGTATACACTTTGCTCCAAGGATTACTATAAGTCTGACAAAAGAAGAAGCGAAACTCTTAGACTTGGCTGAGCCGAAAGAAGTGGATATCTATGAATTGTTCTGTCTTATGATGGGCATGTTCAAGCGCTAAAAATTGAGTAGAAAAGAGGGTGTAAGAGACTGTCCCAAGATGGCAAGCGAAGCACCAAACGCAGTACCAAGCGAAGCACCGAACGCAGATCCAAACGCAGATTCAAACGCACATTTAATCCTACCTCTAAATGATGGCCAAAGGGCTGCATATGAAGCGATTGACCAAGGCAAGTCTATATTTCTTACAGGTTCAGGAGGCACGGGAAAATCATTCCTCCTGAATGTTTTATACAACGAATTCTATAAGAAACCAGGACGTCGTATAGCCCTCACAGCTCTCACAGGCTGCGCAGCACTCCTTTTACACCCGAAAGCAAAAACGATTCACAGTTGGGCAGGAATTGGTTTAGGCACAGAACCTGTTGACATTCTTGTCGCCAATGTGAAAAAGTCAAATAAGGCTCGGACTCGTTGGATTGGTGCAGACATTCTGGTAATTGACGAAGTAAGCATGATGACTCCAGAACTCTTTGAGAAACTTGACTACGTAGGTCGCAAAATAAGACGTTCCGAATCAACTCCTTTTGGCGGTCTGCAAATAGTTCTGGTAGGTGACTTTTACCAACTTCCACCGGTGTCGAAGGGTTCAGAAACCACTTCCTTCGTGTTTGAAAGTCCTTTGTGGAAAGTTATAGGTCTTGAGACTTACGAACTTACCGAAATCGTGCGTCAAAAAGATTCCGATTTTCAGACAATTCTGAACGAAGCTAGGAAGGGCGAACTCACAAAGAAAAGTCTGAAAACTCTTGCAAAACGGATGGGCTTAGATTACAAAACCGAAAAAATTCTGCCAACCATGTTGTTCACAAGAAGGGCACAAGTCGATACGATTAATATGACACATCTTAAAAAACTGACAACGGAGAGAAGATGTTTTAAAGCTACGACAGTATTTGACCCTACACAGAATACGAGTAAACTTACTGAAAAAGATCCGCTAGTTCGTGCAGCCATTGAAAAATTAGATGCGAATGCTTCCTATACTCCTGAATTGATTCTGGCCATTGGAGCGCAAGTTATTCTTCTGACAAATCTAAACCATTCTGCCCAGCTCATAAACGGAAGTCGTGGTGTTGTCATTGGCTTTGAAGTCCCTTCTTCCCTTGCAGAAGATCCAAAAGATTTAAAAGATCAAAAAGATCCAAACTTGCTAGTCCCGGTCGTAGAATTCCGCAATGGACGGCGAGTCCCTATTACCGCAATTACATGGGAAGTCCCTGATATGCCAACAGTAAAGCGGCAACAAATCCCTCTCAAACTTGCATATGCGATTACCATACACAAGTGTCAGGGGGCTACATTGGACTGTGCCTTGATTGATGTTGGAAAAAAGACGTTTGAATACGGCCAAGCGTATGTCGCTCTAAGTCGTGTGAAAGATATGGAAAGTCTATACATTCATGACTTGGACCCTGAAGCATTTCGTGCTCATCCGAAAGTAAAAGAGTTTTATACGAACTGTGCCCCTACTGCTGCTCGTACGTGATTTCATACTCATTCTGCAAGTCATTCACTTGGTCTTTAATAGCATTTTTTACATCACTACGTATCATCTGGCGTATAGACGGGGTTAATATCTGTCCAGCTTTGATGGCCTCTGCTTGCGTGCCTGCATCGGTAGGTACATTTGCAGTAAGGGTTGGCAGATTCTGAGGAGGAAAGTCGTGAGGGTAGATGGTTTGTTGATTAGGCGTATAGGTGCCGTGGTGCTGCCCAGATGCATCTTGGCTGCTATTGGCAGCCATTGAAAGGCTTGCATCGGTAGGAAATATTCCTGAATTTCCAGTACGTTGATGAATGGCTTGTAATAAGTTCTGGAACTTTGCGTCGGTATTCTGAACATCAGAAGGGCTTGAATATGCGAGTGGGGGAGAACTGACAGCTATGTTCTGATCCATTCCTTGGTATAGCGTAGCAACATCTTTAGCGGTTGCCGCCGATGCAGAAGAAGGCTCCACAAATGAAGAAACCGTATCATCTTCACAGTCGTCGCACGCATCTGAGCTAAACCCCTCTTGAAATCCATGAAAAGAATATACAATTGACGCGCCAATCGCCGAAATAATCACTAAGATACAAAGTGCTAGAAACCAAGGAGGAAGGCCACGCATCTGACAGTTCAAAAGGTAAAAATTGTTGCCCCCAATTTTCCAAACTAAGTTCCCCCCTCCAAAATGGCCGAATCTTCTGTAAATAAACCTCCCCCTACAAAAATGGAGTCCAACCCGTATTCTGTATCGTTTGCACATGACACGAATGCAGAGCCCACCACAACAACCCCTTTAACACAAGCTCAAGCTCAAGTCCCTGGATCTCAGTCCGCACCATCGTCCCGACCGGCTTCAGCCGATGGTAAGAATTCTAAGAAGAATCCTCGTGTTCGTAAGCTATCTACGTCAAGCCCTGGATTGAAGGCGAAACCTGAGCCCGTAGAAGTTCCTCTGCCGCCGCTCGATCTTTCTGGGTCTGCTGCTACAACAATCAAGGAGCCTATGCTGGAAGCAAGTGAAGATCGTTTTGTAATCTTTCCTATTCGCCACCCTGATATCTGGGAAAAGTACAAGAATCATATGTCAGTATTCTGGACTCCTGAGGAAATTGACTTGAGCAAAGACATGGTTGACTGGGAAAAACTCAGTGATAATGAGCGCTACTTTATTAAGAACATTCTCGGATTCTTTGCAGGGTCGGATGGAATTGTCATGGAGAATCTAGCTCTGCGATTCATGCGCGAAGTACAGTGGCCTGAGGCGAAGTTCTTCTACAATTGCCAGAATCTGCTTGAAGCTGTACACAGTGAAACGTATTCACTGCTTATCGATACTTATATCACGGATACCAAGGAAAAGCAAGACCTGCTTCGCGCCATTTCCACGATTCCGTGTGTAAAAAAGAAGGCTGACTGGGCTCTGACCTGGATTGACAGTCCTGATGCTTCCTTTGCCACGCGTCTTCTAGGATTTGCGGCAGTAGAAGGAATCTTCTTTAGTGGTGCATTCTGTGCAATCTTCTGGCTGAAGCAACGTGGGCTCATGCCTGGTCTCACGGTAAGTAATGAATTCATTGCGCGTGATGAAGGTCTGCATACGGACTTTGCCTGCCTCTTATACAGCAAGCTGGTAAACAAGCTTTCCAAGAAGGATGCTCACAAGATTATCCGCGATGCCGTGAAAATCGAAAAACAGTTCATCACAAAGTCTTTGCCATGTGAGCTCATTGGTATGAATGCCAAGCTGATGACGCAGTACATTGAATTTGTAGCAGACAGACTCTTGCTGCAGCTGGGGTATCCTAAGGCGTATTCAGCAACGAATCCCTTCCCTTTTATGGAGCGTATCTCGCTAGAAGGCAAAGACAACTTCTTTGAGAAGCGCGTAACAACGTATGCAAAGGGGTCGGTAGGAAAAGAGAGAAGTGAGATGGTGTTCTCGACGGTAGCAGACTTTTAGTACTAAGCCTAAAAGCCTGGCATCTCTTTTTCATTAAAGGATGCAAGAGGCTTTGGATAATAACAGATGCCACATATGCCCTTTAATAGAAGATAATGCTCCTCGTACACCTGTTGAAAGAACTCCGTGGATGAACTTGCAATGTGGGCATCGTATTCATACGAACTGTTTTTTAGAAAAGTTATACAATGATGATATTTCTCCTATACGTTTTTCATGCCCTATATGTCAAGAACATGCTTTAACAAATCATATGATTACGTGGCTGCAAGCAAATGATTTTCAAAATGCTACGCGTGCAGAAACTCTGTGGAAAGAAAATGCAGAATTTCGCCAAGATATTCAGACTCTTTCAAAACTTCAACGTCAAAAATCTGCAATTATTGATGAACACAAAAGAGAATGTAGAAATATGAAAAGAGAGTGGAATGAAACTATACACCCAAGTTTAGAATTCATACGTTTAAAAAGGAAGGAGTTTAGAAAACGTCTACAGTCTCTTCCTTCAAGAACCAATGCTATACGAGCTATTAATGCAATTATTGCTACACGTGGTAATATTGTTCGCAAATATCCAACCTTTAATTGGTATGATTTTTTGCAATTGCGTAGAATTCCTGGTGTTCCGAAACTAAAGAAATATCCGAGACATGGACGGTGGTTATTATTTTCTGCAGAAAACTTATTTCGTGGCCGTACCTAAAAATTGACCCCAATGAATCTTTATTCTATAAGTCCCTTGACTTATACAATGAAGACGCAGATAATTGACGGAGTTCCTTACTTAATCAATGACAAAGGAGAAGTATTTCTGTATTCTTCAGTACCGCCTATCTCCCTAGGAAACTATGTAAAAGAGACAAAGACTCTCAGCCTTCGTGAAGGATGGCAAGAAGTAGCGGCTGACTGGCTAGTACACTATCGCAAGGGTCTGAAAGACCATACTACCACGGCTCTACAGAAGGCTGCTGAGCTACAGAAAGCTGCGTGAGCAGCCTAACTTCAGCAACTATCGTTGCTT
>Ga0114968_10002636_pt1 | contig 13616 bp, 14 predicted proteins | sample M_130807_EF_Meta_FD_87020 | JGI IMG/M metagenome (GOLD analysis project Ga0114968, IMG submission 87020) | Freshwater microbial communities from Lake Montjoie, Canada to study carbon cycling - M_130807_EF_MetaG | ecosystem: Environmental > Aquatic > Freshwater > Lake | place: Lake Montjoie... | reverse complement strand
AAATAATAAATTTGTAAATTAAAATAAAAAAGATGATTGTTTAGAATTTATTTTGTTTATATCGATCTGTTACTAAAGCCAAAAGTTACATGCTTAAATATTTTTTTTTATTTAATAAGAAATCGTTATAAACAATATCAAAAGCTACATCGAAGTTATGTTTACAATAAAAACCGTACTTTTTTGCAACATTTGAGCTTACTATCTTTCTTCGCATTCCATCCATTTCTTTATTATTGTCAAATATTATATTATTTTTTATCTTCATCTTTTTTGAGACATATTTTACATAATCTTTAATGGATTTTTCATATCCGCTACCAATATTTATTAGTGTCGCTTTTGTTTTTTTTTTTAAAAAAAATATAATAGCTTCTGCTAAATCATCAACGTAAGTCATTTCTCTTTTTGACTGGCCAGTTCCCCAAAAAATAATTTTCTTATTATCATTCTTCATTTTAGCAGCATAAAGTTTTTTAATAATAGCTGGAAAAAAATGAGAATTATCTGAATTATAGTTATCGCAAGGCCCAAAAAGATTGGATGGCATTAAGCATTTGTAATTTGTTTTATACTGCAAGTTATAATTCTCACATAATTTTAAACCAGCGATTTTTGCAACCGCATAAGGTTCGTTTGTATACTCTAAAGATCCTGACAAAACATAATCCTCTTTTAAGGGTTGTTTTGCAAATTTTGGGTAAATACAACTAGATCCTAAAAAAATTAAATTTTTTACTTTTGCTTTGAAAGATCCATGAATTAAATTATTTTGTATAGCTAAATTATTATAAATGAATTCTGCTCTAAATTTATTATTTGCTTTTATACCCCCCACTTTAGCAGCGCAAATAATTACTGCTTCTGGCTTAATTTTTAACAAATAAGAAAAGGTTTTTTTTTGATCTCTAAGATCTAATTCTTTGCTAGTTTTAAAAAAGATATTTTTATAACCCTTTTTTTTTAAAACTCTTAAAATAGATGAACCAACGAGTCCGTTGTGTCCGGCAATATAAATTTTTGATTTTTTGTTTAACATTTAATTAGGGTTTTCAAAATCTATCATTTCTCTAACTAATTCCTTTATATTAATCGTGGGTTTCCATTTTAATTTTTTTCTAGCCTTGGCAAAATTACCTTTTAAAGAATAAACCTCCGTCGGTCTAAAATAATTTTTATCAATCTCAATTATAATTTTATCATTCCAATACCCTTTTTCTTTTAATCCTTTTCCTTTCCATTGAATTTTCATGTTTAATTCTTTGACTGTTAGATTTATAAATTCTTTAACAGAGTATTGTCTTCCAGTAGCAATAACATAGTCATCTGGTTTTTTTTGTTGAAGCATCTTCCACATAGCAACAACATAATCCTTTGCATGCCCCCAATCCCTTTTTGCATATAAATTCCCAAGATAAATTTTTTTTTGCTTATTATTTTTAATCTTACATAAACCGCTTACAATTTTTTTAGTGACAAAAGTTTCTCCTCTTATTGGACTTTCGTGATTAAATAATATCCCGTTACAAGCGAAAAAATTATAAGATTCTCTATAATTTATTGTAATCCAGTGCGCATATAATTTTGCTGCCGCATATGGACTTCTAGGATAAAAATTTGTTTTTTCATTTTGCGGGGCTTTTGAAATACCAAACATTTCTGATGTCCCTGCCTGATAGTATTTAATTTGTTTTTCTAATTTAAGTGATTTAATAGCATCTAATATTCTAAGTGCTCCAATGCCATCAACATTTGCTGTATATTCTGGAATATCAAATGAAACCTTGACATGTGACTGAGCTGATAAATTGTAAATTTCATTTGGTTTAACAATTGAGATAATTTTAAGCACAGAAAGAGAATCCGTTATGTCTCCATAGTGTAAAAAAAAATTAGTTTTGGTATGAGGGTCTTCATAAATATCGTCAATACGAGTGGTGTTTAATGATGAGCTTCTTCTTTTAACTCCATGAACTATATAATTCTTTGAAAGTAAAAATTTGGCCAAATAGGCACCATCTTGTCCTGTAATTCCAAAAATAAGAGCTTTTTTTTTCATATTAAAAATAAGTTACTAAATCAAAATCAGATAATTTTTTACAGTAAAAATTTGATAAATGCAGTAATTAACTTCAGCTGTAAAGATTTAATAATCATTAAAAAGTGTTATTAAGATTTAATAATAAAAAATGATCAAAAATGTATTAATTTTTGTTGGTGGTTATGGTAAGAGACTAGGAAATCTTACAAAAAAAACACCAAAACCCCTTCTGTTGATCAACGATAAACCATTTATAAATTATTTATTAGAAAAAATTATTAAAACTAAACCCAAAAAAATTATATTTTTATGTAAATATAAAAATTCTCAATTTTTATTAAAATACAATAAAAAAAAAATAAACAAGACGTTCTTAAGTTGCATAATAGAGAAAAAAAAATTAGGTACCGGAGGAAGTTTGTTTAATGCAAAAAAGTATATTACTAACAATACATTAGTGGTTAATGGAGATACTTTTTTTAATATTAATTTTAATAAATTTAATAAAATCTCACTAAAAAAAAATGTAATGTTTATGTGTTTGGTTAAAAATAAAATTTACAAGAGTAATAAAAAGCTATCCCAACTAAATATAAAAAAAAATTTAGTGATTTTTTCGAAAAAAAATTCAAATTTAATGAATGCTGGATTTTATGTTGTTAACAAAAAAATAATAAAATTTCTTAAAAAAGATAACAACTCTTTAGAAAAAACAATAATACCCAAATTAATTGAAAAAAAATTAATCTATGGAGAAATATTTAGTAATGATCATATTGATATAGGAACAAAAAAAAACCTGAAATATTTTTGCAACTACTCTAAAAATATTAAAAATAATTTTAAATTATAAATTAGTATTTGCTTAAATAATTAATTTAGTATTTGCTTAAATAATTAATAAAGATTATAAGAAACTATATATCGCGGGGTGGAGCAGTCTGGTAGCTCGTCAGGCTCATAACCTGAAGGTCCTTGGTTCAAATCCAAGCCCCGCAACCATATATCAAAAATTTTTCATCAAAAATGATACAGCTTGCGATTAAAAAGTGAACTGCGTGTCTATCTTCTATTTTAAATTCGAAATGATTTTTTTTATTTATATAACTTAATAATATTGTATAATGATAATGCTAAAACATGAAAAAAATATATCTATCACGTTCATCAATATATAATTGCATAAGATCATCTGTGGCAATAAAAAATGATAAAGGGATTTTGATTAAAATTAATTTACTCAAGCATAAACAACAAATTATAACTATAAAAAAAAATATTAGTAATTTAATTTACAAGTCTTTAGACATTTACTATCAAAAAAAATTCGTGAGAAAAAAAAATTTTTTATCAGCCTACCTTAATGAAATTTCGTTACTTCCAAATATAACTCCAAATGGAGCTATTAAACCCAAAAAAGAAATTATTAAGGAATTTAATGTTTTTCACAAAAGTGTGGTTAATCTTTTTAAAAAAATTGGAATTTACAAAAACATTTACAAAGCAATGAATGTATCAATTAGAATTAAAAAAGGCTTAGAAAACCATGCAATAAAAAAAAGGCCATACGCAACAAGTAAAATACACTCTGACTCATGGAGTGGTATGGCGTTAGACTCCGTTGCAATTATAATGTTGATTGGTGATATATCGAATAATACAGTAAATTGTTATGAACCAATTGACTTTAAAGTAAATATTTTAAAAAAATGGAAAAATACGATCTGGGAAAAAAATACTATAAAAAAATTAAACATATTGCCAAAATAAAAAAAAATGAACTTGTTATTTTCGACCAATTATGTCTTCATAAAAGTATTATAAGCAAAAATGCAGGACCGAGAATATCGATCGACGTGGGTATAGACTGGAAAAAAGAAAAAAATAACTATAATTTTCAAAAAAAATCTAAAAGATATGAAGTTTTTAGTAATGAAAAATGGAATGATCTTAATTATGGATCAATTAAAGGAAATAATGAATCATTAATCAATTCTAAATTTTACTCAAAATTAGCATAGTCAACATATTTTAAATTTTTTGCATCATTATATTAATAATTTTTAATTTAATTAAAATGCCTAATATTTTTTTGGAAATTGTGCATGATCTACTCAAATATTGACATTTCAATTCTTTTATAACTTATACCAAATTTTTCATGAAGATAATCTCTGCCTCCATTCTCAAAAAAATAATTATTATCTAAGCCAATTCTTGTAACTTTAATATTAACGTTATTATCATTTAGCATTTCTAATATTAATGAACCCATTCCGCCATCTATCCACTGTTCTTCAATAACGATTATTTCTTTAAATTTTTTTAAAATTTTTAAAATTTCTCTAGGAAAAGGTTTAATTCTAAACAAATCAATTAATGCAAAATTATTTTTTTTCTTCTTCAAAATTTTAATTGCTTTATGCAAAAGATAACCGGATGATATTATGCATTTATCTTTACCGCTACTTAGTAAAGAAAACCCTCTTGTTAAATTAAAATTACTTTTATTATAAATCTCTGGCAAAATATCTCTATCTAGTCTTATAAATCTAAATTTTGGTTTTTTAGCACAATAAGAGGCTATAACTTTTGTTGAATAAGCATCAGCAGGTGTAATTATTTCTATATTTGGAAATGGTCTCATTGTTGAAATATCTTCAGTAGTATAATGCGTGGGTCCAGCATCTGCGTAACCCAACCCCACGCCTATTCCTACTAGAGTTACTCTTTGATTCATTGCTGAAATAGAGCATTTGATTTGTTCATAGCACCTAGATGTTATAAATGGTGCCATTGCATAACAAATAACATTTTTATTCATAACGCTCATTCCTGATGCTACGGTAATCATATTTTGCTCTGAGATTCCTGCATGAATGAATTGGGTTGCAAGATTTTTTCTAAATCGATCTAAAGAAGGAGCCCCCATATCAGGTGTCATAAAATAAATATTTTTATTTTTTTGTGCATATTTATAAATTTCATCAATAAAAACGTCTCTCATAAAGGGATTTTTTTTATTAGCTGTAAAATCTAAATAATTTCTACTCATAAATACTATTATTAGTTTCTAAATCTTTTCTTGCTAATGTAATTTCTGATTCATTAGGCATTGTATTGTGCCACCTTGTAACATTTTCCATATATGAGATTCCTTTACCTTTTATAGTGTTTGCAATAATTATAGATGGTTTTCCATTTGGTTGATTTTTAATTTTTTTTAAAACAGGAATAATAGATCCATATTTATGACCATCCACTACTTCAGTATTCCAGCCAAAACTCTCCCATTTCTCTTTTAATGGCTCAAGTCTTAAACAATCTTCGGAATCTCCTAAAATAATTTGCCTATTCCTATCAACTATAAAAACTACATTATCTAATTCATAGTGAGATGCAAACAAAGCGGTTTCCCATAACGATCCTTCATAATGCTCCCCGTCACTTAGAACACAAAATGAATAAAAATCTTTCTTATCTCTTTTTGCTGACAGGGCAAAACCACAGCTAATCCCAGGCGCTTGAGCAAGTGATCCTGATGTGCTGTCAATACCAGGAATACTCATATCACCATAAATTCTTAATATTCCTTCTGGGGTTCCATATCTTTGTAATTCTTTTGTGGAAAAATATTTTAAATCCGCCAGTATAGGATAAAGACCCATTGCAGAATGACCTTTGCTAATGATTAACCTGTCTCTATCTGCAAAATTAGGCTTACCAGTTTTATAATTTAGAATTCCTCCGTAAAAAAGTGAAATCAAAATTTCACATTGTGATAAAGCCGAAGCAATATGGCCTTGGTTAACTTTTATAACCATCTCGAATATTTCTTTTCTTAACCAAGAAGATTTTAAAATTAGTTTTTTTAATTCCATTATTAAACTTAAAAAATTAATAATTACTGTATAATAATAATTTATTATTTAAACAATAGAATTATGTCCCAAATTGATGTCTTATTTTTTATCCCATCATCATCTCAAAAGCTTATCAGGCGCTAAGAGGTTATTATTAAAACTAAAACCTTCTCGATAATTTATAATTGATAATTTTTTTTCTAACCAATTTGGTATAGCCACAATAAATGGGTAAAAATTCGGTGAAATATCTGTTTCTATCCTTACAACCATTTTCATTCTATAAACAAAAAATGAAATAAGATTTTTTAATAGTTTAATAACAAAGGAGTTTTTTGCTGAAACAGATGGTATGTGGCTGATGGTAGCATAAGTTTTATATCCCATACTTGATAAAAAAGAGATGCACTTTGAATTTCCTTTCTCATCAAAGTTTAGCAAATTATGCTCAAATAGAATGATTGGACTATTATTTAATAAAATATTTTTTGCTCCTAAAAGCACCTCGAGTTCTTTTCCTTCAACATCAATTTTTATTAATTGAATATTTTTTTTATTTTTAAATAAAGTATCAAGCTTCTTGCATTTGGTATTTTGTTTAAAATTTATAATATTATCAGACAATTTAGACGCCGAAATGTTAGAGATATCTACATCAAGAAATCCTTTTTTATTTTGATCTGAAATTGCATAATTATAAACTTTGACATTTTTTTTTAATCTTGCATTTAGATTTAATACTTGAAAAATATCTTTGTTAGCCTCAAAACCAAAAACTGTTTTAAAAAATCTAGAAAAATATAAAGTATGATTGCCAATGTTTGAACCAACATCTATTGCAAATCCTTTTTTAAAAGATATTTTTTTTGATTTTATCCAGGAAAAAAAAGTCTCTAATTCTCTTTTTTCATACAAGCCGTCTAAATTAATAATATTTGAAATTTCATCAAAGGCAAATGTTACTAACATTGGATATTTTTTTAAGTGCCTTAATTTTTTATAATGTAAAATCTTTAATATTATTCCTCTAATAATTTTATTAAAAAAATCGGTGTAACCTAATATATTTTCAAAAATTATCTTTTTTTTTTTAAGCATATTGTCTTGATTATTAATAATTATTAATTGATAAATTATTAATTAATATTAATTGGTAAACATAAAATTATATTGTAAATACGTCTTATATAAAATGCTAAATAAAAAACAAAGTTTTTCTTTAACTTGTTCCTCATGGGATAATCAAGAACTTAGGGCGATTAGTGAAATAGTAAATAGCGGTCAATTAACTTATTCTACTCTAGTAAAAAAATTCGAAGCTAAGTTTGCGCATCATATGCAAATGAAGTATGGCATAATGGTAAATTCTGGATCATCTGCAAATCTTCTCTCTATTGCTTCGCTTTTTTATAAAAAAAAAAACCCTCTAAAACGTGGAGATGAAGTAATTGTTCCTGCAATATCATGGTCAACTACTTATCATCCATTACAACAATTTAATTTGAAGTTAAAAATTATTGATGTTCAATTAAACACTGTAAATATAGATACTAAAAAATTAATAGCGGCTATTACTCCTAAAACAAAATTAATTATTGCAGTTAATATTCTTGGAAATCCATGCGATTTATTTGAAATTAGAAAAATTTGTAAACAAAAAGGCATTTATTTAATGGAAGATAACTGTGAATCATTAGGTGCAAAAATTAAAAATAAATTCTGCGGTACTTTTGGAATTCTGAATACTTACAGTTTTTTCTACTCACATCACATATCAACAGTCGAAGGCGGAATGATACTTACTAACGATATGGAAATTAAAGAAATTCTAATATCATTGCGATCGCACGGTTGGACGAGAGATGCTGTAAATAAAAAATTGTTAACTAAAAATCACCAAAAATTTGAAAATTATCAATTTGTTTTACCTGGATATAATTTAAGACCAACAGAAATAAATGCAGCTGTAGGGTTAATTCAGTTAAAAAAATTAAATAATTTTATAAAAATAAGAAGAAATAATTTCAATTTATATCAAAAAATTTTCAAAAATAATAAAATATTTACAATACAAAAAGAAAACGGAAAGTCTTCAGCATTTTCTTTTATTTTTATTTTTAAAAAAGAATACTTGAATATTAAAGATAAAATTTTTAAAAAATTAAAAAAATATAATATTCAATATAGACTAATAACTGGTGGCTGCTTTACTAAACATGAAGTAAAAAAATATTTTAACTATTCTGTATATAAAAATCTTAATAATGCTAACTATATTCATGAAAACGGTTTTTTTTTAGGAAATGCTGCTGTTGACTTAAAAGATCAACTAATTAATTTTAATAAAGCTATAATAGAATTTTATTAAAAAATTTATTACTGACACTAGATTATCACTTAATTTTTATAAATATCAAATTTCGGTATATTAAAAATTTTAATTACAATATTAAAAAAAATTTATTTTACTATTAACTTACTTCCTTCAAAATCAAATTCAAAGTCTGTTTTTGAAAAACCTAATTTAGCAAACTTTTTTTGAAGTAATTTTGTATCATTAGTGTAGAAAAGTAAAAAACCCCCACCTCCAGCACCAATTAATTTACCCCCAAGCGCTCCATTTTTTATTGCAAAATTATATAAAAAATCTATTTTTTTATTCGTCATAAATTGTGATCTTTCTTTTTTATACTGCCAGTGTTCATGCATAATTCTTCCAATATCATTTAAATCTCCATTCTCTAATATTTTTTTGCTTTCTAATCCAATTTTTTTAATTTGATGTAAGTTATTTAGCATTAATTTATTTAAGGTCTTGGTATTAGAGTCTTGATTTTCTAAAATTTTGTAAGAACTTCTAGTATATCCTGTAAAAAAAATTATTAAGTTATTTTTTAATTTTTTAATTTTTTCTTTAGATATTTTAATTTTTTTAATTAGTACATTTCCATCCTCTAAAAATTCATATGAATTTAAACCACCAAAAGCTGCTGTATATTGGTCTTGTTTTCCAACAGGCTCTTTTAATTTGTCAATCTCTATATGACATGCCATTTCTGCTAATTCTCTTCTAGAAAATTGTTTACCTTGGTAACATGATAAAGCATTAATCAGTGTCACTGCAAAACAGCCTGATGAACCCATTCCCGTACCAGCCGGGATATCCGCATGGCTTGAAATGTTTAAAGGAGTCTTTGCATTCATTTTTATTAAGATTTCTCTAAATAAAGGATGTTTAATATTTGTAATTTTTTTTTCTTCCTCAAAATCAGAATATTTTATTATAAATTTTTGATTAAAAGTTTCAGCAAGACTTATATAAGCATACTTATTAATAGTAGCGGCTATTAAAAACCCTTTATATTTTCTATAATATGAAGGTAAATCCGTTCCACCGCCGCCCAACGATATTCTAAGTGGAGATCTAGCAATAATCATTAAATTACAAAGCCGGCTTTTTTTGCGTCGTTATAAAACTCTTTTACTGTTTCCAAAGAATAATTTTTTAAATTATACCCAAATAAATTTAACTTGCCTAAAATGTTGTTTGGCACAGTAATGATATGACAACCAATACTTTCAGCCGTTACTATATTATAAATTTCTCTTGTACTTGCCCACAAAACTTCACAATTTTTATTTTTTTTTAATAAATTGAGTGTTTTTTTTATTAATATTTTTGGATTTTCTCCTGTGTCTGCAATACGACCTGCAAAAATTGAGATGATAGATTTTGTTTTTGGACTCAATGAATTAATAACTTTTTTAACCTGATCTTCGGTAAATATTGCAGTAACATTGAGTTTAATATTTTCATTAGAAAGCTTTTTAATAAGATTATAGGTTCCATGTCCCTTTGTATTAGTAATTGGAATTTTTACGTAAACATTTTTACCCCACGACGCAATTTTTTTAGCTTGATTATACATCCCAGCAAATTCATCAGAAAACACTTCAAAGGAAATAGGTTTTTTATTTACAATTTTAAGAATTTTTTTTGCAAAAGCGGTATAATCTTTAACACCAGATTTTTTCATTAATGATGGATTAGTTGTTAAGCCTTTTATAAATTTTTTTTTATTATAATTTACAATGCCAGAAAAATCAGCACCATCTGCAAATATTTTAATTTTCATTTTTTTCATTTTTTAATTATTAAAAAAATATCTTTTAATTGACGTATAGAATAATTCGGTTTATAAATAAGTTTTTCAGAATAGTTTCTATCTATAAAAATAGTTCTGCATCCTGCCCTATTACCGGCGCCAATATCTCTCCATCTATCTCCTATCATGAAAGATTTTTTTAAATTAATTTTATATTTTTTTTTAGCTTTTAATAACATTCCAGGATTGGGTTTTCTATCAATACATTTGTCATTATCTGAATAACATACATAAGTCATATCTAGATTTAATTTTTTTTTTAAAAAGTTGTTTATATCTATAATATTTTTCTTACTGTTATGACCCCTGCTATAATCAGGTTGATTGGTAACCATAATTAAATAGTAGTTACTTTTGTAATATTTGCAAATTTTTAAAATATTCTTGCATAATTTAATATCTTTTACAGTTAGTACTGAAGTAGGTTTTTTATTGGTAAGTGGAGCATCTATTAATACACCATCTCTATCAAAAAAAATTGCAGCTTCTTTTATTTTGTGCACGTATAATAAGTTACGTAAAGTAAATAGTTTGAAATAGCTCTTTTAAACCCTTTAAAAAAATTTTCATTATTTTTATTAAAAAGAATTTTAAAAAAGGATATTTTCTCATTAGAAAAAATATTTTTAGAATAATTTTTTTCTACATTCTTAAATTGTTTTTTTAATAAACCTTCTAATTTTGACTCAGTAAAATGATGAGGGTGATTTTTGTCAAAATATTTTAAGATATTAGATAGAAAACTAAATTTAGAGTTTAAAACATGAACATTGATATAAAAAGTCCCATTTTTTTTTAAAATTCTTTTAACTTCACCAATTGTTAGCTCTGGTGCTTCACAATGGTCTATGGCATTTGAGGATATGACGACATCAACCGATTCATTCTCTAATGGGATTTCTTCACCTTTTGCATTAATCAATTGCAAATTTTCGGCCTCTTTTATTAAACCAATTTCTTTTTTGTAAAAATCCATCAAAGGATCAATACCGATAATTTTCTTTAAAAATATCTGATTTTTTTTTTCTAAGATTTTAATGCCCATAATTTCACCATAAGGGCCGCAACCAAGGTCTACTAGAATTTTATTTTTTAAATTAACAAAGTTTATATTATGACTTTTTAAAACACCTAATGTAGACATTAAAAAATCTTCTTCTTTATTAGTTTTAGGATAAAAATTCTGATTATCACTTAAATAAATCGATTTCCAAAAAGATTTTTCATTGACTTGGGCTTTCCTCCAGCTTATTGCCATTAAACTATTTTTTTTCTTTAATATTATTAACTTCTTCCCATTTAGTAAGATTATATTTTAACAAAGGGTGAGAAACTAGCATATGCCAAATTAACACTTGCATATATTCTGTATGTGGGGTGATATTTTTTTTATTAATTACGGGTATAAGCAAACAGCAGTCCGATATTTTTTTTAAGTAACCTTTTGGATTTCCAATAATTGAAAAAATTTTTGATTTTTTAGTTTTGGCAAATTGTGCTGCTTTTATCAAATTAACACTAACATTTTTTTGTTTTGAGCCACCTCCAACAGAAAAAAATAATATTGCATCTTTTTTTTGCAGTTTAGAAACTATAAGCCAATCTTTAAATACATTTTCCCAACCCTCATCGTTGGTTCTAGCTGTTAATTCGGCGACATTATCTGTCGGCGTATAGCATTCTATATTGCATAATTTTCGAAAATCATTAACTGCATGAGAGGCATTTGCGCTGCTACCTCCAACTCCGATTATAAAAAGCCGTCCTTTATTTTTTCTTAACTTTACTAAATTTTTTAATAAAAAGTGAATTTGTGTTAAGTTAATGCTCGTAATTATTTTTTTATGTTCTTCTATAAAGCTTCGTAAATAATTCATAATTAATTAAATATTTTTCTTATTTCTTTAATACCTTCTAATGATCCTATATGATAAAATTTCTTTTTTACTTTATAAGCTTCAATATCTTGATACTTTATTAAATATTTGATTATTAAATTTAAATCAAATTTTTTTTTATTTAAGAAATACTGCAAAACATCCTTTCTTAAGGCTATTAAGCCATAGTCAATATATTTAAAATTTTTATTATTACTATTTTTTTGATAATTATATATCTCATTGTTTTTTAAAAAAATATTAGGCTTATGATTCTTGACCAAAGAACTTTTAATCACGGTCATTATGCATTTCTTATTAGAATAAATAAATTTTTTTGCAATTTTTCTATAATTTATATCTAACCAAGAGTCTCCATAAATAATAAAAAAATTATTATGCAAATATTTATTAGCATTAATTATAGCCCCTCCTGTACCAAGCGTTTTCCTCTCTACTGATACTGATATTTTTAAACCAAGTTTTTTTATATTTTTTTTTTTTAATTCTTTAATAATAGAATTTGATTTATAACCACAGCAAATAACTATGTTTTTAATTCCTTTTTTTTTAATAAGTTGTAACTGTAAAAATAAAAATGATTTAGATGCAAATTTTATTAAACATTTAGGAACCCCTTTTGATAAAGACTTAACTCTCTTACCAAATCCTCCGTTCAGTATTACTATTTGATCTATGTTTTGCATTTTTTTCTAAAAAAAAAATAAACAAATAAATATAAAGAAAATAAAGTTAGCAAATAAATTTTACATAGAAATGTATTGTTATAAAAATAAATAACCGGAATTAATGTGATTATGTAGGCAATGTTAATACAAATACTTGTTAAATAATTAGATTGTAACAAACTATTTTTTTTCTTTAAAAAATAAAAAACTAGCATATGCAAATGATACCTATCGGGATAAAAAGGATTTTTTTTCTCAAAAATTTTTCTAAATACAGAAAATAATATTTCAAAAAATATATAATATAGAATAATAGCATAAAAAAAAGGAGAAATAGTTTCAGATAAGTTTGAGATCATAATTGTTATAAATGATAAAAAAGAACCAATTAAAAAAGAACCATTGTCTCCCAAAAAAAAACGAGCTTGGGGGAAGTTTAATAATAAAAAGAAATTTAACCCTATTAAAATAATTAGAATATAATCTAATTCACTTTTCAAATTAAAATAAAAGCAAATAAATAATAGAATATAAGAAATAATCAAAGTGTGTAATGTTAATAACCCATTAAAGCCATCTATTAGATTTGATCCATTGATAATAAAAAAAATTGAAAATAAGACTAAAAGGTAAGAGAAAAAATCATTTGTGTTTAAATAATCGAAAAAATATAAGTCAAAATTATTTATTCTAATTTTGAAAAAAACTATTAAAAAAAAATTTAATAACAAAAAAAAAAAAAATCTACAAATTGGATTTCTAATTAATTTAGAATCATCAATCAAACCTAATAAAAAATTAATTAGCAAAAATGAAGTTGTTACTAAGAAAAATTTATTATTTAAATTAAATATTCCAAAAATCAAAACTGGGACTATTAGGAACAATCCTCCAATTCGTAATATTGATTCTTTATGAAAAGATTGTGGTTTTTTAAAATCTGAATCTAATAAAAATAAAAAAAATTTTTTATTTTTTTT
>Ga0114968_10002634_pt1 | contig 13621 bp, 9 predicted proteins | sample M_130807_EF_Meta_FD_87020 | JGI IMG/M metagenome (GOLD analysis project Ga0114968, IMG submission 87020) | Freshwater microbial communities from Lake Montjoie, Canada to study carbon cycling - M_130807_EF_MetaG | ecosystem: Environmental > Aquatic > Freshwater > Lake | place: Lake Montjoie... | reverse complement strand
CAATATCTGGCCCGCTTTGTCTTCTTTGTAGTACATCACTTGGTCTTTGTCGACCGGTGTGTATTGCTGTCCCGCAGGGTTGTAAATGCCGACTTGGCGAAACAGGCCTTCCATACCAAAGGTACGTGCTTCGTCCACCAAAATAGGGACAACGCGGGGGCCTAAGGCTTGATCACGCAACAGTTGTGTGAGGAAACGCACATACGCTTGTGTGGTAGAAATTTCACGGCCTTCAGCAGTGGGCTCCATCACAGACTTAAACACGTCCAATGAAGGCACAGTAAAGCTTTCATCGGCTTTGGTGCGGCGGTGTGGCAAGTAACCGCCCAAGGCCTTGCGGCGCTCATGCAGGTAACGCATTTCTGGCGTATCGTCCGCTGGCTTGTAGAAGGGCACATTGGCCAACTCACTGTCGGGCACAGGAATATTGAAGCGATCGCGCATGTAGCGAACGTCTTCGTCCGAAAGCTTCTTGGTTTGGTGCACGTTGTTCTTGCCTTCGCCCACTTTGCCCATGCCAAAACCTTTGACAGTTTTGATGAGCAAGACAGTCGGTTGATTCTTGGTGTTAACAGCCTGGTGGTAAGCCGCATACACTTTTTGGGGATCATGACCGCCACGCTTTAAAGACCAAATTTCGTCATCACTCATGTGCGAAACCATCTCTAGGGTGCGCGGATCGCGACCAAAGAAATGCTTGCGAACGTAGGCGCCATCATTGGCTTTGAAAGCTTGGAAGTCGCCGTCCAAGGTGTCCATCATGATCTTGCGCAGGGCGCCGTCTTTATCGCGTGCCAAGAGCTTGTCCCACTCGCTGCCCCACAACAACTTGATGACGTTCCAACCAGAACCGCGGAATTCACTCTCGAGTTCTTGAACAATCTTGCCGTTGCCACGAACGGGTCCGTCCAAACGCTGTAGATTACAGTTGACGACGAAGATCAAGTTATCAAGATTCTCGCGAGCGGCCAATCCAATGGCACCCAAAGATTCCACTTCGTCCATTTCGCCATCGCCGCAGAAAACCCAGACTTTGCGGTTTTCGGTATTGGCAATGCCTCGCGCATGCAAGTACTTTAAGAAGCGCGCTTGGTAAATGGCCATCAAAGGGCCAAGGCCCATAGACACAGTAGGAAACTGCCAAAACTCAGGCATTAATTTGGGGTGAGGATAGCTGGACAAACCTTTGCCATCGACTTCTTGGCGGAAGTTGAGCAACTGCTCTTCTGTCAGTCTGCCTTCAAGGTAGGCACGTGCGTAAACGCCTGGCGAAACGTGACCTTGGATGTACAAACAGTCTCCGCCATGATTTTCACTTTCAGCATGCCAAAAGTGATTGAAGCCAGCACCAAACATGTGGGCCAATGAAGCAAAGGAGCCAATGTGACCGCCCAAATCGCCACCGTCCTCAGGATTGTGGCGATTGGCCTTGACCACCATGGCCATGGCGTTCCATCGCATGTAAGAACGAAGCCGCTCTTCTATTTCGATGTTGCCAGGACAATGAGCTTCCTGATCCGGCTCGATGGTGTTCACATAGCCCGTGTTGGCGGAAAACGGCAGGTCAATGCTACTCTGACGAGCGTGCTCTAAAAGTTGCTCTAACAAGAAGTGCGCGCGCTCTCCACCCTCTTTTTCAATGACGGCGGACAGTGCGTCCATCCATTCGCGGGTTTCGATGGCATCCAAGTCTGAGAGGATGTGATTAGGCTGAACAGCTGACATGTTTGTCTCCAATGAAGGCCATGATTTATCTAATTTCCTAAATTCTCTCACAATATTTACATTATTTCAAATGGCGATTACTGATTTCATATTACGAAATTAAATGTAGGGTGTTTACCCTAAACTTAAGGGCATGAAGTCTCCAAAGGTCACGAAAGTCATCAAAGCCATCAAGCCGGTGTCTTTGTGGCGTCGTTGGTGGAAACGTCAAAACCCAATTAAACAAGACAGGTTTGCCACACTTGCACCCATTGCTGCTGTGCTTTTGTTTTTCAGCGCCATTGCTTTGTCATTCTGGTACTTAAAAATCGAAGAGGCTGATCGAGAACAAGAAGCCGTTAAACGTGACGTCGAATACAGCCAACAAAGATTAAGGCTCCGCTTGTTAGAGCGTCAAGAACAAATCATGCGCTTGGCGCGAGATGTCTCTAACAAAGACGTCGACCAGAAGGAGTTTTCAAGGCGTGCAGAAGCATTGGTCCTCAAAAATCCGGAAGTAAAAACCATCGCATGGATCGATGAGAAGCGCAAAGTATTGGCCAGCCAAACAGCCCCGAGTGTTTTGGCCAGTCAAAAATGGCGCGTCGGCGAAGTTTTAAAGTGGGGCGAATCTGAAAACAGCTACACCCTTGCTCGAGACTTGATGCAACCCATTTACTCCCAAGAGGATGACGGCAGTTTGTCAATCGGCATCAACTCAACAGGACAAGAAAATTACGCCAAGAACGTTGTACTTCAACTGCACACACCCATTACCAATGCGCAAGGACGCTTCAATGGCGTGATCATGGCTGAATATGCTGTTGAAAGCTTGTTGCGTTACGGCGTACCAAGTGAGATATCTGCCAAGTATGCGGTTTCATTGCTAGACAGTGATGGCAACCTGGTTGCGGGACAGTCCATTCCTAAACGCAACAGCTTAATGAGTTTCATCCCTGGCTTTTCGATGCAAAACAATGAATTTGAAGTGCCTGTATCGCCTGTCGGTAATGGCCTCATTCTCAGAGCTCAGGCTTGGCGTACTTCACAAGACCTTGTTGGCAACGGATTTTTTTGGGTGATCGGTTCACTCAGTTTGCTGACAGCGTGGATGCTGATTGCCAATTGGCGACACACACGCAAGCGACAACAAACTCAAAAAGAGTTGATTGCCGAAACCAATTTCCGACGCGCAATGGAAAATTCCATTTTGACTGGCATGCGTGCTTTGGACTTGGAGGGGCGAATCAGTTATGTCAATTTAGCGTTCTGCCAAATGACGGGTTGGCAAGAGCAAGAATTGATAGGTGCCGTTGCGCCATACCCTTACTGGCCAGAAGAAGACAAAGAATCCTTGATGACTCGCTTGGAAGAAGAGCTTAGCGGTAAACAAACAGCGGGCGGCTTCCAAGTCAGGGTCAAACGCAAAAACGGCAGCATTTTTGATGCCCGACTTTACGTCTCTCCCCTGATCGATGCCAATGGCAAACAAACCGGCTGGATGACCTCGATGACGGACATCACAGAGCCCAATCGCGTCAGGGAGCAATTGGCTGCCTCCTACGAACGCTTCACCATCGTGCTAGAAGCTTTGGACGCATCTGTTTCAGTCGCGCCCCTTGGCAGCGCTGAATTGTTATTTGCCAACAAGTTGTATCGGCAATGGTTCGGCACTGACACCTTGGGCCATTTGAATTTGGTTGAAACAGCTGGCATGCTGGACATCAGAAACTCAGAAACCGAAATGGACGATGTCGATGCTTTGGCGGGCTTGCCTACAGAAATTCTCACGGTTGCCCCTGCTGAACGCGCTGAAATTTATTTGGCGCATCTGTCCAAATGGCTGGAAATTCGCACCCGTTATATCAATTGGGCCGATGGCCGACTTGCCCAATTGGTCATTGCCACAGACATCACAGCACGCAGGCAGGCTGAAGAATTGTCATCCCAACAAGCAGAACGAGCGCAAAACGCCAGTCGACTTATCACCATGGGCGAAATGGCCTCGAGCGTGGCGCATGAACTCAACCAACCACTGACGGCCATTACCAACTATTGCAATGGCTTGTTGTCCCGAATCAAAGGAAAGCAGATTGAAGAAGCCGATCTGATTTGGGCCTTGGAAAAAACATCGCACCAAGCCCAGCGCGCAGGTCAAATCATTCACCGAATTCGCTCTTTTGTGAAACGCAGCGAGCCCAATCGGACGCCCTCCTCAGTTGTCAACATGGTCAATGAAGCGGTTGAATTGGCAGAAATTGAGCTCCGGCGCCGCAATGTTCGCCTGTCGCATTACGTCGCAGCGCGATTGCCTCAACTTAGCGTAGATCCCATCTTGATTGAACAAGTTTTAATCAATTTGATGAAAAATGCAGCAGAGTCCATAGACAACGCGGAACGCCCAATTGGCCGTCGACATGTGGAATTGAGGGTCGTTCCCAAGGTCTTGGACACCCAAAATACAGTTCATTTTTCGGTCACTGACACAGGAAAAGGCTTGCCACCACAGGTCATGGAACGCCTTTATGAGGCTTTCTTTTCCACCAAAGATGAGGGCATGGGCATTGGACTTAACCTGTGCCGGACCATCGTCGAATCGCACCTAGGCAGAATCACGGCTGAGAACCTCTACAATGCCGACGAAGTTGTTGGTTGTTGCTTCTCCTTCTGGATACCTGTCACGGCCAACTGAAAACATTGAATTTGCAAGTAAAACTGGGAACCACCATGAGTTTGATACCCAAAAAAGGAACTGTTTACGTTGTCGATGACGATGAAGCTGTTCGCGACTCTCTGCAGTGGCTCTTAGAGGGCAAAGACTACCGCGTCAGATGCTTTGACTCAGCGGAGTCATTCCTCAGCCGTTACGATCCGCGTGAGGTGGCTTGCTTGATCGTCGACATCCGGATGGGCGGTATGACGGGCCTAGAACTTCAGGACAAATTGGTTGAGCGCCGCTCACCTCTTCCCATTGTCTTTATCACTGGCCACAGCGATGTGCCCATGGCTGTTGACACCATGAAAAAAGGGGCCATGGACTTTATCCAGAAGCCCTTCAAAGAAGATGATTTGGTCAGCCTGGTCGAGCGCATGCTCGACAATGCCCGCGAGTCTTTTTCAGATCATCAAAATGCTGCCAACCGCGATGCCTTGCTGTCCAAGCTCACAGGCCGTGAAGCACAAGTGCTTGAGCGCATCGTGGCAGGTCGCTTGAACAAACAAATTGCCGACGATTTGGGCATCAGCATCAAAACCGTTGAAGCTCACCGTGCCAACATCATGGAAAAACTCAACGCCAATACCGTTGCCGATTTACTCAAAATTGCTTTGGGTCAAAACGCCCCCAAGGGCTAAAGACTGTTTAGCCTTTAGCAGGCCCATCTGAACGCCCGTGACACACCAACTCGCGGGCGTTTTTACTTGACGATATCATTTCAATGACCTTGAAAACTAGCAACCCATGACAGCCCAAAGAATTGACGGCAACGCCCTCTCCCAAATATTGCGAGCCGATGTCACAAAGCGAGCCACTGCGCTGAAAGCCAAGGGCATCACACCCGGCTTGGCCGTCATTTTGGTCGGCGAAAATCCTGCCAGCCAAGTCTATGTCCGCAACAAGGTGAAGGCCTGTCATGACAGTGGCCTTCACTCCCTTTTAGAAAAACATCCAGACACCCTCACGCAAGAAGCATTGCTTGATCGAATCGCCGCACTCAATCAAGACGCAAGCATTCACGGCATCTTGGTTCAACTGCCCTTGCCAAAACACATTGATGCACAAAAAGTCATTGAAGCCATTTCGCCCGCCAAAGACGTCGATGGCTTCCACATTGCAAGCGCAGGCGCATTGATGACGGGCATGCCTGGTTTTTGGCCGTGCACACCCTATGGGTGCATGAAGATGCTGGAGAGCATTGGGTATGAACTGAAAGGCAAGCATGCCGTCGTGATTGGCCGAAGCAACATTGTTGGCAAGCCCATGGCCTTGATGCTTTTGCAAATGAATGCCACTGTCACCATCTGTCACAGCGCCACCCAAGACTTGAAAGCCATCACGCTACAAGCCGATGTCATTGTGGCGGCCGTTGGCAAGCGAAACATCCTAACGGCGGACATGGTGAAGCCCGGCGCCGTGGTGCTAGATGTCGGCATGAACCGCAATGAAGAAGGCAAGCTTTGCGGTGATGTAGATTTTGCCGGTGTTGAACAATTGGCGGGCTACATCACACCCGTACCTGGCGGTGTTGGCCCCATGACCATTACCATGCTGCTGGTCAACACACTAGAAGCCGCCGAGCGCATTTAAGCCTTCGACTTTTCTTTTTAAAAATTAATCAGGCCATCATTTATGAACCCTCTATTGTCCAACCCCTTGCTTCAAACAGGTGGCTTGCCCTTGTTTGATCAGATCAAACCTGAACATGTCAATCAGGCCATGGATGAGTTGCTGATTTCAACTACAAAAGCTTTAGAGCTTGTGACGGCATCAGACTTCCCAGCTGACTGGCACGCCATTGCCAAAGTTTTAGATGTTTGCACCGAACAATTAAGCATGTCTTGGGGTGCTGTCAGTCATTTGAACCATGTGGCAGACTCGCCTGAACTGCGCGCAGCCTACAACGATGCGCTTCCAAAGGTCACAGAATTCTGGACTCGATTGGGCGCAGACGAAAGGCTTTATGCCAAATACAAAGCGGTCAATTCAGAGCAACTCGATGCACCCCAAAAGCAAGCTTTGAAAAATGCACTTCGCAACTTTGTGCTTGGCGGCGCTGATCTCCAAGGCGAAGCCAAAACTCGCTATGCAGCCATTCAAGAACGCATGGCCGAACTGAGCCAGAAATTCAGTGAGAACGCTTTGGATGCAACAGATCGGTTTTCACTTTTCGTCTCGGAAGCAGATTTAGCGGGTGTTCCCGACGACGTCATTCACACAGCTCGCGCAGCCGCAGAGAAAGACGGTAAAGAAGGCTACAAACTCAGTTTGAAAATGCCCTGCTACTTGCCTGTGATGCAGTTTGCAACCAGCAGTGATTTAAGACAAAAACTTTACAGGGCCGACGTCACTCGCGCCTCCGATCAAACCGATGCCGAATTTGCAAGCCTAGACAACAGCGAACTGATCCAAGAAATCTTGCAACTTCGCCAAGAAGAAGCGCTGTTACTGGGTTATCAAAATTATGCTGAAATTTCGGTGGCCACCAAGATGGCTGACTCGCCTGCCAAGGTCATTTCTTTTCTTCGAGATTTGTCCCAAAGAGCCCGCCCCTTTGCTGAAAAAGACTTGGCAGACATGCGGCAATTCGCAAGCGAGCATTTGAATTTACAAAATCCACAAGCTTGGGATTGGCCCTACATTGGCGAAAAACTGAAGGAAGCCCGGTACAGCTTCAGCGAACAAGAAGTGAAGCAATATTTCACAGCGCCTAAAGTTCTGCAAGGCCTGTTCAAGATCATCGAAACCTTGTTTGAGGTCAGCATCCACGCAGACAAAGCCCCTGTGTGGCACCCGGCTGTCAGTTTTTATCGCATCGAAAGAAATGGCCAATTGGTGGGTCAGTTCTACCTTGACCAACCCGCGCGTGCAGGCAAACGCGGTGGCGCATGGATGGATGATGTTCGCGCACGTTGGCTAAGACCAGACAACGGGCAACTGCAAACCCCAGTGGCCCACTTGGTCTGCAACTTTGCAGAAGGTGTCGATGGCAACCCCGCCTTGCTGACGCACGATGATGTCATTACGCTGTTCCATGAATTTGGACATGGCCTGCATCACATGCTCACACAAGTGAATGAGCGCGATGTGTCGGGCATCAGTGGTGTCGAATGGGATGCCGTTGAGTTGCCCAGCCAATTCATGGAAAACTTTTGTTGGGAATGGTCTGTGTTGAAGCACATGACCTCTCATGTCACAACTGGCGCATCCTTGCCGCGTGAATTGTTTGACAAAATGGTGGCCGCCAAAAACTTCCAAAGCGGCTTGCAAACGCTGCGGCAAATTGAGCTGGCCTTGCTTGACATGTTGCTGCACAGTGAACACAAGCCCGCAGAAACATTGATGCCCGTTTTGGAAAAAGTCCGGGCCGAAGTTGCCGTCATTCAGGCCCCTGCCTTTAACCGCTGGGCACACACCTTCAGCCACATCTTTGCAGGCGGCTATGCTGCGGGTTATTACAGCTACAAGTGGGCTGAAGTGTTGTCCGCCGATGCCTACGCTGCCTTTGAAGAAACAGCACAGGCAGATGGCTCTCCCAGCCTAGAAACAGGCAGGCGCTACCGAGAAGCCATTTTGGAGGCCGGTGGTAGCCGCCCTGCTTTGGAATCCTTCATTGCTTTCAGAGGTCGTGAGCCTTCCATCAATGCCTTGCTGAGGCACCAAGGCATGGCAGCCAAAGGATGACCTAAAACTTCAGCGTCTTCACGCCCGCTGAAGTGCCCAACAAACATACGTGGGCTTTTTGGTATGCAAAAACGCCCACAGTGACCACACCAGGCCATTGGCTTACTTCGGCTTCAAAAGCCACAGGATCAGTGATTTGCAGGCCCTTCACATCCATGATGTACTGTCCATTGTCTGTGACCAATGCTTGTCCGTCCTTCATGCGCACTTGGGCTTGCCCGCCCATGCTTGCAAACTGCGCCATGATGCGAGCGCTCGACATAGGGATGACCTCAACAGGCAAAGGAAAAGCGCCCAGCACTGAAACCAATTTGGATTCGTCGGCAATGCAAACAAATACCTTAGACTGCGCCGCAACAATTTTTTCACGCGTCAGCGCTGCGCCGCCGCCCTTCACCATATGACCTTGGCCATTGATTTCATCGGCGCCGTCAATGTACACAGCCAACTCGGCCACCTCATTGCTGTCAAAAACGGGAATGCCCAAGGCCTTTAAACGCGCTGTAGAGGCTTCAGAACTGGACACTGCTCCTTTGATTTGATCTTTCATCGAAGCCAGCGCCTCGATGAATTTGTTCACTGTAGAGCCTGTGCCTACGCCCACAATTTGGCCGGGCACCACATATTGAAGCGCGGCCTGGCCAACCAGGGCTTTGAGTTCGTCTTGATTCATAGGGTTTATTTGAGACAATGCTTGGATTGAATGAGATTATCCAATGTCCCTGAACCTTTACCCACTGGCGCGCACCTTTTTATTCAACTTAGATCCTGAGACGGCCCACGATCTCACCTTGAATCAGTTGGCCCAGACGCAAAATACATTTCTGGACCGGGCCTATCGACAGCCTTGGATTGCCGACCCCGTTCAATTGGCTGGCCTCACTTTTCCCAATCGCGTGGGCATGGCGGCAGGACTTGATAAAAATGCAAGATGCATAGATGGCCTAGGTGCCATGGGCTTTGGTTTTGTTGAGGTGGGCACAGTCACGCCTTTGCCGCAGCCAGGCAACGACAAGCCTCGCATGTTCAGACTGGCAGGCGCCAAGGCTTTGATCAACCGACTGGGTTTTAACAACCAAGGGCTCGATGCGTTTGTGGCCAATGTGAAAAAATCAAAGTTCAGAAGTCAAGGCCGATTGCTGGGCTTGAACATTGGCAAGAACGCAAGCACCCCCATTGAACGGGCCACCGACGATTACCTCATTGGTTTGAGTGGTGTGTATGAGCATGCCGACTATGTGACAGTCAACATCTCCAGTCCCAACACCAAGAACCTGCGCTCATTGCAAACCGATGAGGCACTCGACCAACTTTTGTCTGCCTTGAACGAGCGCAAAAAGGCATTGGCAGATACCCATCAAAAACGTGTGCCTGTCTTTCTCAAAATAGCCCCCGACTTAGACGATGCGCAGGTCGCCGTCATTGCCCAAAGTCTTGTTAAACACCAAATGGATGGCGTGATTGCCACCAACACAACCTTGTCTAGAGATGCAGTGAAAGGCATGCCGCACTGTGATGAAGCCGGTGGCTTGTCGGGCTCGCCTGTTTTGGCGGGAAGCAACCGCGTCATTCGCTTGTTGCGTCAGCACCTCGGCCCACAGTTTCCCATCGTTGGCGTGGGCGGTATTTTGAGTGGCTACGATGCCGTCAGCAAAATTGAGGCGGGCGCCGATGTCGTGCAAATCTACACAGGCCTCATTTACAAAGGACCTGCCTTGGTTCATGAAGTGGCCAAGGCACTGAAGCAAATCTCTCAAAGTTAAGGGCTGATCAAGCTCAGTGTTTCAGGGCCTGCGAAACTTCATTGGCAATGGCCAAGGAACTGGTCAGACCAGGAGATTCAATGCCCAGCAAGTGAACCAATCCAGGCACGCCATGTGACGCTGGCCCCATGATGCAAAAGTCGGCCGCCTTCTCATGGGGCGCATTGATTTTGGGCCGAATGCCGGCATACGAAGGCATCAGAGCGCCATCTTTGAGGCCAGGCCAATATTTGCGAACCTCGGCATAAAAAGCATCACCTCGGCTGGGGTTGACACTCAAATCATCGGGCGATTCGACCCACTCCACGTCGGGTCCAAACTTGGCTTGGCCTGCCATGTCCAAAGTTAAGTGCACACCCAAACCTGCCGCCTCTGGAACCGGGTAAATCAATCTTGAAAAGGGCGATCTTCCCGTGAGGCTGAAGTAGTTGCCCTTGGCGTAATAAGCCAGAGGCAGTGGCGCCAAATTGGATCCCGCAAACTGACGCGCAACCTGCGGGGCAATCAGTCCCGTTGAATTAATCACTTGGTCGGCTAAGAGTTCTGTGCCATCTGCAGTGCAAACAATGAACTGCGTTTGTCCCGCCTCGTGCACAACTTGGGCCGACAAAAATTGAGAATTGAGGGCCAACATGCCGCCTGCATTTTCAAAATCGCCCAAGTAACTCAGCATCAAGGCATGGCTGTCAATAATGCCTGTGCCAGGAGACCACAACGCGGCCTCACATTGCAAGGCCGGCTCCATGGCCTGCGCTTGGGTTGCAGACAACAAGCTCAATTGATCGGCGCCCAAAACGCCATTGGCATCGGCCTTGGCTTGAATGGAAGCCAATTGGGCAACTTGGGATGCAGAGGTGGCCACGATCAATTTACCGCACTGTTTGTGGGGAATGTGGCGTTCTTGGCAATAGCTGTACAGCAATTTTCGGCCATGTACGCAAAGTTTGGCTTTGAAGGAGCCCTCGGGGTAGTAAATGCCTGCGTGAATGACTTCGCTGTTGCGCGAGCTGGTGCCTGTGCCAAAAGCATCTGCCGCCTCCAAGAGCAGCACCTCACGGCCTTCAAGTGCCAACTGACGTGCCACGGCCAAGCCCACCACGCCGGCTCCTAAAACAAGGGTTTGAATTCGATCCATGCCCTATTCTCGCTGACACACGCACGACAGTTCAAATGGATTCTTGCAGGCAAACTACTTTTTTAAAATCAAGCCAATCCACCAAGGAGCCCCATGAAGCTGTTCAACTTACACAACAAAGTGGCCATTGTCACAGGCGCTAGTCGAGGCATAGGCCGATCCATCGCCTTTCAGTTGGCGCGAGCCGGCGCCAAGGTCGTGATCTCAAGCCGAAAGCAAGAAGCCTGTGAGGCCGTGGTCAAGGAAATTGAAGCGGAAGGCGGCACGGCCATGGCCATCAGCGCCAGCATTGCCATCAAAGAACAGCTGCAGAACTTGGTGCAAAAAACCCGCGATGCTTGGGGCCCCATTGACATCTTGGTTTGCAATGCCGCCAGCAACCCCTACTATGGCCCCACCACGGGCATGAGCGATGAAATCTTTAACAAGGTCATGCACAACAACGTTCTGTCAAGCTCGTGGCTCTGCACCATGGTCTATCCGGACATGAAAGCTCAAAGGGATGGCGCCATTGTGCTGGTCTCGTCGGTGGGCGGCTTGCATGGTTCAGCGGTCATTGGCGCTTACAACATTTCCAAAGCCGCCGACATGCAATTGGCTCGCAACTTGGCGGTGGAATGGGGCCCCGACAACATACGCGTCAATTGCATCGCACCAGGCCTCATTCGAACGGCCTTTGCCAAGGCCTTGACAGACGACCCCGTGAAAGCGGGCATGGTTGAAAATGAAACTCCACTGCGCCGAATTGGCGAGCCAGATGACATTGGCGGTATTGCGGTTCTCTTGGCCAGCGCCGCTGGCAAGTACATCACCGGTCAAACCATTGTGGCCGATGGCGGCATGATGATTAGATGATCTGATTTTTCAACAAAAAAGCCCAGGGCAATGCACTGGGCTATTTTTTTTTAACAAGGGTGGTATCAGAAACGACTGATTCCACCCTGAGTTCAATTAAGCAAAATTGGCTTCTGCAAAAGACCAATTGACCAATTTGTCCAGAAAAGTCTCAACAAACTTGGGGCGCATGTTGCGGTAGTCGATGTAGTAGGCGTGCTCCCATACGTCTACAGTCAACAGGGCTTTGTCGCCGGTTGTCAAAGGTGTGCCTGCGGCGCCCATGTTGACGATGTCAACGCTGCCGTCAGCTTTCTTGACCAACCAAGTCCAACCTGAACCAAAATTGCCCACAGCGCTTTTCACGAAAGCTTCTTTGAAAGCAGCATAAGAGCCAAATTTGGCGTTGATGGCAGCTGCCAGAGCACCGGTGGGCTCGCCACCGCCATGAGGCTTCATGCAATTCCAGAAGAAGGTGTGGTTCCAGATTTGAGCAGAGTTGTTGTAAATACCGCCGCTGGATTTCTTGATGATTTCTTCCAAAGACATTGATTCGAATTCAGTGCCTTTTTGTAAATTGTTCAAATTCACAACGTAAGCATTGTGGTGCTTGCCGTGGTGAAATTCCAAAGTTTCTTGGCTGTAGTTGGGTGCCAATGCGTCAATGGCATAGGGCAATGCTGGCAGGGTGTGTTCCATGAGTTCCTCGTTAAAGTGCAGTAAAAATCCAATTGGCTATTGTAGGTCGATCGGCTTTGCTTGTCTGTGAATTCCATGCAATAGGCACAGCATGTCTGGGGTTGACATGGGGCCCTTTAGTCAAAGCGCTATTTGACTTGCAGATTCACTTGCCCATCGGCCAAGCTGGCCGTGACGGATTGGTTCGCTTGAAAGTCACTGACATGCGTGAGGGCCCGGCCCTTGTCATCGGTTAGCCAAGCATAACCGCGCTCCAAGACCAAGTGCGGATCGAGCAACCCCAATCGGGTGCCCATGTTCAAGTTGCGCTGCTGGTGCAACTGAAGGTTTTGCTGAAGAAGCCTTGGCAAATGATCTGAATGTCTAGAAAGCATTTGCTTTTGGGCTTGTACCTGCGATTTAAATCCGTATTGGAGCGACTGGTGCATGCGCATCAATCGAGCGGTTTGATCCTTCAACCGGCTCGATGGGCGGCCTAGCCGATTGGCAACCCAGTCTAGCCTTTGGCTCATGCGGTCTAGGTGGGTGGTCAGCGCATCGGCAAGTGCCTTTTGAAGAAGCTGGCAATCGGCCAAAAGCTGAGCGCCTTCGGTCGCAACCAATTCAGCTGCAGCTGTTGGCGTAGGCGCTCGCAAGTCGGCAACAAAGTCTGTCAAAGTGAAATCGGTTTCGTGGCCAACGCCTGAAATGATGGGAATGGGACAAGACGCCACAGCCCTTACCAAGGCTTCGTCATTGAAGGCCCACAAATCTTCCATCGAACCACCACCGCGAACCATCAAGATGACATCGATCGACAGGGGCATCGGGGAAAAATTAGGCGATGAGTTGGGCAATGCCTGGGGTAACTGCCCCTGCCAACTGACCAACTTTTTCAAACTTTGCAGCAACTCTGAAGGGGCGTTGATACCTTGTACCGAAGCCGGCGCCACGATCACAGGAATATGGGGCACACGTCTTTGTAATGCGCTGACAACGTCATGCAAAGCAGCTGCGCCCAGTGAAGTAATGACACCAATGGCTCGTGGTTGAGCAGGAATATCTCGTTTGCGCGAAGCATCAAACAGGCCCTCGGCTTCCAAGTTG
>Ga0114968_10002629_pt1 | contig 13647 bp, 16 predicted proteins | sample M_130807_EF_Meta_FD_87020 | JGI IMG/M metagenome (GOLD analysis project Ga0114968, IMG submission 87020) | Freshwater microbial communities from Lake Montjoie, Canada to study carbon cycling - M_130807_EF_MetaG | ecosystem: Environmental > Aquatic > Freshwater > Lake | place: Lake Montjoie... | reverse complement strand
GAACAACATACAGAAACCGAACGCGGTACTGGAGGATTTGGTTCAACGGGCGTTTAACACTTCCAACGATTGCCACAATCAATACAAGTGACAAAGGTTGTCATAGGTTCATCTGCAGAACGCGTTTGCATTTGATAATACGTACATTTCTTTGAACGACATTTGCGACAAGTAAAAGTATCAGTCGCGGCTTCCATAGTAGTTTCATATTTGGTCTTATCACGTTTTGTTTTGGCAATAATAAGTGGTTCCCATTTGACTGGGTTCATTTCTTGATGAGTCATAAAGGCAATGACGTGTGCTTTAGTCTGACCGCTTTTCAACTGTTCAAGTAATTCTGGATTTTTCAAGTTGAAATACAACGTGCGAATTCGGTCAATATATATTTGAATAAAGAAGGGATTGTCCCATTTTTTAACAACTTTGCGAGTAGTTGCTTCTTTTAATGAATAGTTATAAATTCCTTTTTCTAGGTTTTCTGTTTTTTTTTCATCGCCAATCAAAGCATTAAACTTTGAACGGATATTTTTACGGAAAGTATCTGGATTTTCAATTTTACGCATATTATGTATTATAAATACACAATATACATTTATATTAAAATCAATTTTATTTTTTAGTAGTAATGAGTTAAATTTTTTAAAATTTTTTATAAAATAAATATAATTATGAACCAAGACTCAACTAGTAAAAAAATAATTGGTTATATTCATATTTGTCAAATAGGTCAGTGGCAAAGGTCATTAAAAATGATACTTGATGCAGTTAAAAAAAGCGGTTTGTATGAAAACACACAAGTTATTAGACTAGGAATTTTAAATGATTTAGCTCAAGTTATTCCAGATGAAATACTAAACGATGAAAAGTTTGAAATTATCCACGTAGGAGTTTGTGCTGAATATGAAGGATCCACTTTGCGCCATATGCGACAAAAATCAGAAGAAGATGATAAAGATACTCTTTACTATTACTTACATACAAAAGGAATTTCGTATTTCGGGAAAAACTATAAAGAACATGGTAATGAAGAGTATATTGTTGATTGGATAAATTTATTGTTATATTGGAATGTTGAAAAATGGAAACTTGCTGTTGAAAAACTAGAAACATATGATACTTATGGATGCAATGATGTTGGTTGGCATTATTCTGGTAACTACTGGTGGGCAAAAAGTAGTCATATAATGAAACTTCCTACTAATTTTGAAATGAAACATTATACTGATCTAGAAAATTGGGTTCAGACGATTAGAGATAATAAATTTTGTGTTTATAACAGTGGTCTTCAAGGTAATGGACATTATACAAACCCTTTTCCCAGAAGTATGTACTGTCAAGAAAATTAAAATAATAAATATTTATATTTGTAATAATATAAATATTCTATATAATGTCACAAGGAGAAAAAAAAGAAGAAGAAAAACAACAACAAGAAAATATAAATTTAGGAATTTATGATATAGAAAATCCCGAACCAAATCAGTCTGTTACCACAACAGAAGAAACCGATTCGGACAGTTTTTTTTTGAACTCTGAGGTAGATAAAAGGTCGCATTTGTTCAAGATGATGATTTTACAACAAGAAGTTTTGAATAAAAGAATTGGAACACAAGCATGGAAAAAATATCTGAGCGCTGCTTTTTGGAACTACATCACAACTCCCATCAATTTTTCCATTACTCTACTTACCGCAATCGCTACCGGACAAGCAGCAACTGCCAATATACTAACTCCACAACAAACTTTAATTATTTTATTTGTTACTTTTGTTTTGACCACAACGAATTCTTTTTTCAAGTTGAATACCAAGATGAATTTGAATTTTGAAGCAGCTAGAAGATATTATAGTTTTGGAACAAAATTTGAAGAAATTTACTATAAACCATTATTTACTAACAAATGTGTTGATAAAAAACTGAAAAGTTATAATACTTTACACGATAATATTAATAAATATATGTTGAGTGAGACAATAGAAAATCAAAATTATATAACTGAAATACTGTATAATTTTGTAATGAGAACTTCTTACGTAACTAAGTCAAAATGGATTAACGAAAAAGAAAGACACTATGAGTTAGATGGAGTTCAAAATAAAGAACACGACTCTCATTCAATCGCAAATAGAATATCTTCATTGGTCAGTAGTGCATTAGGAAAAAATGCAACAGAAATTGATGCGATGACAAATGAAAAAATAGATGACATAAAAAGACTGTATGATAATGACAAAAAGAAACAAATAGAAGAAATTAAGTTATTGAAGGATGCAAATAAAAAAATGTTAGAGGATATTCAAAAATTAAAAACAGAAAAAGCAACTCTACCATCACCCGTGAATCCTACAAACAGTCAAATGGTGATCGTTGATAAAAAGGATACTACTGAAAAGTCAGTAAAAATAGAAAAAAAGAATGAAGTAAAAAAGGAAGAAGTACCTATAACGAAGGAAATTACAGAAGAGGAAGAAACTGAAAAGCGTCGTGAAATACGCAGCTATTTTATGAAAGTGCAAAATTATATTTTACATGATAAAAAGAACGACGAAAAATTTAGAACTTTCATAAAAGGAGAATTAAGTGAAATAGTTGAACTATTAGAAGATATGAATACGAATAAAAATAGTCCTTTCTTTAAATGTGATCCAGTTTACCAATATTTTCTGAAATTAACAAATAAATTGACAGATGAATTCATAAAAACAAACTTCAAAGAAATTAGTTTTATTGTAGACCCCACAAATATAGGAAAGTTACCAACAAATATGTTAGCACTATTTGGTGATTCATTTGACATATTTTGTTACCCTCTTGTAGAAGAGTTTCAAAAACAAGAAAAAGAAGAAGCTAAAATAGAAGTAGATTAGTCATTCTTCTTCTTACCAATATTTACAAACACAGTTTCTTTCACATTTTCAGCACCATCATCACCGTCGTCGTCATCTGAGTAATCATACTCATCTTCACTTAACTCAGATCCAATATCTTCTAAATTAACTTCTTCGTCTTCTTGGTCATCTTCAACCTCATCACTATCACCCATTTCTTCACTGTCTTCAGTTTCATAATCTTCATCTTCGTCACCACTATCCACTACAAATCCATCTTTTAAGTATCCGTGTTTTGTTTTCTTTTCAGCTGGAACATTTTCCAACTCATCTACCTCGTCTTCATCTTCTGCACAAGTAACTGCTAAATTTTCAAAACCACCAAATAATTTTTCGTACATTTTTTCCCACAACTCAGAATTCATAGAGCATAATTCAAATGTTGAGTCATCCTTTTTCTTCTGACACACTAGGGCGCAGTTACCGAAAAATAGTGTAGAGTCAACTGGAGGAGGAAAGTCATATTTATTTTCAGTGTTGGCTTTTCCATCAATTTTTCCGTATAACGAAACCAAGTATTTTTTTCCATCTATTTTTACATTCCATTCAGTTTGTTTTCCAAAATCATCCGCTTTTTTAAAACCACATTTTTTATATAACTCTTCTTCATTGTATTCCTTGATAGTAAGATTTTTTAATACGCCAGTTTTTTCAACAATAACAATCGTTGTCATATTATACCTATTAAATATAAATTGAATAGGTTTAAATAGTTTATTATAATAATATTTAGAGTATAATAAAACTTAGCCACTCACAATAATGAAAATATATTTAAATGCATATAAACCAAAAGAACTCATCCCAAAATTTAAACATTTAGATAATTATTTCAATAAATCAACAAATCATATTGAAATTATTTCACCCTCTTCCGGAATTTATAAAATAGAAAATAAAAATATTGTACGAAAAATCGTAGTAGATAAACCACTTGAAACTTTTAGTAAATTTCACAAAAACAGTGTTTTGTTTTTAGATAAAAGTTATTACAAGGAAGAAAAAGTATTATCTCAGTTACCATTTGACCATACACACGCGGAGATAACTTGTTTTTATTATAATTTGCACAATGAAGAAAATGGTAAAAAGAAACCACCTAGGGTACAACTTGTGGTTGAAGGAGTTTACAAAGAAAGTCAGATACAGTTACATACCAACTCTAACCAGTTTAACAACAAGTATTTTCAATTTGTGCCAACGGATTTTTATTTTTTAGTAAATGATGATTTTGATATAGAAAATCAATTTTCTAAAGAAGAACTTAATGTGTTTTTATCCCACTTATTCTAATATTGCAATAGTATAACTATATGTTATTTTGGACTGTTCAAACAATAATTATATCAATTATATTCATTTTTTTAGTTCATCATTTAATTACTTATTTCAAACAAATACTAACTGTTCCAAGAACAAAAGATTTAGTAAATTCGCCTATTCAAAAGTATAATGATATGTTTAAAGTAATATCCAATAATGAAACATCATATTCGTCTTCGCCGTCGTCAATAAATGTAAGTGAATATTTACCTAAAAACACCGAAGATACAATGTTACCGCCACAAGTTCCAGTTATCACAAATGAAACAAAAAGTACTATGAAAAATGAATTAAAAAGTTTTTTGAAAAAACAATTAAACTCTGGAAACGCCGGACAAAACATAGGAAATAACACTACTGACATATCAACTCTGGATATTATGGATAAGACATCATCGTCTCCTTTTTATTCTGCATATTAAAATGCGAAACTGAAAATAAATTTCTTAATATAAATATAATATTGAATATTAAGAAAATGATGAAAATTAAAGTGAAACATTTATTTTTGTTTGTAGGCGGATTTATATCATTAATTTTATTTTTACGAATTTTTAAAATAATAGAAAATTTTGCAGAACAAGCGACGACATCAACATCCACCACTATATCTGTTGGTACAAAATCTGCTACTACAACATCTGATAGTACAACATCTGATAGTACAACATCTGCTACTAAGGAATCTGCTAGTACAAAAAAAGTAACAAAAGCACCCGTAAAAGCCGCAACAAAAACCAATTCTATTACTTGCACTAAAGGTACAACAACAAGAAAACTAACAGGAAAAGGAACTTTAAAATGTCCTTCTGGATTTAAACAATCATAGAAAGCACGAACACTTTATATGTTGGATTATATGTAAAAACGATACCACTAATAGTAAATGGAAATATTGAAAAAATGTTGAATTCAAAAAATAAATGATTACTTGAATAAAATGACATTTTAATTATCTGAATATATAAAAGAATATGATGAAAATGAATTTATTGCCTTCTATCTTGTTTATGATGTTTTTTAGTTTCATTATTCAATACTATATTATGAGTATAATAATGACAAATGATGTTACAAATATACGCAACAGTTTAGGAAAACTATATATTTCTACGATAATGGCCTTTTTAATGGGAATTGTTGAGGTAATGATGCACGATTTTTATTTCGGTGTTTTATCGTTACAATATTATATTCCGTTGTTTGTTATACTTGGTATATTTTACTACTTGTACAAGAAACAGTATAAAATCAACGACAAAGAATATTTGAACGAAATGATAGAACACCATTCAATGGCGTTATTAACATCTGACGAAATATTGAAAAAAACAAAGGATGATAATATGATACTACTTGCGGATAGTATTATCAAAGGACAGCAGAAAGAAATCTCAATTATGAAACAAATGGTTCAAAATATGGGTTAGAAAATATAATAATTCAAAACGATATAAAAATAACAGTGTAGTTAATTAATAGACAGTAACAGAAACAAATGTTAGGAGAATATGATAAAAATGAGATTCTAAGAGACTTTCCCAATATTGAACTTTCTTATGAACTAGTAAATCATAACAAAGTTTACGACGCTGAATTTATTTTGGCGATTCCAGAAGGAAAAAAATATTTTGCGTGGTTCACCAGTTTCAAAATGCAAAATGTATGTATACTTTTGGAAATAAATGGTGAAAATAAACAAATCACTCACGTTGAATTTGGCGTAACTTGTTTTCACGAACAATTGTGTTACGGGATCGGAACCATTTTATATGGAACCATATTTAGGTATGAAGGCACCAGATTTTTTTCAATAGAAGATATTTATTACTATAAAGGTAAACCAACACACACCACATCTTATTCCAATAAGTTGTTACTAGGAAAACAAATATTTACAACAGATATAAAACAAGTATCTTATTATGAAGGCCAAATGGTTTTTGGATTGCCGGTGATTGATTCATCTTATCCCAATCTATTGAATGCGGTGGGAATTTTACCGTATAAAGTAAAATATTTACAATTTAGATATAATACACATCGCAAAGTAGTAAATAATCCTTACTTTAAATCGGGTGAATGTGTGCAAAATAACTACAATAGAAATGGAGCACAATATCAACAACAAGTAGCAAGAATTACCGAGTTAATATTTAACGTAAAGCCAGAAATACAAAACGACATATACAACTTATACTTGTACAACTTTGACACGAAGAAATGTGATTATTTATTTGAAGTTGCTTTTGTGCCAGACTATAAAACAAGTGTAATGTTGAATAATTTATTCCGTAATATAAAAGAAAATAAAAATTTAGATGCTTTAGAAGAAAGTGATGATGAGGAAGAATTTGAAAATGACAACATTGATAAATTTGTATATTTAGAAAAAGAGTATAACATGGTTTGTCAATATAATCAAAAACATCGTAAATGGGTTCCTTTACGATTGGCAAGAAAAGGTGACCGCGTTGTTACAAAAAAAGATTTATTTCGTTTAGAAAAAAATAACTACTAATATATATAAATGACAACATTAAATATTAATTCTCCATTAAGTCCATTTGGTTTTGAAAATGTAACTACTCCTTTGGCAAATGTAAATCCTTCTTTAGTAAATGTTGATAGTTCAAGTTATTCTGGCGGTTTTGGAAGTACCGAAACATCACGACAGTTTTCATTGAATCCTACACCAATGTCGGGTATTCAAGCAGCAAGCGCATCTGCTTTACCAATGGGAGGAGGTCGTCGTAAAAAACACCACAAAACAATTAAATTAAGAATAAAAAAAATCGCAAGTAAATATAAGAAGATGAAGGGTGGAAAAAGATTAACTCTAAAAAGCGCAAAAAAACAATTACTTTCAGTAATTAATTTGATTAAAACTGATAATGGTGTAAAATCAAAAAAATCAAGAAAGGTAAGAAAGTCAAGAAAAGCAAGTAGAAAATACAAAAAAGGTGGTTTTTCCCTCGGCAGAGCTGGTGGTTCTAGACGTCGTCGTCATTACCAAAAAGGAGGTACTTATCATCAATACATGGGAGGTGTGCCAAATACACCATCGTATCAAACTGGTAGTATAAATTTATCTCCTTCTGAGTCGGCACTTGCAAATCCAGTGCCATTTAGTGTATTGCCAAACTGTACCAATTGTGTTGATAACTACAATCATTTTACCAACAGTGGTAAGCAAGTTTGGTAATCAATACTTAAAAATTATTTTCATATAAATTTTTATATACTTATTTTATATGAACGCATTAACGGGTCTCCTAGCAGTGGTTGGTTTTTTTGCAGTAGGAGGATTACTTTTAGAAGGTTTAAAACCAGCAGCACATAAAATTATCGGTCCAGAAAAGCATCATTCATCATCATCATCGCATAGTTCAACAAAAAAAGGAGGACGTAAATATAACAGTAAAAAACATACTAGGAAACACCAACATTGAATATTTTAACCTCTATTGAAGTACTCTGCCAAACGACTCATAATATAAATTATAATATTTATTTTGTACGTTTTTTCACATTTACAATACTTACAGTTATTATTTATATAAAAGTGGTTTGAGTATCCGTGATTAGGATTACTTTCACAATACTTATTTTTATTTTGATAGGTAATCATTTTATATAAGTTAATTTTATTCTTTGTAATGTAAATATATATAGTTTTATTCCAAATCAATTTTTTTTAAATTTAATCAAACATTTTCCTTTTAACAACACATTTTCATCATCTTCATCATTTTTGAATGTATAGTTGCTTTTTGATGACACTCCCCCAACACAAGAGTTGGGATTATATTCCACTTTCCATAAATTCGTATTTGGTTGATAAGTCAAATTACTTGAACGAATTATTTTATAATTTTGTTTTTTATAAAATGCTTTGCGTTTTGACCATTGATTTTTGAATGGTTGATGCTCATCTATAATATCAACCACAATGGGTGACCCGTGCTTTTCTCTTAAAATTCGTCCCACTGCTTGTTCAATATCTGTTTTCGGTGTTGCCATAATCAGTGTGGTTAAAGTCTTAATGTCAAGTGCCTCTGCGGCCATAGAGTAGGTCGCAATAATGACTTGTTTTAGTTCCGATTCCTTAAGCGCTTGTTCTTTCATACCACCGACATAATAACCAACAGTTGCTATTTTTCTTGCTTCAACCGCATCGTATAAATATTTCAATAAACTTTTATTATGCGCCAATATCATTATTTGTTGTTTTTGGTTTTTCTCTTCACTTTCTTTCAACAAGTCGCCTAGAATCCTCAATATAAACTCACTACGATGATTAAACTCACACAACTTGACAATCATACTACTATATTGAGTTTGACCACGGTAATCAGTAACCACTGTTTTAAAGTCTTCATCATTTGATACATAATCAATAGCCCGAACAACGACACTGTGTTGTTCATCTCTTGTTCCTTTATATACAACTTCACCTAAAAACATTTTAAATATTTTGGTGGTTCCATCTTTACGATTCATCGTCGCAGATAAACCCAACATATATTTCGTAACCAGCTTGAATAAAGCACACGAAAATACTTCACTAGAAATATGATGAACTTCGTCAATAATAGTCAATCCGAAACTGTCAAATGTCGTGGCCGGATATTCTTTCATAGAAAGCGACTGCAACATACCAATCACAATATCTTTGTCTTCAATATCTATCGTTTGACCTTGAATCTTACCGACACGCGCAGTGGGGAGAAATTGTTTGATTCTCTCTATCCACTGGTTCATAAGAAACTCTTTATGGACAATGACTAATGCTTTCTTACGTAATACACTAATAATATTTATTGAAAGGACCGTTTTTCCATAAGCACACGGAAGCTCAAGTAATCCACCGCCACCCTCATCATTTTTCTTGACGTGGTCAATAAAAGTTTTTACAACTGGTTTTTGATTATCGCGCAAGTCTCCCATAAATTGAACCGTAATGTCGTCGCCGGGTGAGATTTTATTTTTAGTAGGTGGTCCAAAATAAGATTCGCCAAAGTAACGAGGAACATAAAATTTGTTATCGGACTCGCGATAAACGGGGAAAGTATGCGGAACTTTTGATACGACCGAACCTTGCGTAAATGGTTTAGCAGTTAATTCGCGTTTTAACTCAACTTGTTGTTCGGGGGATAAGTCTTTTTTCATTAAAGTATATCCTTTTTGTCCCAAATATCCTCGTGGTCCATTTAGACATTTTGGTAGTGGTTGAAGATTCGTAAATTCCATTTTCAGTAACTATGTTGTTTATAATTTAGAAAAGAAGAAAAATATCAATTTTATTATTTATTTTGAATTTATTTGAAATTATGAAAGAATAAAATCTACCAATATGATATATGGACGCTTTTAAAGATTTATTAAAAAAAGAAAAGATGGGTCAAGTTCTTTTATCAATATTATTTCTCATTTATTTGATTATGGGTTATAAAACACCAACCGTACTTGCAAATATGGTGGATAATACCTTGGGTAAATTGGTTGTGATTGTTATCGCTATTTTATTGTTTTCTTGCAGCAACCCAATTTTAGGTATTCTAGGGTTTATTGTTGCATATGAACTCATTCGTCGTTCAGAAATTAAAACCGGCAACTATGCTCTTAGAAACTATATGCCAACTGAAGAAAAGAAAGCATCATGTCTAAGTGCATTTAACCAATTCCCATATACTTTAGAACAAGAAATGGTCAGTAAAATGGCACCAATACAACATACAGTGTCATCTGATGCACCCTATGTTCCAATCTTAGATAATAACTATGATGCCACTCCAATATCGTCATCAAATTAAACATTCACTATTGTATTGTATATTATATAAAATCTTTACATAATATAAAGAAATGGAACAAAATATTAATGAAGAGTTGAACTGGCGGGATGCCGAATGGCGTGACAATTTTTTTACTAATTTTATTGAAGAATTACGATTATGTGACAGCGAGAATTTAGAACCCAATCCTCAAAATATAGAAGAATATAATAGTACAAGAGAAAGATGTCAATTTATACTCAACTATTATTTGACAAGGGTAGAACGTATTGTCAGTGAAATGGAAGACACAGAAACGGAAGACACAGAAACTCCTCGTGAAATAGTGCAAAATATAATAAATCGCTTGGAAGATATAATAAGAGATCATATATTTGAAGGAATACTAGACCAAAGAACTGAAGATGAACTTCAAGTAACTAATCCAATGCTCCAAGGAAATAATCAAGAATGGTCGGAATCAAGTCTTGTGAATCATTACAATAGACTTTGGGGTTACTATATGAGGGTAATTCAATACATAAATCGTGAAAATAATTCTGGTAATGTGGGTGGAAGAAGACGAAAAAAGTATAAAAGTAGAAAGGCAAAGAAAAGTAGAAGGGTAAATAAGAAAACAAGAAGGATAAGGAAACAAAAGAGTAGAAAATTAAAAAAGTAAAAATAAAAAATATAAATATAATATATGGTATATCCAGTATTTGAAGAAAATAGTATAATAAATAGATGTAAAAGTGATTTAGAACAGTTTTTAACCGAATATCCTTTATCAGAAAAATTTACATTAGAACTAGATAATTCAAACTATAGTACATTTGAAGATATGAAAAATGCAATCCAGTCATTAATTCAAAAATTAGAAATCGTTTCTGGAAAAAATATCACAAGTTTTAACTATGTTCACGACATTGTAAATTATGATGTAAAAACTCAGACAAAGTTGTGGATAATAAGAACTTATTTATTTTATCAAATTGTAATATTTGCTACAAAAATGATGAATAACGAATCATTATTTAGTGATGTATACAGTAAAAATTCTCAAATGGTTCCAACACGTATTTTTAGAGGTGATATAAAACCAGAACTAGAAAACTATAAAATGGGGATTTTTGGTAGTTTGACCCCAACATCAGACATAGACATAGGCGTTCAGTATTCGGGTGAAATTATTGGACTCATTGGACTGTCTTATATTGTCTCAATTTTTGAGGATTTATTTTTAATTTTTTTCAATAAAAATACACTTGATTTTGATATTGAAATGTATGCCGATATGATGACACTACCAAATCCTCATAAAAATGATATAGAACACCCAGATATATTTTACCTAGACACGATGAATTTTAATATAGACGACTTTAGCGAAATGTTACCATATGCTGGTGCAAGTATTGTAAGAAACTATGTTGATGCCATGATTGATACTGGTAATAATAATATCCAACAAAATATAGCGAGTTTTAACTACAACATGATTTACAACTATTTTCCCAACTTCAGAGAGTTATTCAATGATGATATACATAACTTATTTACAAAAAATAATTGGAAAAACGAGGCATCCGTTATGGTAACAGACTATATGACACACGACTATAATTATGGAAGAGAAAAATATTATGAGTTTGTAAATGATGCAGAAATAACTCAACAAGACGCAAAAGTGATTATAAATAATGTGGATAAAAATCACGCTACGTCTCTAAATAAAAGACTAGTATTAGATATTATGAAAAAAATAGGAAAAGCTCTGGTTTATCGTGCTGAAAGTTATACTTGTGCTCCTACAGTAATGTTTGTAGTACGTATTTTGCAAGCAACCAAAGGAGATATAAGTAAATACAAAACCCAAACACCAGTATTGTGTAACTTTCCACTAACAAATGCAATCTGTGGTATTGGACGGTACGGTTATTTGATGAGTATGTTGGAACAAATAGGATATTTAATAAGATTTGATATTACTTATTGCGAGAAGAAACATTACAATGCTGAAAAATGTAAAAAGAAAAGAACAAAATATGGAGAAAGGTTTGACTATGCATTAGAGTTGTATAAACATCCAGTAAAAACGAGACGAGAAACACTTGGAGTTTTTCGTAGTGAGACTTTGAAAACAGAATTTGAAACAAATGACAGTGACCCAGTTTTTTCAGATAGACGAAGACATTCCATGGGTGGAAAAAGAAAAAGTAGAAGGTCAAAAAGAAGAAAAACATCTAAAAGAAAAAATAGAAAACACAAAACACGAAAACACATAAAGTAAATAAAATTCTTAAATTATATCAATGTGTATTTTGAAACACATTGATATATTATTTGTGTGACTTGTACTTTTTAAAAAAACCACCTTTCATCGGAGAAGACGTTTCACTGCCGCCTTCCAAATTAGTGACGTATTTCATGATAGAATATAGTACAAAAATTAAAAACATAAAAGCAACAAAATAAACAAGATACATTAAATTTTCTTGACTACCCAAGTCATTAGTACTTGTTTTTTTATCTCTTGTAACATTTCCCATAACTTGGTCAGTTGGTCGACAGTCAATATAAATATCACTATCTCCTCCATTCAAACCACTTATAGGTCCTTTGGTATTTATAAATAAAGAAGTCTTTTCTGTAAATGGGTTTAAAGGTGCGGCTTTTACTATATTATTTAATATTCTTAAATCGTCTGTATTAATTCCAATCGAATTTGATATATCAAAGACAATACAGTTCATTTTGTTTGTTGTATAACTGTAAAACTGTTTCATTGGTATAAAACTGTTTAGAGTAAAATCACCTACTCCTTTATTTGTATTTTTTCCGGCAGAAGGAGCACTTTTACCGGCGGCATTGATTACTCTAGAAATCACTTGGGAACCAGTAGTAGTTAAACCACCAGTACTCAAAGGAATAATAACATACAAAGGATTACCACCGACTACGGGAGTATGCCGAATAACAACTTCTCCATCTGTTGCAGTATTGTTATACTTGTGCAAAGACGGAGAATATATACTTATACTAGAAACATTATAACTATTATTATTGTACAAGACTGGAGAAGTATTTGATAAATCATAACTAAATTGCAAGTAAGAACCGTAATTAGAAACTGTAGTATTGTTAGTCGTTGTATATTTAAAAGCATAAGAACATTTAGATTCACAAGTGCCAGCAATATTTTGAGGAGATATGTTCATAATGGCATTACTTGTTGTAGTAGCACTATATGAGTTTTTTGTAGTAGCAGTACTGTTCGGTTTGTTTTTGGTGTTATTATTTCTGGGGTTATTATTTTTGGGGTTATTATTTTTTGGGTTATTGCTTTTTTTTGTATTAGTTGGTTTGTTATTTTTTTTTGCCATTATTTATTTATTTATAGTATATATAAATAATAAGATAAATAATTAATTAGTTAAATGAATATAAATAATAATTATTTTATATAATCAATTTATATGAAATTAACTAAAGGTAAATTATTAAAAATACTTGATAAAAAAAAAAAAAAAATGTAAAAATATAAAGTCAGAACAAGTAATTAAAAAAATAAAATATACAAAAACAAAAAAAGTTTAAATTTACACAATAGTACATTGAAAAATATCTTCTAAATTAAATTATGCATTGTAAAATAGT
>Ga0114968_10002628_pt1 | contig 13649 bp, 12 predicted proteins | sample M_130807_EF_Meta_FD_87020 | JGI IMG/M metagenome (GOLD analysis project Ga0114968, IMG submission 87020) | Freshwater microbial communities from Lake Montjoie, Canada to study carbon cycling - M_130807_EF_MetaG | ecosystem: Environmental > Aquatic > Freshwater > Lake | place: Lake Montjoie... | reverse complement strand
CTGAGCAACTTGCTGTTCAGGCTCAAGCTGGCGATTTGTTGATTGTACTGAGTGGTAGTGGTAACTCACCCAACATTGTGCGCGTTATTGAGCAAGCAAAAATAATGAACGTAAAGTCTTACGCCATTTTGGGATTTACTGGTGGAAAGTGTAAAGAGTTGGCTGATGTACCAATTCATTTTCCTGTGAACGATATGCAGATTGCCGAAGATATGCAACTTATTGTTGGTCATATGATGATGCAGTGGCTTTACTCAAACCGCCCCCAGTAATTTAATTGACGAACCCATAAACAGAGTGGAAGATGGAAACAACCCTTATTATCGGCAGTAACTCTTTTTCCGGCGCTACTTTTGCAGATTTTGCCTTAGCGCAAGGAGGTAAAGTGATCGGCACTAGTCGGTCTGCCGAGCCTAATGATGCCTTCTTGCCCTATAAGTGGCATAACCATAAAAATTTTACATTTCATGAATTAGATCTCAATCAGCACTTAAAAGAGCTAACGCAATTGGTTCAAGATGTTAAGCCAGCCTATGTGGTGAATTTTGCAGCACAGAGCATGGTGGGGGAGAGTTGGCAAAACCCCGGTGATTGGTTTATGACTAATGCTGTGTCTACGATTAAATTTCATGATGCATTGCGTAAATATGATTTTTTAAAACGCTATGTACATGTTTCAACACCGGAGGTTTACGGTAGTTGCTCGGGATTTGTCAAGGAAGATTTTGCATTTAATCCAAGCACGCCATACGCTGTATCACGCGCGGCTGCTGATATGAGTTTGCGAACTTTTCATGCTGCCTATAACTTTCCTGTAGTAACTACCCGCGCGGCTAATGTATATGGACCAGGTCAGCAGCTTTATCGCATCATTCCTAGAACAATTTTGTTCATTTTGCTAGGTCGTAAATTACAACTTCATGGTGGCGGTGTATCCACCAGATCTTTTATCCACATGAAAGATGTTTGTGATGCCACTTGGAAAATTATGAAAGATGGTCAGAATGGAGAGACTTATCATATTTCCACTGATGAAGTTATTTCAATCCACTCTTTAGTGGAGCGCATTTGCGCAAAGCTCAATGTGGTATTTGATGATCACGTTGAGTTTGTGGGAGATCGCATTGGTAAAGACTCGGCATATCACTTAGATAGTAAAAAAATTCGTGGTGAACTTGGATGGGAAGACAAAATTTCTCTTGAGCAAGGTCTAGATGAATGCATTGCATGGGTGAAGACTAATTTTGAAATATTGAAGCAACAGCCCTTTGACTATCAACATAAGCCGTAATTAAATTTTGGAAAAATAATGGGAAAAGAAATTGATCTTTTGGTTAACTATCCAAAAACTAAGCGCAACTTAGAGGAGCGTGTTGCTTCTAAAACGGAGGCTGATCGTGCGGTAGCAAGACAGTTTGGGCGTGAGTTTTTTGACGGTCATCGTAATCATGGTTACGGTGGCTTTAATTATTTCTCTAGATTTTGGCAGCCTGTCATTCCTACTTTTCAGCAGCATTGGAAGTTAGATCGCAATAGCTCAATTTTGGATGTCGGTTGTGCTAAGGGCTTTATGATGCATGACCTTGCCGAGTTAATCCCTGGAATGACTGTCAAGGGCGTTGATATCTCCGAGTATGCAATTGAGCATGCTATGGAGGATATGAGGCCCCATGTACAGGTGGCTAGCGCTACAAAGTTACCGTTTGAAGATAAGTCGTTTGATGTCACCATTTCTATTAATACTGTTCACAATTTAGAGCGCGAGGAATGTGCTAAGGCATTGCAAGAGATTGAGCGGGTTAGCCGAAAAGGCTCTTTTATTACGGTCGATGCTTATCGTAATGCGGAGGAGAAAGAGCGCATGTATGCTTGGAATTTAACTGCCAAGACCATTATGTCGGTTGATGAGTGGGTCCAATTTTTTAAAGAGATTGGCTATACCGGCGATTACTTTTGGTTTATTCCATGACCGACGATCTTTTAACTAATTTATTTCGGCAGATGTATCGCATTCGTGCGGTTGAAGAGGCTATTGCCCATCACTATCCCGAGGGCAAGATGCGTTGCCCTGTTCATCTGTCAATTGGTCAGGAGTCAATCCCAGCAGTATTTGCACAATCAATTGCTTCAACCGATTTCGCAGTGAGTACCCATCGCGGTCATGCCCATTATCTAGCCAAAGGCGGTAGTTTAAATGCCATGATCGCCGAGATTTATGGTAAATCTACGGGTTGCGCTAAGGGTAAAGGGGGCTCGATGCACCTCATTGATCTTGCGGTTAATTTTATGGGGACTTCGGCTATTGTGGGTAATAGCATTCCTATTGGCGTGGGGTTGGCATTGTCTGCCCAGCTAAAAAGAACTAATCAGATTAGTTGCGTGTTTTTAGGGGATGGAGCAACTGAGGAAGGCGTGTTTTACGAGTCGGTTAATTTTGCTGCCGTTAGAAAATTACCAGTCTTATTCATATGTGAAAATAATTTATATTCCGTTTATAGCCCACTTTCAGTGAGGCAACCTAAGGGTAGAAGTATTGCCAAAATGGCTGAGGCTATGGGTGTAGAGGTTGCGGTTGGTGACGGGCACAATATTTCTTCTAGCTACGAGATTATGAAAAATGCAGTTGATAGAGTACGAGCTACCGGCGCGCCTTTCTTTTTAGAATTTACTACCTACCGTTGGCGCGAGCATTGCGGGCATAGTTTTGATAATGATATTGGTTACCGTACTCAAGAAGAATTTTTGGAGTGGCAAACAAAGGACCCATTAAATAATTTAGAACAGCAGTTACAGCAAACTAGCTTACATATGGCAAGTTCCCTAGATAGGATTAAATCTGAAATAGATTTAGAGGTGGAGAAAGCATTTGAGTTTGCTGAGAGCTCGCCGTTTCCAGCTCAGTCTGAAGCTTACGATGGTGTTTACGCATAACAAAATATAGAACCTAAAATGTCACAAAAGAACTTTGCCACCGCAATCAATGAAGCCATTCATCAGGCGATGGAGATTGATGAATCGGTAATTTGCTATGGGCTCGGAGTTACTGATCCAAAGACTGTCTTTGGAACCACCGCTAATTTGGAAAAGCGTTTCGGATCTGAACGTGTATTCGATATGCCTACATCTGAAAATGCGATGACTGGTGTAGCCATTGGTGCTGCGCTAAATGGGGTTAAATCAGTAATGACTCACCAGCGAATTGATTTTTTTCTCTTGGCAATGGATCAATTAGTCAATAGCGCTGCTAAATGGCATTACATGTTTGGCAGTCAAAACCCGATACCAATTACCATTCGTTTAATTATTGGGCGTGGGTGGGGACAAGGCCCAACCCACTCACAAAATCTTCAAGCATGGTTTTCCCATATCCCGGGTTTAAAAGTAGTAATGCCAACTACACCAGAGGACGCAAAAGGATTGTTGGTATCTTCCATATTGGATCCAAATCCAGTAGTATTTTTAGAGCATCGCTGGTTACACAATTCAATTGGCGAAGTTCCTGAAGGAGATTTTAGGCTTCCAATAGGAAAAGCAAAGGTTGCAAGAGTTGGCGAAGATATAACAATCGTTTCGATGTCTTATATGACCATTGAAGCCCTTCATGCTGCCGACTATTTAGCAGCACAAGGTATTTCCTGCGAAGTAATTGATTTGAGGACAATAAAGCCACTTGATTGGGATGCTGTTATGCATTCCGTTACAAAAACAGGCCGCTTACTCGCTTTGGATTCCGGGTTTACTACAGGTTCAGTAGCAGGAGAGGTTGTAGCTCGAGTTGTCATCGAAGCTTTTGATAAGTTAAAGACGCCACCGGCAAGACTTGCGATGCCAGATGTTCCCGAACCAACAAGCCCTGCGCTTACCAAGGGATTCTATGTTCGCGCAGCAGATATCGCTGAAAAGGTAATGGAGATGATGGGTAAAGATCCTTCGGAGGCTAGAGATAGTTTGCCCGAGCCCATGCCACATGATGTTCCAGGCGATTGGTTTAAGGGACCATTTTAAATTCTAATTCTTTTGGAAAATTTTCTTGATGAAGCTCTCTGACTATATTATCGATTTTCTCTATAAACGAGGCATAACTCATGCATTTGGCATGTCAGGCGGGGCAGCCGTTCATATGTTTGATTCAATAGATAGGCATTCTGAAATGGAGATAATATCCATGACGCATGAGCAATGCGCAGCTATTGCTGCTGACGGCTATGCTAGAGCTTCAGGTTTGGTTGGTGTGGCAATTTGTACAAGCGGTCCTGGGGCGACAAATCTGCTGACTGGAACTTGCTGTTCATTTTATGACTCTATACCAACGCTAATGTTAACAGGGCAGGTGTCAACGCATCGGCTCAAGGGAGCCAGCAGGGTTCGTCAATTGGGATTTCAGGAAACAAACGTGGTTTCCATTTTTGAATCCATTACTAAATTTGCTGCGCAGCTTACAGATGCAAAAGATATACGCTATCTATTAGAGAAGGCGTTCTATATTGCGCTTGAGGGAAGACCTGGGCCTGTTTTATTGGATATTCCTGATGATCTGCAACGAGCAGAAATCAATCCCGAGGAGTTGATCGGGTTTACTCCGCCAAACTTGACGCATTTCAAAATGAATGCAGAGGAGCAGATTGGCAAACTATTGGGAATGCTCGGCAATTCCACCCGCCCAGTGCTGGTTCTCGGCGGGGGATTAAAGACCCCCTATGTAGGCTCGGAGCTTTTAACGGTAATCGATAAACTGGGTATACCTGTACTTGTGACGTGGGCCGCTTTGGATCTCATACCCTCCTATCATCCCTTGATGATAGGAACTTTTGGGGTATATGGATCGAGAAAGGGAAATTTAGCAATTCAAAATGCTGATCTCGTGATTACCCTGGGGACTAGGCTTTCTCAAAATTTGACTGGAGGAATTTTATCGTCCTTTGCTCGAGAGGCTAAGATTGTTATGGTCGATGCGGATGAGCATGAGATGAATAAATTTGATGGGAAGGGCATTCAGATTGATTTAAGAATAAATATGCTGTTGTCAACTTTTTTAATGGAGATTCAAGTTCAACTTGAAAAATATAGTCAGCCAGATATTGGGGGATGGTTAAAAAAATTAAATAGATGGAAAAATTTATTTGCGCAGGAGCCATCGCCTAAGGCGATGGTGGGTTGGCCATACTTGGATGCAAATGATTTTGTGAGAAATCTTTCAAGCAGGCTCTCTAATAAGGCTGTTGTATATGCTGATACTGGTGGCAATTTAACTTGGACCTGCAACTCTTTCATTGTAAAAGACAGTCAAAAAATCTTTTCCGCATGGAACCATACTCCAATGGGGTATTCTCTTCCGGCAGCAATTGGCGCAGCTTTTTATGATCCGGAGAATATTGTTACATGCATTATTGGTGATGGAGGGTTAATGATTTGTTTGGCAGAGCTCGCCACTATCTTTCATCATAAACTTCCAATAAAAATATTCTTATTCAATAACCATAGTCACGGAATTCAGAAGCAAACTTTAGAAACCTGGCTGGGAGGTAGAAAGGTTGGCGTTGATCCAATGTCAGGGGTTGCTTTCCCGGCAAACTGGTTGGAGGTGGCTAAAGCTTTTGGTTTTTCTACATATTCGATTGATGGAACAAAAGAGCTCCCGAATGCCCTTGATGCTATTTATGCTGAAGAGGGGCCTGCTTTTATTAATGTTGAAATTAACCCAGACCAAAAGCTATATCCAGTTTTAAAGTTTGGCGAGGCTTTAGAAAACCAAATGCCTCTATTGCCAGAAATCAATATAGAAAAAGAAATGATTGTGCAATTATTTAGAAAAAATATTAATGGTGCTTCGGACTCTAATAAAACATCCTATGGTTGGTAATTATGGAGATTGTTAATGAGCCTGTGTTAAAAGCTATTGTAATTGGCGCATCATCAGATATTGGGACTGCATTATGTAATGACTGGATTGAAAAATCTTGGGAAATCATTGGAACATATAGGGGGCGCTCTGAGGCAGTGTTGCAACTGGAAGTTGGGTTAAAAAAATTAATTCACTGTGATTTGGCTAGCTCTCTATCCGTAGATGAGTGTTGTGAGCAAATCAAAAAAGAAATTTCCGGGTGGAATGTATTAGTTCTTGGCCCAGGTCTGCAAGAGCCTATAGGGCTATTTTCGGAATGTGACATTGATGAATGGGAAAATTCTATAAATGTTAATTTTACCCAGCAACTGAGAGTATTACATCGACTTTTAGCCAGTCGGGACAAGCAGAATGAATCTGGACCTACAGTTCTTTTTTTTGCAGGCGGAGGTGTAAATGATGCGCCCCAAAGATATAGCGCTTACACAGTTTCTAAAATTGCCTTGATTAAGATGGTGGAACTTTTGGCGTCCGAGATGCCGGATGTCAAGTTCATAATTATTGGCCCTGGATGGGTGAAAACAAAAATCCATAATGCAATTTTAAATGCTGGTGAGCTGGCTGGATCGAGCTTTGAGCGTACATTAAAAAAGTTTGAAGATGGCGACTTTACTCCCATGAGTAGAGTAATCGACTGTTGCAATTTTTTGATTAACGGCCCAAGGGAATCTTTATCAGGAAGAAACTATAGCGCTGTTTTTGATCGCTGGGATAAGAGTAATTTTGTAGAGGATCTTGCTGGTAATCCAAATAACTATAAATTGCGACGTTTTGGAAATAATTTATAAATTTAGTTAAGGCATTGAAGATGGTTAAATTTAGCAGGGCTGCAATTTTGCGTTCAATAAATACGCCGCTTGTGGTGGACGATATTCAAATTCCAGACCTGCTGCGAGGGCAAGTGCTTGTAAAGGTATTGTTTAGCGGTGTGTGTCGCAGTCAATTAATGGAAGTTACTGGCGGTCGGGGAAGTGACCCTTGGTTGCCACATTTGCTGGGCCACGAGGGATCTGGGATTGTGATAGCCGTTGGAGAGGGTGTAACGAAAATCTCTCCAGGTGATGAGGTTATTCTAGGGTGGTTAAAGGGGTTGGGTCTAGATGCTCCGGGCGCTAAATACAAACTCGAAAATGAGGTTATAAACTCTGGTCGAGTAACTACATTTTGTAATTACACTGTAGTTTCTGAGAGTAGGGTTTTTAAAAAGCCAGCAGGCTTACCATTCGACTCGGCTGTGCTATTCGGGTGCGCGCTTCCTACAGGCGCTGGAATGGTGTTAAACCAAATTAAGCCATCCATAAACCAGTCAGTTGTTATTTTGGGTTTAGGTGGCATTGGCCTATCAGCTCTCATGGCAGTAAGTGCACTGGGAATCAAAAATATAATTGCCTTAGATGTTTCAGAGGAAAAGCTTAAATTAGCCAAATCATTTGGTGTGACGCGCACTTTAAACTCTTTAAGCGATAAATGCTTTCAGCAAGTTATGGAGTGGACGAATGGTGGCTCCGATTTTTGTATTGAGTCAGCAGGTCAGGTTTCAACAATTGAATTAGGGTTCTCGCTTATTCGTTCTGGTGGCGGTAAGTTGCTATTCGCCTCACACCCTCCAGAAGGGGAGCAGATTAAATTGCACCCACATGAGTTAATAAGTGGTAAACAAATTTCAGGGTCATGGGGAGGTGGAACAAATCCTGATGTCGATATTCAAATAATGTATGCATTGTTTGATAAGGCAGGTACGCCGGTTGATGCATTAATAACCAAACGATACACCTTGGAGCAAATTAATGAGGCGTTAGAAGACCTAAGACTTGGTCGAGTCTTTCGTCCATTAATTGTGATGGCCCATTAAATTTTAAATACAGAGCGTATGAATCCCAACACTACAATTTTTGTTTCTGGTCAATTTAATGTTTTGCATCCTGGCCACTTACGATTATTTAGATTTGCAAAGGAGCAAGGTGGTCGATTAATTGTTGGTGTAATAAGTGACCGAGTTGCAGGATCCGCTGCATATATTCCAGAGGAATTCCGTCTTGAGGGCGTTAGAAGCAATAGCTACGTGGACGAAGCATTTCTGATCAATGAGTCAATTACCGCAGTTATTGATCGTTTGCGGCCAAATATTGTTATAAAAGGAAAAGAGCATGATTCGAAGTTAAATATTGAATTGGATGCACTTAATAAGTACGGAGGTCGATTAATTTTCAGCTCTGGTGAAGCGGTATTTTCATCGGTAGATTTAATTCGAAAGGAGTTTCAAAGTCAAACTCCAAAATTTATAGTTGTTCCAAATGAATACATGGAAAGACATCAAATTTCCATTGAAAATCTTGATAAATACTTGGCAAACTTTTCAGAGCTAAGAGTAGGTGTAGTTGGCGATCTAATAATCGATGAGTATATTACATGTCAGCCATTAGGAATGTCGCAAGAGGATCCAACATTAGTTGTGACGCCATTGGATTCGGTCCGCTTTATTGGTGGAGCTGGAATTGTTGCCGCCCATGCAGCAGCTATGGGGGCAAAGGTAAGCTTTTTCTCAGTGGTGGGTAATGATGAAGTTAGTAATTTTGCGGAAAAAAAATTGAAAGATTTTGGAGTAAATGCTCATTTGCTAGTTGATGATTCTCGACCAACTACATTAAAGCAACGTTACCGATGTAAGGGGAAGACGTTGTTAAGGGTCAGTCATTTGCATGAGACTGCAATTTCGTTAGATCTTCAGAGGGAGATGTTTAAAAATCTTGAGGCAATGATGAGTAAGCTTGATCTTTTGGTGTTTTCAGACTTTAACTATGGGTGCTTGCCGCAGCAATTGGTGGACAATTTGATTAAAAAGGCGAAATCCTTAAAAATATATTTGGCAGCCGATAGCCAATCTTCATCACAAGTTGGAGATATTGGGCGCTTTAAAGACGTAAATCTTATAACACCTACGGAACATGAAGCTAGAATAAGCACCAGAAATCGTGAAGACGGTCTGGTGGTTTTGGCGGAGCAGTTAAGGAAAGATTCTAACGCTGAAAATGTCCTATTGAAAATGGGGGAAGAGGGTCTACTGGTGCATGCAAGAGGCGAAAAGACGGAAGACTGGATGACTGATCGCGTTGAGGCCTTAAATGCAATGCCTAAAGACGTAGCTGGTGCCGGAGACTCATTATTGATCGCATCGGCAATGGTGCTTGCAAGTGGGGGAAGTATATGGGAGGCGGCGTGTATTGGCTCACTGGCGGCAGGAATTCAGGTAGGTCAGGTCGGTAATACACCTATTCGTATAGATCAAATATATGAATGCATGAGCTCATGAGGGCAATATTGCTAGCTGCAGGTCTAGGCACCAGGCTGAGGCCATTAACGGAAAATATTCCCAAATGCCTGGTGCCAATCAAAGGGGTTCCTTTGTTAGGAATCTGGTTAGAAAAGTTAAATAAGGCAGGTATAACGGATATTTTGATAAATACTCATTATTTAGCTGAACAAGTAAATAAGTATATTTTAGGTAGTAAATATATTGATCATGTTGAACTAACATATGAGCCTAAATTAATAGGTACAGCTGGCACACTCTTAGAAAATATTGACTTTTTTAGGGGTGAAGACGGGTTAGTACTTCATGCTGATAATTATTGTGCAGAGGATTTAGATTTATTTATAGCGGCACACAAAAGTAGGCCCATAGGATGTTTGATAACAATGATGACATTTAAGACATCAAATACAAGTTCTTGCGGGATAGTTGATTTAGATGGAAAAGGTGTTGTAGTTGGATTTTATGAAAAGGTAAAAAATCCACCAGGAAATACTGCTAATGGTGCAATATTCATATTCACTTCAGAGGCATTAGAAATTATTAGTAAAAAATATAATAAGTCAACCGATATTAGCTGCGACATTTTATCAAAGTTTATTGGAAAAATATATACATATGAAACCAAAAAACTATTCCTAGACATAGGATCAATAGAGAATTACCACAGGGCTAACCAATGAAATGCAAAGTCTGAAAGTCTTTAGTTAGCAAGCTAGTAATCACTATTTGAGTGTGATAGAAATCATTCTAAGGTAAGGTATTTCTATATGATGTTGGAATGAAAATTTACTCTTCTAAAGAAAAAATTAATGAAAAAATTATCAATAGTTTTATGTTGCTATAACCATGGAGATTATATTTCTCGCCAGCTAGATGCTATCTGTAAACAGTCAAAATATATTAAAGAAATTATATTGGTAGACGATGGATCTACAGATTCATCTTATGAAGTAATGAAAGCTTATAAAGAGAAATTTGAGTTTATAAATTTAATAAAAAATCCAACTAATTTAGGTTTGTTTACAACAGTTAATCTTGCGGCTAATCTAGTTACAGGGGAATATGTTTCATTTTTAGCTGCAGATGATATTGTAGACGAAAAAATATTTGAATATTCCATGGCGGCTCTCTATCAATGGCCAAACGCTGCTTGGGTATGCTCTGATATAGAGGAATTTAATGTAATAAATGGTCAAAGTAATGCTAGAAAATTAGGCTTATCATCGGAAACTACTTATATAAGCCCTGAGGAAATGGCAATTTTATGTAGGAAAAGAAAATTCAATTATGCATTTGCTCAGACCATAATATTTAAAACTGAGTATTTTAGGAATTTTGGTTTTTACAAAGAAAAAATTGGATTATGGATGGATATTATTCCTCAGTGGGTATTGGGATTGAGATATGGATTTATATATATTCCAAAAGTATTGGCTATGTCTCAAATTGATGGTAAAAATTGGAATATTCGGATCGCTAGGAATCGTAAAAGGGTCTTTGAATTTGGGCGCGAAGTTGTAAGTCTTTTAGATGATTCTGGGGTAGATATTAATTTAATCAATAAAAGCATGTTACTTTCGCGGGTTCTTGGGTCAAGCTCATATATTATTTTAAATAAAAAATACAGAAAATTTTTTAAATTTAATAATATATTTATTGGTTATATAAGGGAAATATATTTTAGTATAAATTTTATATTAAATCGGAGAATATAATAATATCAAAATATTTTTCTTATTTCATAAAAAATAAAGTCTTAGTATATGCCTTTATAGGTAGAGTGATCTCGTCTGGAGGAAACCTATTTATAGGGCTTCTAGTAGCAACTTTTTTAAGCCCACAAGGTCAGGGTTATTTTTATGTATTATTAAGTCTCTGTGCTGCATACACCATTATTGATCTAGGTATGACTACAGCCGTTTTACAGTTCGTCAGTCATGAGCTAGCTTTTGATGATAGAGGGATTAATATAAAAAATATTAGAAATATTGTAAATAAAACATTTAGATGGTTTTGTTATGGTGCAATAATTTTTATTATTATTTCAATAATCTTCGGGGATATCTATTTTAAAGATCAAAATGATAGTTATTTAGTTTGGCCGGGAATATGGGTAGGTATGGTTCTAGTCATTTCAGTTGAGATATTGCTACTTACTTTTATGGGCGTTATTGAAGGATGCAATAGGGTTAAATCAATTTACAGGTATCGTGCACTAAAATCTTTAATTTTCACTCTCTCAGTTTCAATTATGTTGGCAGCCAATGTTGGGTTGCTATCGCTATTTTTCGGTTATATCCTTACCTGGCCCTTATCCTGGTATTTTGTTTGCAAAGAAAATAAAGATATATTTTCTTTATACGACCTCAAAATTCTGTCGAAAAAGAATGATATTGAATTGTCTGAATTTAGTGCTTTTCAAGTTAGGTTAGCAGTTAGCACCTTAGCGGGATTCTTGGCTACTTGGGCTATTGTTCCTTTGGCGGTTAAAGTTCTTGGTCCAGTTATTGGCGGGAAAATTGGGTTGGTATGGTCTTTTGGTTTTGGTGTAACAACATTAGCTTCTATACCCATGAATGTGAGTCAAGCGACCATTGCTAGATTGGCTGCTAGGGGTGATAGAAAAAAATTAGAGGAATATATTGTTAAGGTTGGAGGCTTATCTATCTTTTTGTGTTTCTTGGGATGTAGTTTTGTATTGATCTTTATATATATGGCTAATTTCTTCGAGTGGGCCATAGAAAAAAGATTATTAAGTCCTCATGAGTCCAGCATTCTTCTCCTCGGCACTTTTTTGATGCACCTTACCTTGCCAATATCAAACTATCTCAGGGCTCATAAAATAGAGCCCTTGATGTATGTCTCTATATTCTTTTCATGCGCAATGCTTTTGTGTACATATAGTTTGACAGAAATATACGGTGAAATTGGATTTTTAATGGGTTATCCAATCGTTGCAGGACTAGTTGCCATACCTTGGATTTTTATAATTTTTACTAGTTTTAGAAAGCAGAGATACGGCATTAATGAACTTTAGTTTAATTATTTTACAGTTCGTCACTGGTAATATTAAAATATTAGATTTAATTTATGTTGGTAATCTAATATTTTTATTTTCAATGATATTTATTTTTGTAATAAAAATGAAAAATATAAATCCTAATTATTTATATTTTTTATTTTTATTACTAGTTGCTGTAGTAATTCAGAACTTAAATATTAATGGATTAAGATCAATAACCCATTTATATATTTTTCTGGTTGGTCCATTTATAACATTACTATTTATTAATAATGAAAATAAATTGAATCAGCTCATCTATAGTATCAATGTTGGCTGTCTGATTATTGGGGTAATTTCTTTATTTCAAATTATTCAATGGATAGAATCCAATGGGTTCTCATATGTAGCGGGAACTGAATTTTTTAGAATCAATGGATTAAGTACATCTCCAACTGACTTGGTAACCCAGCTAACCATTGGACTTGCTTTTTCATGCACCTTTAAAGGACAATATATAAGGCCAATAATTTATGTATTTTACATATTGCTGATGTTTTTTACAATGTCTAGAAGTGCTATAGTTGTGTTGGGAATATTTTTAGTAAATGAATTGTTTTTAGAAAAAGAATATTTTATTAAAAAACTTTTATTTTTATTAATCATATTATTACTTATTATTTCATCTCCATTGTGGCCGCTAATAGAATTAAGAATATTTGATATTGGAGATCAAAATATTAATATACATAGATATGTAGTGTATATTGATGTATTTAATAAATCAATTGATAATATTTATAATTTATTATTGGGATGGGGATTTGGAACCTATGAATTTAATCATCCAATTGCAAATGAAATATATGATAATCCACATAATATATTCTTATATATATTATATTCATCTGGATTAGTTGGCTTATTTTTGTTTTTTTTATATATTTTATATTTATTAAAATGTAATTATAATTGCTGGGATTCTGTTGGGGATCAACGTTTAAAAAAATTATTAAGAATGATTTTTGTTTTACAGCTATCCACTTGGGCAGTAGGAATGGTTGAGACTAATATTCTTGGTATTGGTGCTGGTTGGATTTTAGGATTAATCTTTGGTATTCCTTTGGCTATTAATCAAATTTATTCAAAGAGGCCTCTTAAGTAATTTGGAGATTAAATTTTCAAAATATTTATCAGTTTTCTAAAAATAAGTATATACAGATAAATATTTATGTCTTTTGAATTTAGTGAATGGTTTTAAATATGAAAAATAGTGCAAAATATTTTGATAAAGATTATATAAGCTGGAAAGGTTGGGAGTGCAGTGGATTTGGAGTGCTTTCCATACCTAACGAGAAGTACTATAAGCGGGAGATTGGCAGGCTAAGTCATAATTTTCAGCCAGGAAGCAATGTTCTTGAAATCGGATTTGG
>Ga0114968_10002624_pt1 | contig 13661 bp, 11 predicted proteins | sample M_130807_EF_Meta_FD_87020 | JGI IMG/M metagenome (GOLD analysis project Ga0114968, IMG submission 87020) | Freshwater microbial communities from Lake Montjoie, Canada to study carbon cycling - M_130807_EF_MetaG | ecosystem: Environmental > Aquatic > Freshwater > Lake | place: Lake Montjoie... | reverse complement strand
TGGATTCAGAAGCGGTTTCAATATCTTTCAATTCTTTTTCCGCAAGTTGTAATGCATATTTTGCCAGCTCTTGTCCGTTTTGATAAAAATAAACATTGAAATTTTCGCTATGATAATATTGCCATTTGAATTTTTTAAATTGAACCCTGTTCTTTCCAAATGTAACAGCGTTTACCTGTGCTATAGATAATTGAGAAATAAAAAGAAAAAAAATCGATGAGAAAATTATTCTACTGAACTTTGCCATATGCAAATTTATTAGTGGCTACTAAATTAGTTGATAAACCTTAATCATTAAAATCAATTTCATTAATCATGTTTCAGTTGCAAACGTTCGAATTTAGTCCAATTCAAGAGAATACCTACTTACTTTACAATGAACTTAACGATTGTATCATCATTGACCCGGGCTGTTATTTTGAAGAAGAAAGAGAGATGCTGGCGACATTCATCGAATCAAAAAAACTTAAGCCTATTTTATTGTTGAATACTCATTGTCATCTGGATCATGTTTTCGGAAATAAGTTTGTTGCAGAAACATATGGGCTTATCCCTCACATCCATCCTTTGGAAAAGAAATTGCTTGAATATGCTCCAACAAGCGGGCTGATGTACAACATGCCTTTTGATAATTACACAGGCGAATTGGCTTACATATATGAGGGTAGTATTTTAAAAGCGGGGGAAGATGAACTTGAAACGATTTTTACTCCAGGGCATAGTCCGGGCAGTTTAAGTTTTTACTGTAAAAAACAATCTTTCATTATTTCCGGAGACGTATTGTTTCAAAGAAGTGTAGGCCGAACCGATCTTCCCGGAGGAGATCATGCCACATTAATTCGCAGCATTCAAGAGAAATTGATGACTCTTCCTGATGAAACCATTGTACACAGCGGCCATGGTCCATCAACTACTGTGATTGCAGAAAGAATTGGGAATCCTTTTTTGAGGAGTTAAATTGTTCTTTTCAGAAAAATGTTGATGTTGTTTTGGGTTTGTTTGCACATCTTTTTCACTAATGGTTATTAATGAAAAGTTTGGCACAATTTTCTCTTGTGTGAATGCATAACATTGCTTGTGTGATTACACCTTTACCTACAAATTCTACCTATTTATTAAACAATTTCTTTAAAAAAGGACTTCTTCTCATCGTCTCCTTTTTTATTTTAATTATTTTTCAATCTTCGCAAGGTTTTGCCCAGCGGGTTCATTCAAATGAAGAGAGTCATTCTTCTGTACATTTACCCTTGCAGTATAGTCAAGATGAGCAGCTCAAACGTTCTTTTAAAAACTTACGATACAGCTACTACAACAATCCCAATCGCAATGCGTCGGTAAACTGTCCACCCAACATTGATTTTGAAGAAGGGACTTTTAATCATTGGACTTGCGACACAGGTTTTGTAAGAGGTGTGGATGGATTTGATCCTGTTTTGAATCAGAATTTTTTTAGTGTTTTTGGGCCAAGTACAACTGGAGTTAATCAAGTCGTCATGACCGTAACACCACCCATGCCCAACAGACATGAATTAATACAGAATACAGGAGCGCCGATTGCGTTGGATCCATATGGTGGGTTTCCGATTTACCCTCCTGATGGTAGTGGATTTGCAGTCAAGTTGGGCAGCGACCTTGATCATCCCGGTGAAGGAAGACCTGATGCCAGGGCGGAAAGAATTTCTTATTCCATTAATGTACCTGCCAATGTTATAGATTATGCATTTACCTATCAGTACGCTGTTGTTTTTCAGGACCCAGGTCACGTGCCGGAAAATCAGCCCAGGTTTACGGTGAAATTATTTGACCCATTAACGAACGACTATGTACCATGTGGCTCAGTAAAATATGTTGCGGATTCAACTATTCCTGGGTTTCAGTTATCTCATGTTCAGGGTGCCAGAGATGTTTGGTATAAACCTTGGTCGCCGGTGTTTATTAATTTAGCCAGATACAGAGGCAGAACATTATACCTTGAATTTACCACAGAAGATTGTGCACAAGGAGGGCATTGGGGTTATGCTTATATTGATGTGAATGGATGTGAAGTAACAGCCACTGCTAAAAATAGCTGTCAACAACCGCCAAAAACCATATTGTCGGCTCCATCAGGCTTTATAGGTTACAATTGGTGGAATTCAGATTATTCCAGTTTATTAGCAACAGGTCAACATGCTGCAGTATCACCTTCTTTGCCTTTGAATTCTACTGTACACCTTGAATTGATTCCAAATTCAGGCGCCAATTGCAGAGATACTTTAACCATTTTCGTTACAAAAGATACTTTGATTTACAATAATGATGGTGATAAAAACATTTGTAGTGATAGCACCGTTACTATTGGTACAGGTCTGACGTTGCCTAATTGCATTTATACCTGGTCGCCTAATTCGTTTATAAGTACCATCAATCAGCCTACAGCCAACGTACATCCGCCGCAAACTGCTGATTATTTTTTACAGGTAATGGATACGGTTAGTTACTGCAAAGCTTTTGATACAATTAACGTTCATGTTAACCCGATTCCAGTAATTACGGCAACTAACGCCTCAGCTTGTGAAGGAAGTAATATAGTTTTGTCTGCTTCAGGAGCCAACCAATTTTCTTGGAGCCCAGCTACAGGACTGAATTCAACAACTGGCAATCAGGTTACAGCGAATGCAGTTTCTACAATATCTTATACCATTACTGGATATTTAGATGGGTCAACTTGCACATCAGAAAAAAATATTAGGTTGACTGTTTTTCCTAAACCACAACCGAATTTTAACCAGCCTGCACCCCAATGTTTAAATAATAATCAATTTAGTTTCACATCAACTTCCACCATCAACAGTGGGAATATTGCAACTTCAAATTGGTATGTATCGGGTAATCCCATGTTAACAGGCACAACAGTTTCACAGCAATTTACAACGGCAGGAAATTACAACATCAAATTGGTAACCGTTTCCAATAATGGTTGCAAGGATAGTCTTACAAGAACAATTGTTGTTTATCCTGATCCAGCAGTAAACATTACAGTTAATGGTCCATTTGCATTTTGTACTGGATCAAATGTACAATTGAATGCAACTGTTCAAAATGGAAATGCTGCAATTGTTTCCTATCAGTGGAGTGATCAGAATGGTAATATATCAGGCGCCAATGGATTATCACTCCTCGTTAATCACACAGGAAATTATCAATTGGCAATTACTAACGCCAATGGATGTACGGCTAACAGCACAATTGCTGCAATAACTGAAAACCCTTTACCACAGGGCGTTATCAATATTCCTTCAGTTGATTACATCTGTGAAGGATCAAATGTAATGTTGTCTGGTCCTTCAATTGCGTCTTCATACCAATGGTATTATAATGGTAATTTAATTACAGGTGCTGTACAATCACAATATGCGGCAACACAACAGGGTAATTATACATTAGAAATTACCTCAGCAGCAGGATGTAAGGCTCTTGCCAATGGAAATATTACTTTATCGATTTATAAAAAACCTGTTTTAGATTTTGATTTTCCAGTTCGTTGTGAATTGTTGCCGGTGCAGTTTACCAACAATAGTGATACCAGCTTATCAGGCAATGTGACATGGCTATGGAGCTTTGGAGATGGCTACCAGTCGGGGTTATACGCACCTTCACATATTTATCAATCAGGATCCAATTATACTGTTACCCTTTCGGCTACGCCTTTACGTTGTCCGTCATTGGTAACCACTTACAATCAATTGGTTCAAGTTGATCGTAATGTTGATGGCGTCAGATATCCGGTTGTGGATGCTGTGTCAAACACACAAACTCCTTTACATGCTAGGAATATAGCTAGTCGATATTTCTGGCGACCAGCCATAGGATTGTCAGATCCAAATTCCAGAGATTCTTATTTCAATTTCAACCATTCGATGGAATATCAGATCAGGCTGATAACAGCTTCGGGTTGCAATATTGTAGATACACAGTTGGTGAGAATTCAGCCAGCAGTAGACATACAAGTTCCAACTGCGTTTACGCCTAATAGTGATAACCATAACGATTGGTTGGATGTATTCTTAATTGGCATTAAGGAATTGAAATTTTTCAGGGTATTCAATCGCTGGGGTCAATTGCTATTTGAAACACATAATCCGCGCCAATTATGGGATGGTAATTTTCATGGCAAAAAACAACCTGCAGAAACATATGTGTGGACAGCAGAGGGATTGGGTATCAATGGACAAACCATCATCAGAAGAGGACAAACTATTTTAATCAGATAAATGAGAAAAGGAATTATACATATTGTTTTACTGTTTTTTATTACTGCGAAAGTAGTTGCTCAGGATCCGCATTTTGCTCAGTTTTTCATGGCGCCACAATTTATCAATCCGGCGCTTGTGGGCAATCATTCCGGCGATTGGCAGTTGATGTCGAATATTCGTCAACAATGGGGAAATGCAGGTACGCCTTTCAATACACAAACTTTCGCAGGGGATATGAAATTGGTGGGTAAAGGAGAAAATCAAAATACATTAGCTGCTGGTTTTGCCTTAATGAGTGATCAAAATATGAACGGAGCATTCAAAAGTATATATGCAATGGGGTCTATGTCCTATCAAATGCAAGTGGGTGATAAAAGCAGATTGGGTATTGGATTTCAAGGAAATTATGCCAACAGAAGTATTGATTATAGTCGTTTGGTTTTTGGTGAGCAATTTACCAGCGGAGGATTTGATGTTACTTTACCAACAGGAGAAACAGCAGTTGCCAGCATGAAGCCTTATTTTTCAGTTGGTGCGGGTTTGTTGTATAATTACAATACAGAAAATTTCAACCTCGATTTTGGTATGGCTGCTTTTCATTTGAACAGACCCAAACAAAGTTTTTTGCTGGATGGAAATGAATTATTGCCTGTAAGACTTGTGACGCACCTCAACATGGAATTCAAATTGTCTGATGCGCTTGTTTTAGACTTCAATAATATTTTTCAACAACAAGCCAAGCCGGCATATTTCGCAACTGGCGGTGCTTTGGGAAGAGATATTTCTTCAGGTGATGGTGTGAGTGTTTTTTATGCTGGAGGTTGGTTCAGAGAAGGTGATTCATTTTATCCTTATCTGGGTTGGTTGAAAGGGAATGTTCAGGTTGGACTGACTTATGATATTACCCATTCCAAACAAAATCAAGGACCGTCGGTTCCCAGAAGTTTTGAATTGTCGATAGTCATTAAGAATAATCAGTTGCATCCTGGAATGATTCCATGTCCTTGGAAATAAATGTTATTTTATCGTTTGACACAATTCCATCAACACCCCATTAGTTCCTTTTGGATGCAAAAAACAAACCCATTTGTTATCTGCTCCTTTTTTAGGTGTTTCATTCAATAAAACGAAACCTTCATTTTTTAATCTTTCCATTTCTGTAAGGATGTCATCAACTTCAAAAGCGATATGATGCATGCCTTCGCCTTTTTTTTCTATGAATTTGGCAATGACACCATCAGCAGAAATACTTTCCAGCAATTCTATTTTAGTTTCACCTTTTTGAAAAAATGCGGTATTAACTTGTTCGGAGTCAACGGATTCGGTTTTGTAGCAGGGGGTGTTTAATATTTTTTCAAAAACTGGAATTGATATGTTTAGGTCTTTTACGGCGATACCGATGTGTTCTATATTTTTCATTGATTACTTTTCTTAAAAATTGAAAAATTAATTTCAACAGCAAATTAAGCTTTGTTTTCAAATTTGTTTCTCGCATTTTCAATTGCGTAGTGCAACTTTTTTTCCAAAATTTTTAAATCTGGCAGTTTTGTTAAATATTCAGCTACTTTAATATTGGATTTTTCTGTTTGTAGTAACTCAATGTGCTCTTTGTTTTTTGAAGCACATAGAATCAATCCAATGGGAGGATTTTCGCCATCAATGCATTCATGTTTTTCAAGCCATCTCAGGTATAACTCCATTTGTCCTTTGTGTGCAGCTTCAAATTTACCAAGCTTCAATTCAACAGCAATCAGGCACCTCAAACGTCTATGATAGAATAACAAGTCTATGTAATAATCTTCATTATCAATACTTATTCTTTTTTGCCTATCTAGAAAAGCAAAATCTGAACCTAATTCAGTAATAAATTTCTGAAGTTCTATTAAAATTGCACTTTCAATATCCTTTTCTGAATAAGTTTCTTTCAATCCAAGAAAGTCAAGTATATAAGGATCTCTGAAAATTAAATCAACGGAAATATTGTTTTTGGATTTTAATTGATCAATTTCTTTTTTAATAATTTCTTCAGGTTTTTTGCTTATTGCTGTTCTTTCATAGAGCATGGAGTTGATTCTATCTCTGAAGGTTCGTACACTCCATTTCTCATGTTTACAAAGCTCTATATAAAAATCTCGTTTTAATGAATCTTCGATAGGAATTATAGCTAATAAATGAGTCCAACTTAATTGTCGTATCAGTGATACGACAATCTTCTCATCTTGGAATGTTTTGGCAAATTGCATCATGCGTCTTAAATTTTTTTCAGAGTATGCGGTTCCATATTCCAATGATAATTCCTTACATAGATTACCAACAATTTCCTGGCCATATACTTCAGCTCGATTTTTCTTTCCAACTTCTTCATTCAATCGTTTTCCAATTTGCCAATACAATCTACTCATGGTAGCATTGACTGAAATATTGATTTGGTTTTTACTTTGATCAATCAATTCCCGTATTTCTAGAATTAGTTTAGTCTTGACCTTGTTTTTTTGTATATTTTTTTTAATCATTCTAGTTGAATAATTTTTTTTATGCAGCAGTTATATTGAATATTTATATAGTCTTTAAAATGTCGATTTTTTAATAAATTCGACTTATGAATATTTAATTACAATTGTAACTATTAGATTATAAATAATTTTATCTAATTGTTTTCAAGATAGATGAATACTCAGTGAAGAAAGTTCAGGCGAGTACTAATATTTATTTACTCGGATTGGGGATTTGTTTACGAAATGCGTTAAATAAGAAATTGAATTCTATAAACACTAGCAAAATAAAACCTTTTGCCCTAATTTCGCGTTATTGTAATTGTATAAACAAACTTATCATATTTTATGTTGAAACTGCCTATTTATTTGGACAATAACGCTACTACTCCGATGGATCCGAGGGTTTTGGAAGCGATGACACCGTATTTTTTAAATCAGTTTGGTAATGCTGCCAGCAGGAACCATCCATTTGGCTGGGCTGCTGAAGAAGCGGTTGACTATGCTAGAGAGCAAGTGGCAAAGCTGATTGGTGCTGATCCAAAGGAAATTATTTTCACTTCAGGAGCTACTGAGGCTGATAATTTGGGAATAAAAGGTGTGTTTGAAATGTATGCCAATAAAGGCAATCATATCATTACTGCAACTACTGAACACAAAGCGGTTTTAGATACTTGTAAACATATAGAAAAGCAAGGTGGTGAAGTTACTTACCTGACAGTTCAACCTGATGGCTTGATTGATTTGGCAGAATTGGAAGCCGCTATCAGACCTACAACGGTTTTGATTGCAATTATGTATGCCAATAATGAAATTGGAACCGTAATGCCTATCAAAGAAATTAGTGCTATTGCTCGTAAACATGGCGTTTTGGTATTTACTGATGCTACACAGGCAGTTGGTAAAATTCCAGTTGACGTTAATAAAGATGGTATCGATTTAATGGCTTTCACAGCTCATAAAATGTATGGTCCGAAAGGAGTGGGCGCTTTATATGTTCGCAGAAAAAATCCAAGGGTAAAAGTAACTGCCCAAATGGATGGCGGCGGTCATGAGCGTGGTATGAGAAGCGGAACATTAAATGTGACTGGTATTGTAGGATTTGGAAAAGCATGCGAATTGTGTATGAATGAAATGGAAGCTGATGCAAAAAGAATTTCTGTAATGAGAGATAAACTTGAAAACGAGTTGATGAAAATTGAAGAAGCTTATGTAAATGGTAGTCGCGAACATCGTTTGCCACATGTTGCTAATATTTCTTTTAAGCATGTTGAAGGCGAAGGTTTGCTAATGGGATTCAATAAAAATATTGCATTGAGTTCAGGTTCGGCTTGTACTTCTGCATCTTTGGAACCTTCTTATGTGTTAAAAGCACTAGGTTTGGGCGATGATTTGGCTCATAGCTCACTTCGTTTTGGATTGAGTAGATTTACAACTGATGAAGAAATTGATTACACCATCAAATCTATTACAGAAACGGTGTTGAAATTAAGAGAAATGAGTCCACTTTGGGAAATGTATAAAGAAGGAATTGATTTGGACTCAATTGAGTGGGCGGCTCACTAAAAATCAAAATTTAAAAGTAAAAATTAAAAAATCAAATTAACTAATCACCAAATTATCAAATTAATACCATGGCATATTCAGAAAAAGTAATCGATCATTATCAAAATCCAAAAAACGTTGGAACCTTAGATAAAGCAAGTAAAAATGTAGGTACAGGACTTGTAGGTGCTCCTGAGTGTGGCGACGTAATGAGATTACAAATTGAAGTGAATCATGAAACAGGAATGATTACTGACGCTAAGTTTAAAACATTTGGTTGTGGTTCTGCAATCGCTTCTTCTTCTTTGGCTACTGAGTGGCTAAAAGGAAAAAGCGTTGATGAAGCGTTGAAAATTGACAACATGACCATCGTTGAAGAATTGAATCTTCCTCCAGTAAAAATCCATTGTTCTGTATTGGCTGAAGATGCTATTAAAGCAGCCATCAACGATTACAGAGAGAAAAACGGAATGGAAAAAATCAAGTTTGAAGAAAGCGTAATCCACTAATAATAACTACAATGGTAGCTACCGATAACGGAATATACATTAGCGACAAAGCCAAAGAAAAAGTTCATCAATTGATGAAAGATGCAGGTGTTGAAAATGACTCTAGTTATTTTCTTCGTGTTGGCGTTGTCGGTGGTGGCTGCAGCGGGTTAAGTTATAAACTGGATTTTGATAATGAAGTGAAACCCATGGATCAGGTTTTTGAAGATAAAGGAGTTAAAATAGTTACTGATTTAAAAAGCTTTTTATATCTCGTCAATACCGAACTCGAATTTAGTGATGGGCTGAACGGAAAAGGATTTCATTTCAGCAATCCTAATGCTAGCAGAAGTTGCGGATGTGGGGAGAGTTTTTCGGTGTAGACAGCCCCCTCAATCCCCCAAGGGGGAAGTTCTCAATCAATTATCCTCTGCGCAAACTCATTTCCTTCTATTCTCAGTGGTAAATAAAAAAAGCCACCATTTCAGGTGGCTTTTCTACATAAATATTTTTGAATTGATTATGGTGCAGCGAAAGTTGTTCTTCCACCACCTGTAGCAAATGTAGCCAGCATTCTTGTTTTCTGACCTGCAGAGAACATATACATACAAGCATCATCCGTATAATCCATGTAGTTCATTGTCATTTCGATTGGTGTACCTGTACAAGTTGATTTGTGACCAGCTGCCGGGCAACCATAATTAGCTGTATTGTGAGTAGGAGTATCTCCAACTAAATCACTTCCGCAGGTAGCATCACCCCAGATGTGACGAAGGTTTAACCAATGGCCTACTTCATGAGTAGCTGTTCTTCCTTTGTTGTAAGGTGCAGAAACTGTTCCTGTAGAACCGAAAGCATTGTTATCAATTACAACGCCATCAGTAGTTGAACTTCCGCCAGGGAATTGAGCATAACCTAAAATACCACCACTCAAATTACAGCACCATAGATTCAAAGATGTTGTTGGATTTGTTGGGTTTAAACCACCGCTTGCCGTTTTCTTTACAGCATCATTTGTGCTCCAACTTGTTTTTGTAGTTGATTTTCTAATTGTTTGGCTCAATACAAAACGAATATTTGTATTGCCTGCTTTTACACCGGTGAAAGTAGAAGGAGTAAGACTAATGTCAGTATTTGTTGCAGCAAAATCAGCATTTAAAACAGCGATTTGAGAAGCAATCTGAGCATCTGAAATATTTTCTGCTGTTGTTTTATAAAGAACATTTACTACAACAGGTATTTCATAAACACCATTTACCAAACGACCCATATCAGGATTACTGGCAAATCTTTCAGTGGCTTCTTCAATGGCTTGCATTCTGCCAACTAATGAAGGATCTTCTTTTATTTGTCTTTGTAAAACTTCATAAGAAGCGCAATGACGACCAAATATTGCAGGAGCATCTGCAACAATGTTTCCATCTATGCTACTCACTTCGGTGAGTGAAGTCTTTTGGCAGCCTATTGCTAATAGGGTACAGCCAATAAAGAAAAGTAATGTTTTTTTCATAACAGTTAATTTATTTTTATTAATTAAGACCTTTAAGTTATGTTATTTCCGATATAAAAATCCAAATATCATCGAAATTATTTTCCCTGGTTTATTTATACCTATTCTACATTTTAAAAATGGTTTTTTCTTGGAATTCTTTATTCAGGATAGAGTAAATTGCAGCAGATTTTTCAAATATGTGGAACATTTGTAAAAAAGAAATAAGCCAGTTTTTCAGCAGCCTTACAGGTTATATTGCTGTAATCCTGTTTTTATTAATAAATGGGATGTTCCTTTTTCTGCTTCAGGACAGCAATATTTTTGATTTTGGTTATGCCAGTCTTGATAAGTTTTTTGAATTGGTACCATGGGTTTTTATCTTCTTAGTTCCGGCTGTAGCCATGCGTTCATTTTCAGATGAATTTCGAACAGGTACTTTTGAAATCCTGAAAACGAAACCATTAACTTCTTTACAGATCGTGTTGGGGAAATATTTCTCAGTGATATTGGTTGTTGTTATTGCGCTTATTCCTACTCTTTTATATGTTTTCACCATTAAAACACTTAGCGTTACCGGCGCTATTGATAAAGGTGGTATTTCAGGTAGTTATCTGGGATTGATTTTCTTAAGTGCAGTTTTTTCAGCCATCAGTATTTGTTGCGGAAGTTTTACTTCTAATGCCATTGTTTCTTTTTTGATTAGCGCATTCATGTGTCTGGTTTTATATTTTGGCTTCAATGCTATAAGTTCTATCAGTGTTTTTTCTGGTAATGCAGATTATTATATCGAAATGCTGGGTATTGATTTTCATTACCAAAGTATCAGCAGAGGAGTTATTGACAGCCGGGATTTGACTTATTTTTTAAGTTTGATTGTACTCTCCATTTTTATCACCCAAAAAAAACTGAAGAGCAAATAATATGAAGAAGTTCTCAGGATTTTTGAATCGTCGTTGGGGAGTAGTCTTAATAATACTGGTATTGCTTGCAGTGAATGTTATTACTTCTACATGGCATTTCAGAATAGACCTTACTGATGAGAAACGATTTACTTTGAGCAAAGGAACTACTACCATTTTAAAAAATCTAGACGAACCTGTAACCATTGATGTTTTTTTAAAAGGCAATTATCCTAGTGGGTTTAAAAAATTAGCGGCTGCCACAGAAGATTTACTTAGAGAATTCAAGGAAGTGGGAGGGAATAAAATAAAATATCGTTTTATTGCTCCTGATGAAATTATAGAAGGAACAAATTCTATTTATGCAGATACATTAACTTCATTAGGCATCATTCCCATCAATCTTACGGCACAGGTTAAAAATGGCCAGCAGCAACAACAAGTTTATCCTGTTGCGCTTTTGCATTATAAAGACACCATGCTTCCCGTACAAATTTATAAAGGCAAAACGCCTATTGTAAATGTAAAGGAAGTGAACAATGCAGAGGCGATGCTCGAATATCATTTTGCCAATGCAATTGCTTCAATTGGTAAAAAAGAAAAGACCGAAATTGCTTATGCTATCGGTAACGGTGAGCCGATGGATTTCAGTGTATATGATCTTGCTGAACAAACACTAAAACCCTCTTATAATTTGTCTTTGGTTGATATTCAAAAACAACCTTTCATCAGTCCCGAATTCAAAGCGTTAATTGTATTAAAACCCAAAGAAGCTTTTTCGGATCTTGAAAAATTGAAATTGGATCAGTATGTAATGAATGGCGGAAAATTACTTTTCTTCATCGACAGATTGAATGCAGAAATGGACAGTCTGCAAATCAAAAACGAAGTCATTGCTTACGATAGAGAATTGCAGTTAAACGATTTTGTATTTCATTATGGCGTGCGCATCAATCCGGATTTAGTGATGGATTTGCAATGTGATTATCTCCCTTTTGATGTAAATGGAAATGGTCAGTTTGAATTTTTACCCTGGAATTATTTTCCTGTTTTGGAATCTGCAGAAAATCATCCTATCAATAAAAACCTCGGTTATGTGTCCGGCAAGTTTGTAAATTCAATTGATTTGGTAGAATCGGAAGGCATAAAAAAAACGGTGTTGCTTCATAGTTCTCCAAACGCCAGAATCATTGCTACTCCTGCATTAATCAGCGGTAATGAAAATGTGACGGCTCCGGAGGACAATCAATACAAAACAGCAGCAATTCCTGTTGCAGTTTTATTGGAAGGTAAATTCAGTTCATTATTTTCTAATCGGCTTTCTACTGCAATGAACGATTCATTGAAAGCATACAATATTGTGTTTTCTAAGTCTTGTCCAACAGAAAATAAAATGTTGGTGGTTTCTGATGCTGACATTATTATGAATGCAGTGGTGAAAGGCAACCAACCTTTAAGCATGGGAATGAATCCATTTACTTATGGCTCTCAACGTGAGTTTCCTTTTGCCAATAGAGAGTTTTTACTCAATACACTGGATTACATGTTGAATGCCAATGACCTTTCGGAAGCTAAGAGTAAAGATTATACCGTTAAATTTCTCGACACTAAAAAAGTAAATGCAGACCGTACGTATTGGCAATTGATTAATATTTTACTACCGGTAATGCTCGTTATTATCTTCGCATTTTTATTTCAGTATTTACGCAAAAGAAAATACGCACGTTAATTGTTATTATGGATAAGACGCAAGTTGTATATGGTGTTTTTGGGATTGTGATGATATTGTCACTAATCATTGATTTGGGTTTTTTCAGTCAAAAAAATCATGTAGTAAGTTTACGTTCCGCCGCTTTACAAACGATTTTTTGGGTTTGTATGGCCATGGGATTTCTTGTATTTATTGGCATAGAAGAGGGCAGTCAAACTGCCATTGAATTTCTCAGTGCTTATTTAATGGAATGGAGTTTGAGTGTCGATAATATTTTTGTTTTCATTATTATTTTTTCTGCATTCAAGGTTAAGGAAATTCATTACGGAAGGGTGTTATTGATTGGTATTCTAATGGCGATTGTGCTGAGGATTATTTTTATAACTATTGGTGTTTCTTTGGTTAATGAATTTCACTGGGTGTTGTATTTTTTCGGTGCTTTTTTAGTGTATACCGCTTATAAAATGTTTACGGCTACAGACGACCAAGAGTTCAAACCAGAAGACTCTAAATTTTATAGATTTTTGAAAAAATACCTTCCACTAACCCATCACGATGGCGGAGGGAAGTTCATTATAAAAGAGAATGGTAAACCAGTTTATACTACACTTTTTGTAGTCGTTGTATTATTGGGAGCAATAGATGTTTTGTTTGCAATAGATTCTTTACCAGCCGTAATTGGCATTTCAAGAAATAGCATTGTAGTATATTCATCGAATATTTTTGCAGTACTGGGTTTGAGAAGTTTGTTTTTTTTATTGAGGACAGCCATTTCTCAATTTGATTATTTACAACAGGG
>Ga0114968_10002623_pt1 | contig 13662 bp, 13 predicted proteins | sample M_130807_EF_Meta_FD_87020 | JGI IMG/M metagenome (GOLD analysis project Ga0114968, IMG submission 87020) | Freshwater microbial communities from Lake Montjoie, Canada to study carbon cycling - M_130807_EF_MetaG | ecosystem: Environmental > Aquatic > Freshwater > Lake | place: Lake Montjoie... | reverse complement strand
CGTTTTTGTGAAATTTATGTTCCTGAACCTACTGTAAAAGGCGAGATCATTAATTTACATAAATATAAATTAGACGAAACATTTTGTTTAAAAGAAACAAAACTATATAGATTAGAATATTTAAAAAAAGAAATTTTAAAAACATTTTCAACACCAATAAAATTAGAATTGGATGAATTAATGAAGTTTTGTGTAAAATTATATGAAAAAGGGTATAGTGGAATAGATATTTTAGAACTATTAGAAAATAAAAAATTTTTAGAAACAAAAATAGATATTTCAAAAAGATATGAACTATTAATCGCTTACAACAAAGTAAGGAAAGAATTCAGGAATGAAAAATTATTAATGATGTTTATATTTAATTTTTTGTTTTTAAGTTTAGATGTCTCTTTAGAAAATATAAGTTTTATTTAAATGGATGATTTTAATGTTAGTTCGCTTCATGAATCAAAAAACGAATGGGGGTCTAGATTGCTTACTGTATTAACTCCGCACATTGTAGAAGGGTATAGGTCTATTTTAGAAGAAGCTGTTAAATTATGCAAAGAAAACAATGAAATGGATAAATATTTAATGACTTTTCAAAATTTTATTTCTAGAATTCCAAAATGGAATCCTACTATTATTGAAACAGAGAGAAAAAGAATTTGTGATAAATCGGGATGTCTTTATTTAGAAGATTTAGTAACATGTGTACATATAATTCAAGTAAAAATTTTGACTGCAATGAGAGTTGGACAAAAACAAAAAAAAATAGATATTAATATACCAAAATTAGACGATTTTATACATAAAGTATATATTAATGTAGCTAGAAAAGTGTATAAAAATGTATATTTATTTGAACTAAATATACCACCACTTCAAACCCAAAAAAATAATAGAGAATTAGAAATTTTAGTACAAGAAGGAATATTAAACACATTAAGAGAGAGTGTTCCAGTAGAGGCTATATTAAAAGCGTATATGGATGAAACAATCGAAGAAGATGTAGTAGAAGAAGTAAATGAACAAATTATAGATGAACCAATAGTTTCTTCAGAACAGAATCATTTGAATGAAAGTGTAATTGGTAGTGCAAATGATAATAGAAGTTCAATTTCAAATTCAAAATTATCATTTAATGATATGGATTATGTGAAAGATAATAATAACAATATAGTTCCAATTTCTGCACCTAAAAGTATTGAAAGATTAGAAGAAATAAGTAAGATAAGAAACCAACAAAGAAAAGAGGAAGAAGAAGATGATGATGATGAAGATGGAAATAATATGAAACTTCAAATATCTAATGAAACATTTGATTTTGACACATTGGATCTTCATAATATAGAAGAACCTAGAATGGATTTATTACCTGATTTATTGATTGATGAAATTGAAATTTTAGATGAATAAATGTAATAATTTGCGTAAAATAATAAATAAGAATATGATTTATTATTTTATATTATTCAGCATGAATGGTATTTTTTTAATAGCTACTATTGTGACTATCGTATATTTTATAATAAAATTTATAGAAATGAGGTACATTGAAAAAGAAAACAAACCACTTAAACATTTAATTCGTGATTGTTTGATTGTTTATTTGAGTGTTATTGGGGGGTATTTTATAGTAGAACAAGTAAAACCAATGATACAAATGGGCGCAGGTGAAGGCCAAACTACAACTCCTGTTTTTACAGGCAATCCAGAGTTCTAAACCATATTACATGTTGTTTTTATAAAATACATAAAGATAAATGCATTAAAAATATAATATACTTTTAATGCATATAAAGAATGAAAACTCTATTCATATGATCCTATTTGTTATGTTTCTTCCTTGTAATTTGGAATTTATGTTAAAAAGAGTAAATAATACTGGTAATTCTGGTATACATAGTGTTTTAACAGATCTGTATAATAAACGCAATTTATGCTATTTTTCAACTGTAATATTTGTACCAATTTATATTTACAGTTATAATTATGTAATGGTTTGGCTTGTATTTTGGTTATTTACAATAAGTTTATTTATTTATACTAGTTATAATTGGATACATTTGTTAATTTCTCCGAAGGAACATTCGCCAGATTTTGAAATATTTTACATTCGTTAAATAGTGCGAATATATTGTTATTGCATGCATTATCTTCCAGTCCATATTTTCAATATAGCTTTTGGAATAGTTCCTTTTTTTAAGTCGTTTTGATAGTCTGTATAAGAATACCCCCATGTTTGATAGTTCATGATATTTCCCAAAAGAGATTTATTCATTATTATATTTTGATATTCTGTAAAAAATATAGCTCCCATTATTCTCTCTAAACAACATCTATCACTCCTATTTTTAATAACATGAATCATATTGCTAATATTATATTTATTTTCAATAGATAATAAGAAGTCATGGTTAATGTAACTTTGACAACCAAAACATCCATACCATTTTAAATGCTTTAATCCTAAAATAATTTCACCACCTGAAACTTTTTTTTGAATTTCCCAACGATTACGTAATACATCTGTAAGACGCAATGTATTTGCTACATTTTCTTTATCTGCATGAAAAAACCAGAATGGTATTACTTTTACATTTTTAAGTAAATCAAAATTTATTTTTTTATGAAAAAAAACACTATCATGAATAATAATTGCATTATCAAAAAATTTGTGTTTAATATAATAATAATATGGAAGTAATTCACCCCTTCCTTTATATTCTGATTGTATAATAGTTACATTTTTATAATTGAATTCGGGTTTTACAAATTGTTGATTACTATTATCATCTATAATAACAATCGCCCTAAAAGGATAGAAGGTTCGTAATAATTTCACACAATTGTTCCAATATTTATTCGTACAATCTGAATTAACATGTCTTGTTATTATAAACCCAAAAGAATCATACATTATTAATATTATAAATAAATAATATAATAATTATATAAATACTTAAAAATATTAATTTTGTATTATAAAAATGGATGTAACCCCAAAGTGTACATTAATAACTGGTTGTTACGATACAAGTAAATTTAATAATCACGCTCTTTCTCCAAGTGAAATGATGAAAAAAATGGATTCTTTATTAAAAATGCCTGTATATTTAGTTATATTTACAGACAATGAATTTCAATCTATTATTTTAGAATCGAGAATAAAATATGGGTTTGAAGATTTAACCCACATTATTGTACAACCACTTGATTCATTATGGTCCTTTTCTTATTTAAAAAAAGTAAAACAAAATAGAGAATTATATTGGCCTACTCGAGATTTGAGAACATCATCCGAATCACATTTAATCACATGCAATAAGTTTGATTTTGTTTTAACTGCAATGAATTTAAATATTTTTAATACACCAAAATTTGCATGGATAGATGCTTTTATTGGAATAAATAGTTCAAAAATATGTGAAGATTATACACAAGACAAAATTGTAGATGTATTAAATAATATAACAGATAAATTTCATATTCAAATACTAAATGTATGTGATAAAAAATATAAAAATCCAAAATTATATAATGAATATTATAGACATTATCGCTATGTTGTATGTGGAAGTTTTTTTTCATGTGGTAAAGAAATAGGAATTAAGATTTTGAATAGATTAAAAGAAATTATGATTGAAACTACTGAGTTAGGATACGGACACGGTGAAGAAATGTTTTATTTACAAGTATTAGATGAATATTATGATGATATTGAAAAAGGGTATGGTGATTATGGGCAAATTATAAACAATATTTTATATCCAATGAAAAATTTACATTATGTATATAATTACATTGTTAAAAAGTATGCAAATTATGGTTATTATCGTGAATGTTATGATTGTTGTAGAAAATTTTTATTTTCAATTGAACAATTACATACTCCAATCCAGAACGAAGTATATTTACATATTTTATTTCATTATTTAATTTCTTCATATTACTATAAAAAAGAAGAATCTATTCAAATTTTAAATAAAATATATACTACTATTGAAACAAAGGATGAAATGAAACATTTATATAATAAGTACAAGGAAACATATAATGAAATAATACAAAAGGTAAATGCATTAAAACCTAATTATGATTTGATATTTTGTGTTTTTGGTTGTCCGACAGTAGAAGCATACAAAAAACAAATCTTGAAAATAAATGAAACCTGGGGTAGAGATGTACCTAATTTTTCAAATGTGAAGCTTTTGTTTTTTTTCGGTGAAGAAAAAACAGATTTGTTAGATGAAAATAAATACATTTATTTAAATGGAGTAAAAAATGATTATATGTCTGCATCATATAAACAAAATTTAGGATTAAAATATATAAACGACAATTTCAATTATAAATATGTTTTTATTTGTGGAACGGACACTTTTGTAAATGTTCCAAAGTTAGTAAATTATATACCCACTATAAATTCCGATAAATTATATATTGGTGGTGGTGGTGAGAATAGAATGATTCAAAATAAAAACTATTTTTTTCAATCAGGTGCTGGATTTATATTAACAAAAACATGTATCGATTATTTGCATCCTATTTTAAATAATATGGTTGAAATGTGGTTAGAAACATGTAACAATTCAAAAGTGAAACATTTGTTTCCAGCATGTGATGTCGCAATAGCTTATTATTTACAAAAAGATAATTTCATACAAAATGAAAATATTCTAATAGACTCAGAAACCTTTTTACTTCACAATTTTAGAGGAATGTGTAATTATGCGAATAATTCGAAACCATTTGTGAATAAAAATGAAAATGATGTAGATAAAACAAAAATAATAAGTTGTCATTTTATGAATTTAACAGATTTTGACGATTTTTATAAAATCATATGCGAAAATAATTATTTTATCAGAAAAGAATCTCTAGAAGATGTAAATAAAAAGTATATTTTGAATAAATATAATTCATTATGCGAAAAGAAAAGCAATATTAATGAACATTTACCTACTTTTTTTAAATATGCTTCAAATTGTGAAAGTGTTTTAGAAACAGGAGTTAAAGATGGTATTAGTAATTGGGCATTTTTATCTGGATTGATGCAAAATACAAACAATAATAAACAAAAAAGGCTATTTTTAAATGATACATCACTTTGTTATATAGACGAATTATTATTACTTTCTAAAAAGACAGATGTAAAGGTTGAATATAAATGGATAAATAATTTAGACTTAGAATTTGAAAAGAATGAAACATTTGATATTGTATTTATTGATAGTTGGCATGTTTATGGACAATTAAAAAGAGAGTTAGATAAATTTAGTAAAATTACAAATAAATATATTATGTTGCATGATACAGAAGTGGATGCAATATATGGTGAAACAATTCGCATGAGATTGAATGCAATTGAACAATCCAAACAATCTGGATTTAGTATAGACGAAATAAATTGTGGATTAAATAAAGCAGTATACAATTTTTTATATGCAAATAAAAACTGGAGAATGTTAAAACATTATACAAATAATAATGGTCTTACCATTTTGGAAAAATTATCATAATTATATTACAAATTGAATGTTATAATAATACAATATTATTATAACAAAATTATACCATTTTACATAGTATGTATTCTATTTTATATTCATGTATAAATTGGCATATTATCAATATTTATTAATTCATTTAAAGAAATTTGATTATTATTGTTTACATGCAAATATTTTTTAAATTCAGGTCTATCTAATTGTAGTTGTGGAGTATGATTATGAACACACCTTGCAATCATTTTATATAATTTAAATTCTGGGTACCTATCTGCGCCATTATTTTTATAAAGTAGATTGATTCCTTTATCATCTAAACACCATTCTACAATTATTTTTCTAACTGGATCCAGTGCATTCATATCTTTTACTTCACTTATATCATCTATAATATGGTCAAATATTGAGCACGCCAAACGACAAATATCAAAACTAAAGTTTGGTTCTAACAATGGTTTTTTGTCATTGAAAAAAGGTTCAATATTGTATTGGGTTGATGCATCTCCACCAGCTTGAAAACTATCACTACAAAATATATTTCCATTAAATTTATAAATGCCTCTCCCAAAATCAATAATTTTGAAGATTCTTCCGAATGTTGGAACTTTATAATACTTTTTGTTGTATTGATAATATAAATATTTTTTTTCGGTAGAATTATACATGACATTATTTGTATGAAGATCATTGTGTGTAAAAGAAAAAGTTTTTTGATAAGTAATTAAAATCATAATTATTTGCATAAAAGCAGAAAACCATTCTTCTTCTGTTAATTCATTTGTTAATATTAAATCATCAAATGTGTTTTCACATGGTTCCATAAAAATTACTTCTACTGGAAAAATAGGAATAACTGCGTTAATTGTTTCTTCTTCTATACTTTCTTCTTCCTCGTCTTCTTCTTCCCAAACAGTTTCATCATCATCATTTTCATCATTTTCATCATTTTCATCTTCATTGTCTTTACCATCTTCATGATCCTCATCATTTTCATTCGTTGTATAAGAAGAACGAGATGAACAAGATGAATTCGTTTTTAAAGTAAAATGGTTGTCTTTTTCTTTTTCTTGAATATTCATGTGTGTAATATCAAGTAACTCACTTGCATTTTCCACGACATTAACATTTTCCATGACATTAACATTTACCATCACATTATCATTCATTAAGTCATGTACATTTGTTTCAAAAATATCTTCAAATAAAGTATCATCGAACGATTTTGCAGAAATATTAGATTTTATGGTAGAATTATATTCTATTTTAATTGGTTTTATGGAGTCTTTCACGTTTTGCTCAAATAAATGTTCATAATCATCCGTAGTAAACAATATATTTTTATTTTTTCGAAAAAATTCAGAAGTTTGCAAATAATCAATATCATCAAAAATATTTACTGTAAAGTTTTTTTTAATAGCTAAAAAAGAGCCATAATAATCAACACCATGTGCAAAATTATATTGATGAATTAAATTACTCGACAAAAATAAAAAAAAACCATCTACATATGAAGAATTATGTACGTTTAATATTTTAGGATGTACATTCGTCTCATTTGATTGTAAATTAGGTAAATTAAATAATGTAGGATCATTCACATTGTATTTACCAACTAAGTATTTAAAACAATCTAGTAATGGTGCAATTTTTACAAATATTTTTTTTTCTTTTATTTTATTATTATCCGTATTTTTAATCGTACATATATGGGTGTTTTCACTATCTTTTACTTTTTTTTTATTTTTTTTTTATTCTTATTTTTAATTTTATATATTTGTGTGTTTTTATTATTTTTTACTTTTTTTTTAATATTTGTAATGTAATTTTTATGATTTAAATTAATATTATTATAATTATTTTCATTTAATGAGAAAAATCTGGAATAAATAGGAATATAATTTTGTGGTTTAGAGAGAAAAAGAGTATTTTCCTTTTCTAAATTCTCAAACAGTTCTATATTTTTTCTTTTTTGATAATTTATATCAATCATTATTAGGTATTTAATATATAAATAATACAGTTTTTTAACTCATTTCTACTTATAGTTTATATTTTATAAAATATGCATTTTTCTAAATTAACTTGTTTATCAATTCGTAAAATATTGCAATTTTAATTTTCTAAATTATAATAAAATGACTTTAGAATTAAAAAAATTTGATATGAAGACTATTAGCTTCAAACCAAATGAGAATAAAGGGCCTGTCGTTGTTTTAATTGGTAAACGTGATACAGGCAAGTCTTTCTTGGTTAGAGACTTACTTTATTATCAACAGGATATTCCTATTGGAACAGTTATTTCTGGAACAGAAGAAGGTAATGGGTTTTATGAAAAAATGGTTCCAAAACTGTTTGTTCACAATGAATATAATACAGCTATTATTGAAAATATTTTAAAAAGACAACGCACTGTTTTAAAACAAATTAAAAAAGAAATGGAAACATATAAACGCACGACAATTGATCCGAGAGCATTTGTAATTTTGGATGATTGCTTGTATGACAACACTTGGGCTCGTGATAAAATGATGCGTTTAATATTTATGAATGGGAGACATTGGAAGATAATGCTTATCATAACAATGCAATATCCTCTCGGTATACCACCAACACTTCGTACAAATATCGATTATGTTTTTATTCTTCGTGAAAATTATATTGCAAACAGAAAACGAATTTATGAAAATTATGCAGGTATGTTTCCTACATTTGAATCGTTTTGTCAAGTTATGGATCAATGTACTGAAAATTACGAATGTTTGGTTATTAATAATAATTCTAAATCAAACAAATTACAAGATCAAGTGTTTTGGTATAAAGCAGATAATCATAATGACTTTCGTTTAGGATCAAAAGAATTCTGGGAATTATCTAAAGGATTAAAAGATGATGACGATGAACAAATGTATGACCCAAATTCAAATAAAAAACGCGGTTCAGGACCAAAAATTAGTGTTCGAAAAACAACAAAATGGTAAACACTATACCATATTTTTTAGACAACTTTTACATTTTCAAGCAAACGTTTCATAAATGATTCTTCCGTTTGATTGCAAATGTATATACTTACAATTTCTGCAGGAGAATAAAAAAATTCATTTACTTTTTGTAATTCTTCTGTATTTATTTTTTTTCCAAAATAATGTTCATACATTTCTGATATTGTTTTATGACTTGCATTATTTAACTGATGTGTAATATCAATTCTACCTGGACGAACTAACGCAGAATCTAATCTATCATAATGATTGGAACTAATAATCAATATTCTTCCAGGTGTTTCCCGAATACCATCCCATAAATTTAAAATGTCATCTAACGTAATTAATGCTTCATTATTTGGTTGCGGTAAAATTATTTTTGAATTTTCGCTTGATTGCATATCTACTACACTTTTAATTACATCCGCAATTGTAGAATGGTCATCCTTTTTTGAATCAATTGTACAAAGAGTATTATTATTATTATTATTATTCATATTTTCTTTTTTATACTCTCTTTTTAATACAATATCCCCAATACAATCAATATCTTCAATTACTATTATTTTTGAATCAAACGTAACCCCATTTTTTTCATTGTTACTATTGTATGTATTTTCAAAGAAAAATTTTTCCAATTGTTGTTTTGTTTTAATTATTTTTAATGATAAAAAAACCAAATGTCTCTGTGTATGATTCGCTAAAGCTTTAATTAAAGATGTTTTTCCTGTTCCTGGTGGTCCATGTAAACCAATTCCTAACGTATATGGTATTCCTTTATTTTCATACCATTTACGATTATTTATAAAAAAATCTATTTTATCAATAAATTTTTGTTTTTCATCAAAGAATAAATTATTGAAAGTTCTACTAGATGAAAACTCTGATTCATGCCAACAATCGTATATACTATCATCCTCTCCGTTTTTCAATTTATCGAGAATGTAAATAAATTGTTTGTCCTTCCGATTTGTTTTTATTGTAGATAAAAATTGTCTAGTAATATTATCAATAAATTCATTTATTTTATACAAAGGAATAGAGTAAGAATATATTTCTATAATAATTTTTTCTGTTTTACTATTCATTTTTTCGTTATTTATATCATCACTCATATATTTGCAACGCACATAAATATCTTCATTTATTTTAAAATATTTTTTTTGAGAAACAGTTAAAAAATGTCTAAGTTTTTTATTTGATGATCCAGTTAAATAATCACAAGATGAAACACATTCTTTTAATTGAAAAATAGTTTCATTTTCTTTAATATTATTGATAATATAAAACCATAAAGCTTTAAATCTATCACTATATGCGGAAGAAGTAATCATGGAAGAATTGTACACACATGTTGTAGAACTTGTTTTGCCTTCTATTATAATACTATTTTTTTTATATACATATTCTTTGATTTTTTCAAAATCAAATTCTTGTAACGCAAAATTACCTTCACTCATTAAATTTATAATATAACTTATAAATGTTAAAAAAAAGGTGGATAATAATACATCTATAATTGGATTATTTGTTTTAAAATAATTAAATATACTCATTTGCGTTGAATTTTGAAATCTATTTTTAATTATTTCTAAAATGCTCATTTATTATATGTATAAATAATATAATACAATTTTTAAATCATTTTTTATTGTTTTTTACATACCAGTCTAGTTCTTTTAATTTGTTTGTATATTTTACTTCGTCTGCAAAATCATAATAGATTAAATACCCATCTATAGTAGTAACATCTTTCATACTTTCGTCCTCATAAAATTTTCTTGTTACATCTCGTTTAATAATGTGAACGATTTGTGCATTTGTCAAACTTATTCCAGAACCCATTTTATTTTATAGGATGTGTTTTATATTTTATTTACTTATAACATATTGTAATTGTACAAATAAGTAAATAAAATATATCAATTTTATTTTTATTCTATTTTATTCCATATTATTCTATTTTATTCTATTTTATTTTTAATCTACTTCCTCCAAAACTATATTATCAATTTCATGTTTCGTTTTATTTGCAAAAGGTCCACTTAACAATTCACTTTGTCCATGATCTGTATTTCCAATCACAATATTACTTCCTTCAAATAATTCTGCACAAATATCTGCGGTGGATATAGATTCTTGTTCTTTCAACGCAAACTCTTGAGTATTTATATTATTGACACCAATCAAATTTCCTTGATCATCTATGGTTTGAGTAAGTACATTACCAGATTTATTTGCATTTTTGATATTCTCATCAATTGCTTTTTGTTTACTCTCTTTCACCCGTTGCTCAAATGATATTTTAGCATTTTCTTCATTTTTTGTTTTTTCGTGCATTAGTTGATTTAATTCTTCCTCTACATACTCTACACGTCCTGTTTTATATGCTTCTGGGTCCCAAGGCATCCACAACCCTACAGGTCCGACAAATACATCATGATTTGGGTCTAGTTCTCTCAACATTTTACATCTTAATTCAGCTTCTTCTATCGTAGGATATGAACCGCGAATTTTAAGTCCTCTTGTACATGTTTGGAAATTGTGTGAAATTTGAAATGACTTTTCTAATTCTTCTTCATTTTTATCCAAAAATGTTTTGTAATCATCCTCCATACTTGTTTTAGAAAGAATTTCTTTTTCTTCTTTAACAAATTCTTTAAAATCATTTGACAAGTCATCGAATGAAATGTTGTATTTATAAGAAACAAAATTTAAAAATTGAACAAATTTTTCCATAGATTTATTCAAATCCCATTTCTTTAGGAATTCTTCGAAAAAATAAATTTCTTTTGCTTTTAAGATCTTTTCAGGTGAAACAAAAGAAACACATACGAATTTTTGTCCAGATATAGGCTTATCTTCTTCCAATAAATCTACATATTTAGGATTTTGTTTACCATTCTCCATTTTTCTCTCAAAACTTGATTTCTTAGAAGATTTTTTTTCTTTAGAACGTTCCATTTTAATTAATTACTTTATTATTTTTAAGTTTTTTTATCGCAATATATATTTTTTTCTTTTTCTTTATTATAATGAGTGGTTTACTTAATCTTGGATTTAATGTTGGAGAACTCGTTAAAAGAATCATTAAATATTTAGTAGAAGGGTTAATGGTTGCTATAGCTGCTTTTGCAATCCCAAAACGTTCTTTAAATGTAGAAGAGATTATTTTGATTGCATTGACTGCTGCTGCAACATTTAGTATTTTAGATACTTATATTCCTAGTATGGGTGTTAGTGCTAGAACAGGTGCCGGATTTGGTATAGGTGCTAATATGGTTCGCTTTCCTGGTGGGTTTTAATAAAAAATGATATAACACAATTACATTATCAATGTAATGTATTAAATTAGACTAAAATATAAATAATATATTATTTCTAGTAATGTATTATTTTTTTATTAATATAATGTATAATCATGGGTAAAACATATAAGAAAAAATATAATAAAAGAGGTGGATGGCCGTCGTTTGGTTCTTCAAACAATGCGGCAGCGTCCATGCCGCCACCAAATGGTAATGTTTCTATGCAACCAAATGAAACTACTGCTATGATGGCAAATACTCAAAATAGTTCTGGAGCTCAACCAAGTACATATTTATTCAGATCAAACGTACTTGGACTTGTTGCGGCTTTTAATAAATTGAATTATAATTATCCTGCTGAATCTAGAGCTCTTGCTCTACAAACCCAATTAAACAATATTTCACAAACACCAAATCTTGGTAATTATTCACTTGCAAGTGCAGCATCAAGTGGTATGCTTAATACATTTAATAGTACAAATAGTTTTTTATCTAATGCATTTGGAAAACGTTCTGTCGGTGGAAAAACAAAAAGAAAAAGAAGAAACTTAAAAAAATAAATTATTTTTATTATTTTTATTTTTATTTTTATTATTTTTATACAAATTATAATAAAAATTATAACATATATTTTATACCTTTTTATACATTGTTAAACGGTGTTTATAAATTCCCAATCTAATTCTTCGCATATTTTTTTCCATATAGAATCTTGTTCAATACGTTTTTCTTTATCTTTTAATAAAGGAAATAATGGCAAATAAGATGTTTCTCCTAATAATTCGCATAATTTATATGCTGTATAATAATAATTTAAAAAATTAACTCTATCATCTGGGCAATATTTTGAATATGGTGATTGTAATTCAATAAAAAGGTTACATAAGGTCTCTTCAAGTTCTTGGCTCATTACAGGAGGTTTAATTCCTAATTTATCTTTTATAAATGGTATATGTTCATAATATTTATTATATCCTAGATTTTTGAGAATCTCTTTTGTTTTGGTATTTGTAATTTGATTTATATCAATTCTCTCTTTTTTAATTTGTAATTTGATATTTTCAATCACTTCAGGTGGAATTTGGGTTGTTTCTTTTCCTTGAAACTGAGCTAATATTTCTTTAAAATGATTAATTCTTTTATAAGCATAGAAACAGACTTCTTTTGGTGGTTCTTTATATGATGGTTTTTCATTTTCTATTAAATATGGTATACTTCTAGAACATGTGTTGCATATTAAAACCCCTTCATCTTCCAAAGGTATTAATTCACCTTTATTACATATTTGACATATATCTGTTTGAAATATATACGAATTTACATCTATAAATGTATCATCAATATTACTCAAATATTTTTTAACAATATTATTATTATTATTATTATTATTACTATTATTACTATTATTACTATTATTGTTACTATTATTATTATTATTTATATTTTCATTTTTTTCTATAACCTTTTCTTTTTGTATTTTAAAAAAAGTTTTAAGTAATTGATTTTTACTTTCAATATTATTATTATTATTAGTATTATTATTATTATTAGTATTATTATTTGCTTGTAAACCATCTGATATATTTTTTTTATTTTCAAAATAATCAAAAATATATTTTGAATTATTTAACAAATATTCTTTTTTTTTATTTTTTGTTTCTTTTATTAATTTTTTTAATTCATTTATACGATCTTGCATGTCTAATTTTTGTTCAATTGTTAATTTTGCATCATTCAATTCTAATTTCTGAAGTAAAGATAATTTTTCCATTTTTAATTTAGGTATAATGTTTTTTTCATCTTTTGAAAATTCATTTAAAAATTCTTTATGTTTTCCGTCTAGTGTTACAGAAGTATTTTTATTAAATTTTATATTTT
>Ga0114968_10002621_pt1 | contig 13677 bp, 11 predicted proteins | sample M_130807_EF_Meta_FD_87020 | JGI IMG/M metagenome (GOLD analysis project Ga0114968, IMG submission 87020) | Freshwater microbial communities from Lake Montjoie, Canada to study carbon cycling - M_130807_EF_MetaG | ecosystem: Environmental > Aquatic > Freshwater > Lake | place: Lake Montjoie... | reverse complement strand
AAGATGTGCAGGAAGCCGTGGAAGCCACATGCAAGGACATCAGGCGCAAGGTGGACGTGGTCGTCAACTACGATGCCTTCGAGATCGAGGAACCGGCGATTGATGCCTATGCCCAGGTGGTCGAGTACATGGTGCAGAACTATTACGCCAACGTCACACGATACAGCACAAGTTCCTTCTTGCGCGACAAACTGGGTCAGGCAATCCGCAGCCGCGGATTGGCATCTCACATCTACGAAACCCGCACCGAAGCCGAAAACTCAGTTAGCTGAGACCAAAAACGCGCTGGCTTTTCATGATTTAAACTTTTTTCATTTGCCGGATCAATCATTAACGCAAAAACAGCATTAACCGTCGTCAAGCCTTTTCGGTTGTAGCAAAGGCTATTGCCGCCATTCAGGTTAAGGAAAAAAACTTGAGAGTAGTTAGTATCCCTCCCGCAGACCAAAAGCAAAACACCTGAGACCTCAGCACCTCAGGCGGTTTGTGATGTTATCTGTGCTGCCCCGCCAAGTAGTTCAAGCAAATTAAGCACCTTCGGGTGCTTTTTTTTTGGCGATCTCCGTTGAGAAGCCGGTAAAAAGCCTTCATCGGATGCTGTCCTCACCAGCTGCAACGGCTATGCGAACATCGGGTAAATTGGTAGTATGGACTCTTGATCTCAGAAAAAAAACTAAAAGGAGTCATTATGAAATTTCCTCGCCGCTCGTTCCTACAAATGGCCTTGGGCGCCTCTGCTTTGTCGGCAGTTAGCCGAATGAGCTGGGCGCAAGCCTATCCTTCACGTCCGGCTCGAATCGTTGTTGGCTTTGCCGCAGGAGGAGCCACCGATATTCAGGCTCGCTTGATGGGCCAATGGCTTTCGGAACGTCTTGGCCAACAATTCATAGTAGAAAATCGAGCAGGCGCAAGCGGCAACATTGCAACTGAGGCAGTCGTCAAAGCTCCGCCCGATGGCTACACTCTTCTACAAATCGTTACACCGCATGCAATCAATGCGGCTCTATTTACTAATCTCAATTTCGACTTTATGCGGGACATCACGCCTGTCATATGCTCTGCGCGACTGCCTTACGTTGTAGTCGTTCATCCATCAGTCTCGGCCAAGACGATGCCAGAGTTCATCGCATACGCCAAGTCCAACCCTGGCAAGATCAACTATGGATCTGCTGGTCAAGGGACACCGCAGAACATTACTTGCGAACTTTTTAAGATGATGACTGGCCTAAATCTAGTCCATGTGCCGTACAAGGGAGGCGCAACCGCTGTCGCAGATCTGATCGCTGGTCATATACAAGTGGTGTTCGCGCCCGTGTCGGAATCCATTCAACAGATTCAAGCTGGAAAACTACGTGCCCTCGCTGTGACGACGGCATCCCGTTTGAGTATTTTGCCCGATGTGCCCACAGTGGGTGAGTTCGTTCCCGGCTATGAGGCTAGTGGTTTTGCTGGAATCGGAGCCCCAAAAAATACCCCAACTGAAATTATTAATTTGTTGAATAAAGAACTTAACATGGGGCTTGCCGATAGCAATATTCAAGCCAATATTACTAAGCTTGGCGGTACTGTGCTTGGTGGAACCCCCGCAGAATTCGAAACTATCCTCTCTGAAGCCACGGAAAAGTGGACAAAGGTGATTAAGTTTGCAGGCATCAAGGCCGAATAACCATGAAAGATGGGTAACAGCGCGGCACTCGACCAGCCCTCGTGTTGACGAACAAAGAATTCAACAAGCTTGGTGATGTCTTGGTTGCCCCAATTACTCAAGGTGGCGATTAAGCGAGTTATACGGGATTTGCCGCTACGCCACACAGTAACGCCGAACACAAAGGCCTCACAGCGCTCTTATTCAGGGCTAAAGCGCGCACCAATCGCTGCGGCTGCCGAGCGCGTTTCAACCCCTAGCTTGCTAAAGATATGTTCAAGGTGTTTGTTGACGGTGCGCGGGCTCATCCCAAGTATCTCAGCGATGTCGCGGTTGGTTTTTCCTTTTGCAAGCCACGATAAGACTTCGCTTTCGCGTTGTGTGAGCGCGGCTTGCTGTAATCGAGCCGAGTCTCCACCGGTCATCGTTGCCTGAGCAAGCAAGAGCATGGTTTCCCCCAGGCCCACCTTGCCCAGGTTGCGGACCGAAAGTTCTGGATACCCCGCGATGGTTAGTCGTTCGCTGCCAGTTTGAAGTAGTGCGGAAAGATCTAAGGTCGAAAGATCCTCTTTCAACCATAGCCGCGCTCTTGGGGATTGCCAGGCGATACGCCCTCTTGAGTCAATCAGTACGACGCCAAAGCCTGCTACGTCGACCGCTTCTCGTGCCAGACGGGCAACACGGGCGTTACGGATATGCACTTGCAGCCTTGCCAGCACCTCTTCGGCTTTGACTGGCTTGACAACGTAATCTACACCTCCGCTATCAAAACCGCTCACGAGGGCGTCGGTTTCAGATAAGCCTGTCATGAAGATGACAGGCACATGACTAAACGCGGGGTTCGCTTTGATACGTTTGCAGGTTTCAAAACCTGACAAACCAGGCATCACTGCGTCAAGCAGTACTGCATCGACTAAAACCATCTCAAGTCGCTCGAGCGCCGCCTCGCCGCTGAGTGCGACCACCACGTCATAGCCCGCAGCCTCAAGCGATTGGTAAAGAGGCCCTAGGCTGCTGGGCACGTCATCCACTAGCAAAACGATCGGACGCATGGCAGAAAGTTGCTTAGTCATCGTGGGGCTGTTTGGTCAGTTTGAGTAACGACTCGAAGTCAAAGCGTAAGACCATTGCACGCAAGCTTTGCGTCAAGGACAAATGAGACGGTTCGTGTTGCGCGTGGCTGTCCAACAGGTTGAGCAATCCCTGCACATGACCAGTTTTAAGTAGCTGCACCATTTTTTCGCGTAGGACCTCTGGAATACTTTCTTCAGTCAAAGCAACTTCTGTGCCAAATTTTGAAGGTAAATCAACGCCGCTCAGTTCGGCTGAGATCCATTCGATGCCTAAATACCTACCTAGTACCCCGATCAATTCAGACTCAAGGACGGGCTTGCTCACAAACGCCTGACAATTGGCAAGAGCGAGTTTGTCAGCGTGGTTGTCAAAGAGATTGGCCGACACCATGATGATTGGGATGTCTATGTAGCCACGAGCACGAATCGCGTTTGCGGTCTCCCAGCCGTCCATTTCATCCATCGAAATGTCTAGCAAAATTGCGTCGGGTTTGTGATCGCCCAAACTTTCAAGGCACTCGCTACCGCTAGCCGCTTCGCGCATGTTGAACCCCAAGGGGCTCAGAAGGGCGGCGAGCATTTGTCGTTGGTCCGCTTGGTCGTCAACCGCCAAGAGGGTGAGGCGCTTACCAGTGTATCCAGAGACCGCACCTACCGCCTGCATGCGAGGGCCGGGATGCGCAGCGTGCGGCATGTAGAGTTTGACAGTGAATGTGCTGCCTGAATTTTGCTGGCTCGTCATTGATAAATCGCCACCCATCATCGAGGTCAATAAACCAGTGATCGTCAGGCCAAGCCCCGTGCCCGGCTCGCCGCGCAGACGTGCAGCACCGCCGCGCTCGAAAGGTAAGAAAATACGCTGCTGGTCTTGCGGCGCAATGCCCACCCCAGTGTCTTCGACATGAAATTGCAAGACTTGGGTACGTGCATCCACACGCAACGTCACGCAGCCTTGATCTGTGAATTTGATCGCGTTGCCGAGCAAGTTGATTAAGATCTGAGTGAGGCGCTTTGCGTCACCTTTGACCCACGCCGGTAGTTCACCGTTCAGTTGATAGAAAAATTCAAGACCGCGCGCTTGCACCTGAGGTCGCACCATACGTACGAGCTCGTCGAGCAGTTGAGGCAGCGGTATCGCAGTGGTTTCAAGTCGCAGTCGGCCTGATTCGATGTGCGCCAAATCCAGTAAGTCATCAATGAGGCCTGCCATATGCGAGCCACTGCGCTTGACGGTTTCAAGCGCCTCGCGTTGCGAACGCTCAAGAGAGTTGTCTTTAAGCAAAATATGCGAGTAACCAAGGATGCTGTTTAGCGGTGTTCGCAATTCGTGCGTCATGCCTGCAACATAGCGGCTCTTGGCGCGATTAGCTTGTTCGGCTTGTTCTTTAGCCAACTGAAGAGCTGCATCAGTGCGCCTGAGCACCTCAACTTCGCGTTGTAGCAAACGACTTTGTGCGTTAGATTCTTCTTGAGCGAGGCGGCGACTTTCGCTGATTAATACGACCCACCAACTACAGACTGCCACTAACAGTAGGAGCATTAAAAATACTCTCAAAAAAACGTTAGCTTGAAAGGTGTAAGCAGTGGTTTCAAACGAATTGTCCTGACTTAAGGCAATACCCATGACAGTCGCCAGAACGACAGTCAATGAAACGAAGACCAACAGAAAACGTGCAGCCCGTGATTTGAATTTTTCAGAAAAAACATTCGGTAAAAGATGGATCATCCAGTCTGAGGCTTGCTGATCGAGTCGTGACCCTACTTTGCACGAGTCGTGGCAACGCGAGTCTAATGAACAGCAAAGCGAGCAGATTGGCGCACCGTAGGCGGGGCAGTGAGCCATGTCAGGAAGCTCAAATGGGTTTTCACACACACTGCACTGAACAATGCCATTGACGCTTGCCAAAGAGGTTGGGCGCCTGGCGCTGTACCAGCGACTGCGTGTGAGCCAGGCAAATAAGGGCGAGAGTGCGATCGAGAGTACGAGCGCGATGAAGGGCGCAAAGGCCTTGGCGGTATCTCCAAAGAGGCCGTTATAGGCTAGTAAGGCGAGGGCTGCAGCGCAGAGCATCGCACCCAGGCCAACTGGATTGATGTCGTAGAGGTGAGCGCGCTTGAATTCTAAGCCTTTAGGCGATAGGCCAAGCGGTTTATTGATCACAAGATCGGCCACTAACGCGCCAATCCAGGCGATCGCTACGTTGCTATATAGCCCCAGCACATGCTCAAGCGCACGAAACACGCCCAGAGTCATGATTAAGGTGGCGATTAGTACATTGAAGATGAGCCACACAACCCGACCTGGATGGCTGTGGGTGAGGCGAGCAAAAAAGTTAGACCATGCGAGCGAACCGGCATAGGCATTTGTCACATTAATTTTGATCTGCGACACGATGACGAATAACGTCGTGATCCCTAAGACCCAACGCGTATCGTCAAACACATAACTAAAGCCCGCTAAATACATACGCGTCGGCTCGCTTGCAATCTCGGTTGGCAGCTCAACTTGAAGCACTAGAAAGGCAAGAAACGCTCCCCCCATCATTTTTGCCATGCCGGGAATTATCCAGCCAGGCCCCGCGATGATGACCGCGGCCCACCAACGCACGCGATTGACCGAGGTTTTTTCAGGCAAAAATCTTAAGTAGTCGACTTGCTCCCCAATTTGCACCACGAGTGAGCAGGCTACGGTCGATGCTGCACCAAACATGAGCCAGTCAAAGTCACTGCTGCCTGACAGCTGACCACTTAAGCCCGTGAAGGCTTTAAAGGCAGCGGGGTCTTTCAAGGCGATCGCGATATAGGGGCTGACCAAGAGCACGAGCCACAGCGCTTGCGTCCAAATTTGTAGCTTTGAAATCAAAGTTATGCCGCGCACCACAAGGGGGACTACGACCAATGCGCTGATGATGTAGCACCAGACAATAGGCCAGTCGAGATACAACTGTAAAGCAAGCGCCATGATGGCCGCTTCGAGTGCAAAAAATATAAAGGTGAAGGCGGCGTAAATGAGTGAGGTGATGGTTGAGCCAACGTAGCCAAAGCCAGCACCACGCGTCAGCAAGTCAATATCGACCCCATAGCGCGCGGCGTAGTAACAGATAGGTAGGCCAGTTAAAAAAACAACCAACGCAACGGCGAGCACCGCCCATAGTGTGTTGGTAAAGCCATAGTTCAGCACCATGACAGCGCCAATCGCCTCAAGCGCCAAAAACGATACGCCACCAAGTGCGGTATTGGCCACGCGCCATTCAGACCATTTTCGAAATGACTTAGGTGTGTAGCGCAGCGCATAGTCTTCAAGAGACTCGTCAGCAACGAGCGCGTTGTATTCGCGACGGATGCGAATAATTTTTTGATTAGCAGTTGTCAACGCGGAATCCAGCCTGCGCAGTAGATACGTCAAATAACGTATTTCTATTCTAAGCGTGTATCGGCGCGACACAAAGCTATGAAAAAGCGAACGGTATACGTCAATTGACGTATTGGGTTACCCGCCTTGTTCCCAGATACTAATCACACAGCGTTCAATCGGCCTGTCAACCTCTAGGAGCACACTCTATGAAGAAGCCCCCTTTTGATTTCACACCCAATGCTGATCGACGGCAAGTTCTGCAAGGTATCGTCGGTTTAGCATTGGCCGCAGCCACCATGCGCGCCGGCGCTCAGAAGCTACCAACTTCACAAGTTAACACCACCAAGCTGGCCGTGACTGATACTGAAGTGATTGTTGGTCAGTTGCATTCTGCAACCGGCACGATGGCGATCTCTGAAACCGGTTCTATCCAAGCCGAGCAACTTGCGATCGACCAAATCAACGCCATGGGTGGCGTGTTGGGTCGTCAAATTAAAGTGATTAAAGAAGACGGTGCCTCTGACTGGCCGACTTTTGCAGAAAAAGCTAAAAAATTACTGGTGAACGACCATGTCGCCTGCGTGTTCGGTTGCTGGACTTCTGCCTCACGCAAAGCCGTGTTGCCAGTGTTTGAAAAAGAAAACGGCATGCTGTATTACCCAACATTCTATGAAGGCCTTGAACAAAGCAAAAACGTTATTTACACCGGTCAAGAGGCCACTCAGCAAATTTTGTGGGGGTTGGATTGGGCCGCGAAAGAGAAAGGTACGAAGAGCTACTTCTTGGTCGGCTCAGATTACATCTGGCCACGTACCTCGATGAAAATCGCGCGTAAGCACATCGAAGGTGTGTTGAAGCAGAAAGTGGTAGGCGAAGAATATTACCCCCTGGGCAATACAAACTTTAACTCTCTGATTAACAAGATCAAGGCCGCTAAGCCCGATCTGATTTATGCAGCAGTGGTGGGCGGCAGTAACGTGGCCTTCTACAAACAGCTCAAAGCGGCAGGTATTACAGCTGATAAACAAAAGCTCTTGACGATCTCGGTGACCGAAGATGAGTTGCTAGGAATTGGCGGTGAGAACACGGCCGGTTTCTTTTCTTGTATGAAGTACTTCCAGTCACTGGATAACGAAAACAACAAGAAATTCGTTGCGGCGTTCAAAGCGAAGTACGGTCCGAAATCAGTGATTGGAGACGTCACTCAAGCTGGTTACCTTGGACCTTGGCTCTGGAAGTACACGGTTGAGAAGGCTGGTAGCTTTGACGTGGACAAGATTGCCGTTGCGTCAACTGGTATTGAGTTTAAAGAAGCGCCCGAAGGCTACGTGCGCATCGACGATAACCATCACTTGTTTAGTAAGGCCCGTATCGGCGAAATGTTGCCAGACGGCCAGTTCAAGGTGGTTGCCGAGTCCCCCGAGCTGATTAAACCCGATCCGTTCCCTAAGGGTTATCAGTAAGCAGTACTTGGTTAACGTTATTGACAAGGAATCGCGATGGAACTGTCTGAAGTGCTCAATATTGCCTTGATGCAGGGCTTTGCAGGTCTGAGCCTGTTTGCTGTGCTGCTCTTAATGGGGCTAGGCCTGGCGATCATTTTCGGTCAGATGGGTGTGATCAATATGGCTCACGGTGAGTTCATGGCGATTGGTGCCTACACAGTATTTCTCGGCTCGACGTTAACCGAAAAGTACGCCCCGGCGTTTATGCCAGCGTACTTTCCTTTTGCCATTCTGGCCGCCTTTGTATTTGCGTTCATTGGCGGCTGGATTGCAGAATGGGCGCTTATCCGACATCTGTACAAGCGTCCATTGGATACCCTGCTGGCGACCTGGGGCCTGAGCCTGGGCCTCCAGCAGGTATTCCGTACATTTATTAGCCCAAAAGAAGTCAGCCCAACCTTGCCCGATTGGTTAATGGGTTCGTGGGCGCCGCAAGAGGGGTTAGATATTCCGATCAACGGGATGTTTGTGATGTTGCTGACCTTGCTGGTGACCGTTGGTGTGATGGTTGCTTTATATAAAAGTCGCTGGGGCCTTCGTGTGCGTGCCACAGTGAGTAACCGGCCCATGGCCAACGCAACGGGGATCAACACTAAAAAGACCGATCGACTGACCTTTGCGATTGGTTGCGGCATTGCTGGCATTGCTGGTGCTGCCTTTACAACGATTGGCTCAACGGGTCCAACCTCGGGCTCGCTATACATCGTTGACGCGTTTTTGGTGGTGACCTTTGGTGGTGCCGCCAGTTTATTGGGTACGGCAGCCTCCGCTTTCTTGATCGCTCAAACACAGTCCATCAGTGAATTTTTTATGACTGGTTCGATGGCAAAGGTGTTCACGCTATCGATCATTGTGATCGTGTTGATGATGCGCCCGCAAGGCTTGTTCGTCTCAAAAATTCGTCGTTAATTTTTTAGTGTTTCACGAGGTACTTGATTATGAAATCGCTGCAAACTTTTTTAAAACGACCAGGTGTGCTCAGCATCGCAATCTTAGCGGTGGTATTACTGGTTGTGTTTCCGGCGATCTTTGACAACTTTCGCTTGAACTTAATCGGAAAGTATCTGACCTACGCGTTTGTCGCAATTGGCCTGGTTGTGCTGTGGGGGTGGGGTGGCGTACTCAGCTTAGGCCAGGGCGTGTTTTTTGGCTTGGGCGGCTATTGCATGGCCATGTTTTTAAAACTTGAGGCCTCCGATCCTATCACGACGAAAATTCAGTCGACCCCTGGTATCCCTGACTTTATGGACTGGAATCAGATTACCGCCTTACCGATTTGGTGGCAGCCCTTCAATAGCCTGACGTTCTCCTTGATCGCTGTCGTGGCAGTGCCATCGATCCTTGCCTTTATTGTGAGCTACGCGATGTTTAAACGGCGTGTGGGTGGTGTGTACTTTGCCATCATTACTCAAGCGGTCGCGTTGATTTTAACGACATTGATCATCGGTCTGCAGGGCTACACCGGTGGCGTAAACGGTATGACCGATCTAAAGACGATTCACGGTTGGGACACTCGTACGGACGAAGCAAAAATTATTTTGTATTACGCCTGTGCAGGAATGTTGTTGCTATTCGTCATCATCGGTACGTTTATTCAACGTAGCAAATTTGGCACTCTGCTCTTAGCCATGCGAGACAAAGAGGATCGGGTTCGCTTCTCTGGCTACGACGTGTCAATGTTTAAAGTTGCTGCGTTTTGTCTGGCCGCTGCGGTGTCGGGTGTGGGCGGCGCGTTCTTTGCTCTGCAGGTCGGTTTTATGTCTCCTTCATTTGTCGGGATCGTTCCGTCGATCGAACTGGTGATTTTGGCAGCTGTGGGCGGCCGTCTCAGTTTAGTCGGCGCGGTTTATGGGGCGCTCATTGTGAACGCCAGCAAAACCATCTTTTCTGAAAGCTTTCCGGATCTTTGGCTGTTCTTGATGGCGGCCTTGTTTATTGGCGTGACAATGGCGTTTCCTCTGGGGTTGGCCGGCCTCTTCGAATCACACGTCAAGCCCTGGTGGGGGCGCAATGCAGCCGAGCGCCACAAGATTCGTGCGCGTTTGGAAGAGCTTGAAACTTCGCCTGACGAGGCCCCCACGCTCGATGAGCAAAACGCATCGGCCTCAGCGATGGCTGTGCCAGCTAATGGCCCCGACAGCTTGGTGATGAGAAGGAGTTCAGTATGAGCAGCAGCACCGATTTTGTTCTGGCGGTTGAAGATCTCACTGTCTCGTTCGATGGATTTAAGGCGATCGACAATCTCAATCTCTACATCGACAAAAATGAATTACGCGTCATCATTGGTCCGAATGGTGCCGGAAAAACCACGCTGCTCGACATGATCTGCGGCAAGACGCGCGCAACCTCTGGCAGCATTAAATTTAAAGACGAAGAAATGACAACTTTGCCCGAGTACACGCGTGTGCGTCGAGGCATTGGGCGAAAGTTTCAGACACCGTCCATTTACGAAAATTTGTCGGTTTTTCAAAATCTTGAAGTCTCGTTTCCGTCTGGTCGATCTGTTATAGGCGCAATATTTTTTAAATGCACCGATCAGGTTAAAGATCGCGTCAGCGCCGTTGCGCTTGAAATAGGTTTGAGTGATTTGCTGCAAGCCGAAGCGGGTTTGTTGTCGCACGGTCAAAAGCAGTGGCTCGAAATTGGCATGTTACTGATGCAAGAGCCCGAACTGCTGATGCTTGACGAGCCGATCGCCGGTATGAGCGTGCGTGAGCGTGAGCTGACCGCAGAGCTGCTCAAGCGGATTTGTAAAAACCGTTCGGTGATTGTGATTGAGCATGACATGGAATTTGTGAAAAAAATTGCACACAAAGTGACTGTCATGCACCAGGGAAAGATTTTGGCGGAAGGTTCAATGGATACGGTTCAAAGTAATCCCGCAGTCATCGATGTTTACCTTGGACACTAGGAGCCTGTCATGCTGAGCGTAAAAGGATTGCATGTTGCCTACGGCCAAAGCGAAGCACTGCATGGAATTGATCTAGAGATTGGTCAAAAAGAGACCATCGCCATTATGGGTCGTAATGGTATGGGCAAGACCACGTTCTTTAAAAGTCTGATCGGTCTGTTACCGGTCAAGTCAGGTTCGATTTCAGTCGACGGCTCAGAGGTCACGCACGATGAGAGTTTCAGGCGCGTGGCCAAGGGGATCGCGTATGTCCCGCAGGGACGAATGATTTTTCCGACACTGACCGTCGAGGAGAATATTCAGACCGGTCTTGAAAACGCTAAAGATAAGCGGATCCCGAACGAGATCTATGAGCTTTTTCCAGTGCTGTGGGATATGCGTGCTCGCAAGGGGGGAAATTTGTCTGGCGGTCAGCAACAACAGTTAGCGATTGCGCGTGCGCTAGTCACCAACCCGAAGGTTCTGTTGCTTGACGAGCCAACAGAGGGGATTCAGCCCTCGATCATCAAGGACATTGCACGAGCCTTGAACGATATTCGGCAATTACGCGGAATCACGATCGTGGTGTCTGAGCAGGTGCTCAGCTTTGCAATGGATGTCGCTGATCGCCTGTTTGTGATTGAGGGTGGGCGACTGGTGTATGAGACCGCTCGCAGCGATACCGACGTGGGTCGGATCAAACAATATTTGTCTGTTTAGTCAGCTTAAAAAATTGCTGTCCGTTTAGTTATGTCATTTTTTTGCCGTAGATGTTGTTAAACCCCATCGAGTCATTTAAAGAGGTGCACCATGCCAGAAACCCTAATTTCAGTTGACCTAAAAGCCTCACCGTACGACAACCCCAAAATTCATAATCGTTGGCATCCAGATATTCCAATGGCCTGCTGGGTAAAACCCGGTGATGACTTCGTTTTGGAAACCTTCGACTGGACCGGTGGGTTCATTAAGAACAACGATAGTGCAGATGATGTGCGTGATATCGATCTGTCAACCGTTCACTTCCTGTCGGGCCCGGTGGGCGTGAAAGGCGCTGAGCCCGGCGATCTGTTGGTGGTCGACCTGCTGGATATCGGCGCCAAGGACGATAGTCTGTGGGGCTTTAACGGCTTTTTCAGTAAGAAAAACGGTGGCGGGTTCTTGACAGAACACTTTCCACAAGCGCAAAAGTCAATTTGGGATTTTCACGGCATGTTCACCACAAGTCGTCATATTCCGAACGTGAAATTTGCGGGTCTGATTCATCCTGGTTTGATTGGTTGCCTGCCTGATCAAAAAATGTTGAACATGTGGAACGAGCGCGAGGTGGATTTCATCGCCACCCAGCCAGACCGTGTGCCGCCTTTGGCAAATGCTCCGTATCCGTCAACTGCGCACTCTGGTCAGGCAACCGGTGCAGTCAAAGATAAGATCGCCGCGGAAGGTGCCCGTACTGTGCCACCTCGCGAACACGGCGGTAATTGCGACATTAAAGATTTATCACGCGGCTCAAAAATTTACTTCCCAGTCTATGTCGACGGTGCTGGTTTGTCGGTAGGTGATTTGCACTTTAGTCAGGGCGATGGCGAGATCACCTTTTGCGGAGCCATTGAAATGGCCGGTTGGGTGCATATGAAAGTCGAGTTGATCAAAGGCGGTATGGCAAAGTACGGTATTAAAAACCCAATCTTCAAGCCCAGTCCGATCACCCCACAATACAACGACTACTTGATTTTTGAAGGCATCTCGGTAGACGAGTACGGCAAGCAGCATTATTTGGACGTGCATGTTGCCTATCGCCAGGCATGTTTGAACGCCATCGAATATATGACTAAGTTTGGCTATTCGCGCGCGCAAGCCTATTCGATTTTAGGGACCGCACCTGTACAGGGACATATCAGTGGGGTGGTGGATATTCCAAACGCCTGCGCCACACTCTGGTTACCGACGCAGATCTTTGACTTTGATATCAATCCTAATGCAGCGGGGCCCACAAAACTTGTGACGCCGGGGATCGATATGCCTCTGTCGCTCGATTTGTAAGCTCGTTTTTATCTCAGGAGCCTTCACATGCCTATTTACGACTACACGTGTTCAGATTGCGGAAATTTTGATGCGTTGCGCCCAACCGCCAAGCGTGACGATGCCGCCGAGTGTCCGGCATGTGGAGCACTCTCGGTGCGAGTATTTGCAAATGGTCCGCATTTGTCGCGTCTAGATGCGGATACACGTCGCGCCATGGATGGCAATGTGAGGGCTGCTCACGCACCAGTATCGTCGAAGGATTATGACTCAGGCTACAAACGGTTGAAACATCCCTCGGGGTGCGGCTGTTGTGGGACGAGCAAGCGTAGTGCCACGCAAACGTTTGCCAACGGTAACAAGACCTTTGTAGGCAAGCGCCCTTGGATGATTAGTCATTAAGAGCTTCGCGCACCGCGCCCATCAAGTCGCACGCGAAGACTATCGGTTGAGGTGTTTATTGCGTAAGTCGAGCGGTCGGACTATGACCGCAAGGCTGTTGTGTCAATGATTTGTTACGGATTTAGAGGAGCAAAATAATGCGTCATGGAGATATTTCGAGCAGTGCGGATTGCGTAGGCGTTGCCGTCGTGAATTACAAGATGCCACGTTTGCATACTAAGGCAGAGGTCTTAGAGAATGCAAAAAAAATCGGTGAGATGCTGATTGGTATGAAGCAGGGTCTGCCAGGAATGGATTTGGTGATTTTTCCTGAGTACAGCACTCACGGAATTATGTATGACGCCAAAGAGATGTACGAAACCGCCTCGACCATTCCGGGTGACGAGACCGAAATCTTTGCCGCTGCTTGTCGTAAAGCAAATGTTTGGGGTGTATTTTCATTGACCGGCGAGCGTCACGAAGAGCATCCTAACAAAGCTCCCCACAACACCTTAATCCTGATGAACAATCTAGGCGAGATTGTGCAGAAGTATCGCAAGATCATGCCTTGGACGCCGATCGAGGGTTGGTACCCTGGCGACTGTACCTATGTGTCTGAAGGACCCAAGGGCTTAAAAATTAGCCTGATCATTTGTGATGATGGAAATTATCCTGAAATCTGGCGTGACTGTGCAATGCGTGGTGCAGAGCTGATTGTTCGCTGCCAGGGGTATATGTATCCCTCAAAAGAGCAACAGGTGATGGTGGCAAAATGTATGGCCTGGATGAACAACACCTACGTCGCAGTT
>Ga0114968_10002620_pt1 | contig 13680 bp, 8 predicted proteins | sample M_130807_EF_Meta_FD_87020 | JGI IMG/M metagenome (GOLD analysis project Ga0114968, IMG submission 87020) | Freshwater microbial communities from Lake Montjoie, Canada to study carbon cycling - M_130807_EF_MetaG | ecosystem: Environmental > Aquatic > Freshwater > Lake | place: Lake Montjoie... | reverse complement strand
TTCCAGCCCGAATATCGGGGCTGGCCAGTCTTGCCCCACGAAGCTTGTCGGAGCCAAGGACGACCGCCCGATGAGGATCGCAAAGAATAATACGAGCTCCCATTTCGAGCAGGCCGTCGACGAAGAACAGTCGGGATTCAAACAGTTTCTCGTGAATCAGGACCGTTCCCTTGCACTGGGTGGCGGTCACGACTGCGACCGAGGTCATGTCGGCGGGAAAGCCGGGCCAGGGGGCATCGGCAATGTGTGGAACTGCCCCGCCAAACTCCTTCTCCACCTCGAGGGTTTGATTTTTTGGAACAAGAATGTCTTCGCCCTTTACTTCGGTCCGGATGCCGAGCCGATTAAAGGTCTGAAGGATCATTCGCATATTTTGGGGTGCAGTGTTTTTGATCTTTAGCTCGCCCCCGGTGACGGCGGCCAAGGCGAGGAAGGATCCAGCCTCCAGATAATCCGCGCTAATCCGATGGGTAGCGCCCTTGAGGGATTTCACACCCTCAATCGTCAGGGTGTTCGTCCCAATGCCAGATATTTTGGCGCCCATGGCGTTGAGGAGGTTGCCTAGAGCCTGAACATGGGGTTCGCTTGCCGCATTGTGAAGGACAGTGACTCCTTTGGCCAAAACAGCAGCGCATAGGCCGTTTTCTGTAGCGGTAACGGAGGCTTCATCCATTAGGATATCGGCTCCTTTGAGTTTTTTGGCTTTGATCTGGATCCCATCCCGTATGTCGGTGATCTGAGCGCCCAAGGCGGAGAAAATCTGCAAATGGGTGTCGAGCCGACGGCGTCCAATTCGATCCCCACCAGGGCGTGGAAGCGTGACTTCACCTGTGCGTGCAAGAAGGGGGCCAGCCAATGTGACAGACCCTCGCAGGCGGGAACCTAGTTCAGGATGAATGGCCGATTTGGGGGTTTCTTTGGCCTGAAGGGTTATGCTTCGACGGACATTGCATGACTCAGATTCTTTCGAGACAAGACCAAGTTCGTTGAGAATTTTCTCCATCAAGCGGACATCGTCGATCTGGGGAATGTTCTGCAGGGTGACAGGTTGATCCGTGAGGCAGACTGCGGCCATCAGAGGCATGGCTTCGTTCTTGTTCCCTTGGGGTTCGATTTCCCCGCGGATAGGGTTGCCCCCCCGAACGAGAAAACGACCGTTGGATGTTCCAGACATAAACGGAAAATGCCTCGAGGGACGCAGAAGAGCAATCCTGCGTGTGTGTATTTTTGCGGTTCTATCCTGGTCGGGATTGCCTAGCATTCTTGCTTAACGCCTATGACCTCCTCTCCCTCGATCCGATGGATGGACCGCTATATTGGGTCCTTTGCGTGCCTGATTTTATCCATTTTAGCGCGACTAACCTTCAAGAAATCGAGGCGAGGGCCCTTCAAAAATATCCTCCTGATTGAACTCTTTGAGATGGGGGCCTCCATCATGACGAGTCCATCGATCCGGTTTATTCGGACCCAATTCCCGGACGCCAATATTTATGTTCTTACAACCCAAAGCATCCGTTCCTCATGGCTGAAAATCGGTGAATTGGAGCCTTCTAGGGTATTTGCCTTGAGGGAGGATGGGGTCTTTTCGTTCCTGTTGTCGTATCTTGAGGTTCTGCGAACTCTCAACCGGATTCAAATGAGCGCCGTGATTGATTTCGAACTTTTCTTCAGAATCACTGCTATCTTCAGTTTTTTTATCAAAGCAGAAAAAAAGGGCGGGTTTTTGCGGTATCACCTTGAGGGGTTGTACCGAGGCTCATTCTATGACTCGGGATGTCATTTTAATCAAAACACACACATCGCCAAAAACTTTCTGGCACTAACGAAAACTGTTTTAGGGAATTCGGACGATTTTCCTGAATACAAAAACAACCTAGATGTGAAGGAGCTTGTTTTGACACCTTACCGATCCCAAGGGAATGCCTTGGCGGACTTGAATAAGAAAAGTCCTGAGTTCATGGCGGGTTCGTATCTTTTGGTCGCCCCTGATGTGGGACCAAACCTGTCCGTCCGGAATTATCCGCTGGATCGGTTGTCGGGAGTTCTTAAGGAAATCCTTCAGGAATTTCCTGAATATCGCGTGGGAATGATCGGGACGAAGGAAAATATCCCAAGTTGCGAAAAACTGGCACATCTGGTCAAGAGCGACCGACTGGTTTCTTGGGCGGGTCGCACGACGATGGATGAGCTTTTCGAGTTACTCCATGGCGCAAAACTTTTGATCAGCAACGATAACGGACCGGTTCATTTTGCTGCCGTGACCGACACTCCAACTCTGGCCCTCTACAGCACGGATTCCCCGTTCGTTTACGGATCTCTGGGGAAGTGTCTTATCCTTTACAGCTTTTACCAATGCAGTCCTTGTATCATGGCGTATAACCACAAACGTTCTGATTGTTCGGATAATAAGTGCCTTCAAGCCATTCCGGCATCAACCGTCTCCTCCTTTGCTCGGCGAATTTTGAGAAATGATCCGGCGATCCGATATCAAACCATCAATAATGCAACCCCGTATCTTTACTAGGCTTTGGGTTGTTTTAGGGTTCGAATTCTTGGGTCAAAAAGGTAGAATAGGAAGTTTATGAAAGTTCCGATGTTGGACTTGGTTGTCGAACATGCTCCTTACCGGGGGGAGTTGCAGTCTGCCTTTGAAAGGGTTCTGGATAGCGGACGCTTTGTTTTAGGACCTGAAGTGGAGGACTTTGAGCGTGAGATTGGGGCATGGATTGGTGTGCCGCACGCGATCGGTGTCTCGAATGGTTCAGACGCCTTGTTGTTGGCTCTCCAGGCGGTGGGAGTGGGGCCTGGGGATGAGGTCATCTGTCCTACCTACACATTTTTCGCCACGGCTGGCGCGGTGGCCCGCTTGGGTGCCAAGCCGGTTTTTGTGGATAGCGCTGAGTGTTGTTACAACCTCCGGACGGATCAGGTTGCGGCGAAAATCGGGCCGAAAACCAAAGCCATCATTGCCGTTCATCTCTTTGGTCAATGTGCAGATATGGATCCGATTCTGACTGCGGCCCAAAAATACGGGATTCCGGTGATTGAGGATGCGGCCCAGGCTCTTGGGGCTAAAGATAAGGGGCGTCAGGCGGGCACCATGGGAATGTTGGGAACGTTTTCCTTTTTCCCCACAAAGAATCTGGGGGCACTGGGGGAAGGGGGCTTGATCACCACGAAGGATGCCTCACTCGCTGAAAAGATTCGCAAACTGCGCGTTCACGGAGCCAAGCAGAAATACTTCCATGAAATGATCGGCGGGAATTTCAGACTTCATGAGCTTCAGGCGGCATTTCTTCGGGTCAAGTTGAGACATTTGAATTCAGCCTTAAGCAAAAGAAGGCAGAGTGCGGAAAAGCTTCTTTCGGAGTTGCGTGAAAAGTGGAGCGCCATCATGCCTCTTGATTCATGTGTATGCCGGGGAACCGGTGGGGCCAAGGATGTGAAGCCGGGAACTATTCTTCTACCTTTCTCCTGTCACTCCGCGGAGGGTGAGCACACTTGGAACCAGTTTGTGATACGGGTCACAGGACCTAGGAATCGCGATGACTTAAAAGAGAAGCTGGCAGCAGTCGGCATTCAGACCGAGGTTTATTACCCGCGAGCGATGCATGAACAAGGGTGCTTTAATCAAGCTGGGGGAACCTATCCCATCTCCGAGAAACTGTGCATGGAAACCATGGCGCTTCCTTTGTCTGCAAGCTTTTCCCCTCCTTTGATTTAGTGAATTCTGTAAATTCAGCGGCTTGTCGAGTCATTCCGCGATGTCGCATATCGGGAGATTCAAATCTTATATCTGTTTTGAATCTTGGAAATCAGGCCCTTACAGGCGTTTTCCCAAAGACAAAGCATGCAGTCGTTACCTGTGCTCCCTTGGAGCTTGTATGGTGTCCTGCGAGCGGACTACTTCAACTACATCACTCCTTCAATCCATCAGAAATGTATGGCGAGGGATACGGGTATCGCTCAGGTCTTAATGCCTCTATGGTTGAGCATCTTGCCGCGAAAGCTAGGCGGCTGGAGCGGATGGTGGATTTACAGGGCGGCGATGTAGTCGTGGACATTGGAAGTAGTGATGCGACACTGCTCAAAGCTTACCAAATCTCCGGTCTTCAAAGGGTCGGAATTGATCCGTCTGCAGAAAAGTACCGTGAGTTTTACCCTTCAGGCATACGCTTGATATCCGATTTCTTTTCTAAAGAAGCATTGCTGAAGGAACTTGGGAATAAGCGTCCACGACTCATCACCGCAATTGCAATGTTTTACGATCTTGAGGATCCGAATCGATTTGCACAGGAAGTCGCTGATCTACTCCCGGAGGGGGGAGTATGGCACTTTGAGCAATCCTACATGCCTACAATGTTGCGCCAAAACTCCTATGATACGATCTGCCATGAGCACCTTGAATATTACTCACTCCAGCCTGTTCTTAAAATTCTTCAAAACGCAGGATTGTCGCCCATTGAAGTATTAATGAATTCCACGAATGGAGGTAGTTTTGCGGTCACTGCGGTCAAGGGTAAATCCCGTTTGCTGTGCGACCACCGGATGATTGACTGGCTGTTGTCGGAGGAAGATCGTCTTGGTCTTTGTTCACCAGCTCCTTTTCGGGCCTTTGAAGATCGGGTCTTCCACCATCGTGAATCTCTTCGACGTCTCATTTCATCCCTTCGGGCGGACGGGAAAAAGATCTTTGGTTACGGGGCCTCAACGAAAGGAAATGTTATATTGCAGTTCTGTGGCCTCGGTCCCCGTGACATTGAGGCCATCGTGGATGTAAATCCTCTTAAACATGGTTGTTTCACTCCTGGTAGTCATATTCCCATTATCTCGGAAGATGAAGGTCTTCGGAGAAATCCGGACTATTATCTGGTTCTGCCTTGGCATTTCCGAGATTTCATCCTTAGGAAAGAAGCGGGTTATTTGGCCCGAGGGGGGAGAATGATCTTTCCCATGCCAGAGATTGAAATTGTGACGGCCTGATGAAGTCCGCTATTTTTGGGGCAGGGGGACAGGATGGTCGCATTCTGGCTGCGCAGATTGAGTCTTCTGGCCAGCAGGTTATTCGTGTTAATCGTCTGGATCCTGGCAGTCCGCTTTCAGTTGGGGGCTTGGGCTCTTTTCTTACAAAAGAGCAACCGGATGAGATTTATTATCTCGCGGCACACCATCGTTCAAGCGAGGAGAAACCGACTTCCCTTTCCTTGGATTGGATCCAAAGTTTTCGGGTTCATCTGGAAGGATGGATTCATGTTCTCGAGATTGTGCGCAATCATCTTCCCGGGACCCGAGTTCTTTATGCTTCCTCGGCTCATGTATTCGGAGATCCATCCGTTGTACCTCAAAACGAGAATACACCAATGCGTCCGACCTGTGCTTATGGATGCAGTAAGTTAGCTGGAATGGAGGCAGGGCGGTATTATCGTAAAGAGCATCAACTCTACGTTTCCCATCTCATTTTGTACCCACATGAGTCCATCTTTCGTTCGCCAACCTTTCTCTCGAAAAAGCTTCTTCTCGCAGCTCAATCGGCTGCCATAGATCCAGGTTTCTCAATTCAAATCGGCGACCCTGAGTCGACTTGTGATTGGGGGTACGCGCCTGAATATACAGAAAGCATGCGAAATGTTCTGAAACTAGATGAACCGGACGATTTTGTCGTAGCAACCGGTCATGAGGCTCGTGTATGTGATTTTGCGAAAGCCGTCTTTAACTGTTTTGGCTTGGAATGGGAGCGACATGTGGTCTCGAGACCGGATTTGCTTACCAAGCCGAAAAGAAGATATGTGGGGGATGCATCTAAACTGTTCAACAAAACAGGCTGTCGACCGAGTTTGTGTCTCCCGGAATTGGCGGAGCGACTAGTCCGAGATATTCGGAAAGTATCATGAACAGAATTCTTGTAGGCATTCCTACTTTGAATGAAGTCAGGAATGTGGAACCCATGGTGCAGAGACTCCTTAAGCTTCCATTTTCGTTTGACCTACTTTTCGTGGACGACAACTCCGATGACGGCACAAGGGAAGTCCTGAATCGGATTGCAGATCAATATTCATTCATCAAAGTTATTCATCGACCATCGAAGCTGGGAATCGGATCCGCTCACAAGGAGATCCTTCGGTTTTCCTATGAACATGCTTATGAAGCACTTGTTACACTCGATTGTGATTTCTCTCATCAGCCTGAAGATATCCCTCGGCTTCTTTTGGAACCCGTTGACCTGCCGTTGGTTGTAGGATCACGTTTTCTGGATTCCGAGTCCTTGTCCGAGTGGAATCTTAAAAGAAAGTTTCTTACTCATCTTGGGCATTGGTTAACCTCTCGCCTTCTTCATCTTCCGATGGATGCCACAGGGGCCTTCCGTTTGTATCGACTCAACCTGATACCCTGTGAAATCTGGGGACGAGTCCAATCCGACGGTTACGCATTCTTTTTTGAGAGCCTCGTTGTTGCACGCCAATCTGGCGTAACCTGCAGGGAAATATCCATTCATCTGCCAAAACGCGTGTACGGAGAGTCCAAGCTCAATTTTCAACAGGCACTGAGGAGTCTGAAGGTTCTATTTCAACTGTATCTACGTCCCCGTCTTTTTGAGGGGAACTCAAATGATGCAAGGGGTTGGGATCATTACTGGAAAGCTGGTGAAAGTGGAGGGCGACATTGGTATGCCTATTTGGCATCCATTTATCGGAAGTACTTTATTGTGGAGCGACTGAGTCGCGTTCTGCGGAAGTATTTTAAAGAGGGAGATGAGCTTTATCATATTGGCTGTGGTAGTGGCGAAGTGGATGCCCTGGTCGCCCGGTCTTTTCGCATTGTCGGTGTGGATATATCAAGTGAGGCGCGGCGGTTGTATCAAAAAAACTACCCAAAATCAGAGGTTCATTCTGAAGACATACTCAAGACATCCTTAGCCCCCCGATTGGCGGGTATCTATTCCCTGGGTCTTGTGGAGCACTTCTCTGAATCCGAGATTGTTGCGATCTTGAAAAACATGAAGGCAAGTATTGTCTCTACGGGGAGGGTAGTGCTTTTCTGGCCTCACCGGAGAGCGCCATCTGTATTTATTTTGCGTCTGGCGACAATTCTTCGCGGTTTCTTCGGTCGGAACGAGGCTCTTCATCCTGCTGAACCAAGCCTGCTTTCTTCGCGTCGGGAGGTTGAAGATATTGCAAGCTCAGCCGGTTTGGATGTTATTGCTTATGAGTATGGCCCGAGTGATCTCTGGATCCAGGCGGCTATCGTCCTTCAATCGGACGGTAAGGAGGAGCCAGAATCAGGCAAGTCCCACTCTGAAAAACAGGTCGCCAGCCGGACAGATTCTTGTCGTTAAAGATCGACTGAACGTTTGGCTGGCCTAAGGACCAGATTCGGTCAATGTCTGTTAAAACAAAAAATCTGGCCTGACGAATATCTGCATCATATCGAAAGCGTTCACGGGGCAATCCCTTTTCGTAAGTGGACGTCGTCATTCCCTCCCAAGCCACACACATCAATGGGTCCGCGTTTCTGCATCGGAGAAGCCAACCGATGTTCCAGTGGCAAATCACAAGGTCGTCTTTCATTGTGTGTTGATTTAGCCAGTCGGCTGTTTTTTGGTGGTCTTGAACTGATTGAACAACCCAAGGATCATTTCTTGAGACCAATCTGTTTTCCCAAACCTTGGGACTCACATTTATGAAAAGAGAAAGGGGCAAAAGAAATGGTGCCCAGCGAGCCCATCGATGGCGGCAAAGAAACTTCTTTTGAAGAAAAACTAGTCCGTATCCCAGGCAACTGGTCAACAAGGGAAGGACCACCACTGCTTGATAATAAAAAAGGGTGAGATTCTGGCGGTTCTTGGTTAAGAGGGCCAGAATCACGAGGGCGCCAATGGCAATCGACCTGACAGGTGAGAACAAGCATCGAATGAGGGCCAAAGCAGCAAACAGATGAAGAGCGTCCTGAGTTAGAAAGCGGTACAAATTTAAAGGCCATTGCCAACCAGAACCATTTTCACGGGAATATGATTCGTAAAAGTCTTTTAAATCATGCAAATCGCCCCACCACCAATGAAAATTCCATACAAGAACAGGGCTCAGGCACAAAATTCCGACCAAAAGTGGAGGTAGGAATGTTGGCAACCATGTGGATGGTTTTTTCCAGCGATTTAGGAAGGCCGCTAGGCCAGCGTGGAGTGCCAAGGGGTGTGATGCTGCTGCAATTGCTAAACCCCAACCACTTTGCCAGCTTCTTTTTCGGCTGGAACCTAGGCATTGGCATGCAAAGCAGATGAAAAATCCAAGAGCGGCTGCATTGTGGGCATAGACCCAGCGAAAATGAATGACGGTCTGTTCGTAGGTTAGGAAAATCAGTGCAATCAGTAGTCCGGAAGTGTAGCCGATTCGGCGACCTAGAACTGTGATGGATGTAAGGGCAATCCCAAGAGCCAAAAGGGAGTTTATCAATCTTGGCCAACCGATCTGGCGATCCCCCCATTTGCTGGCTAGTCCTACAATAAACACATAACCCGGTTGATAGCAAAACTGTGGATTTATATAGGTATTGAAAACGGATCGGTTGGCGAAAACTCCTTCAACCAGATCCTGTCCGCATCCCAGCGTCTGGGTTTCGTCGCTGTACCATCTTGGTGTGGTTGATAAATTTGGAAGGTAAAGAAGACCCCAGACAGTCACCGCAATACATAAAAAAAACCGGCAAGAATTTTTGCGTCTCCATCGGAAAGCATGCTTTTTGGAATTCTGATCTAGGGGAATCCCTGCTTTCATAGTCCTTTCAATATAAGGCCTTTATAGGCATTGCCTCCATTTTTATTTAGCCGCTTCATCATAATGGGTGGTGTTGTTCTCCTTGAAGATGGTTTCAGCATTTGCAGGGGAGGGTAAATGAAAGAATGGAGCCTCATGATCTCGTTCTTCAAGATGTTCATTCCTTGTTTCATGGGGGGCAGGCATTATTATCAACGTGAAATGCGTTGGTCTGAAAAAAATCTGAATTTTCGCGCAGAGGCAGGAATTCTTTTTATCCTCTTGGGGGTCTTGTCTTTCGGATGGCTCGGAATCGGGCCGTCCAACCAGGAGCTCTTGGCCAATTACGCGAAAGCAAAAGATTTGGCCGACCTGATTTGGATGAAGAAAGGTTTTGCTTGGTGGACGCCAAATTATTTAGGGGGATCTCCCACAGCGATTCAAGCGGGTAATGTCCTTGTCTACATCTGGCTTTTGATTGGTGCATCGGTTTTTGGCCCAATTGTGGGCGGGAAGGTCATGGGGATTCTCTCCTTAGCCCTATCCGGTTCATTGATGGCCGCCTTCTTGGGGAGACTCACTGGGGATCGTCGGGCGGCTTGGGTCGGTGCCTTATTTTATGCCTTAGGTCCGCAAGCGGTTCTTCGTCTAGCGGGGAATGAGCATATGCCAGCTATCTTCTGCATGCCCTATCCTCCCTTAATCGGATGGGCCTTGTTGGAAATTGCGACGAGGGGGTCCGGGCGGGGAGGTGTCATCTTCGGGCTGGCTCTCGCGGGCATGAGCCTTACATTTAACAAGCTCACTTTCGTTTTTCTACCTGTGGTACTGGTTTTTGGGGGATGGCTTTATTTCAGAAATTCACAGTCCCGTACGTTGTTTGCGCGAGCCGTCGGATTGGCAGTTGGAGTTTGGGCGATGCTGGGAATCCTTCCGCAGTTGCCGGGGCTTCGCGATACCGGTTGGATGACTCTTTTTTCAAGCGATCCACTCATCGGATGGCAGTCCAGCTTTTCACTAAAAGCAGCCCTTTCGTGGTTCAATCGTGATGGATTTTTCTTTGTAGGGATGCCGCCAAATTTCACAGTGGAGGAAGGTGGGTTTTATGTTGGTGTAGTTCTTGTTGTCTTCGGAGTGTTGGTGGGTTTACGACTTTGCCGGGATGATAAATCCAATCTCCATGCTGTTTTCAGAATCTTTGCAGGCCTGTTGCTGATGGTGCATTGGTTTTCCCTTGGTCCACGAAGCATGTTGGGGGGTGTAAACGAATTTCTAAAATCTGCCCAAGGCGCTCAAGACTGGGTCTTGCCCCTTTTTTGGATCAGTACAGCCCTGCCGATAGTACTGCTTATAATCATTTGGCCTGAAGGTCGGTGGAAGTGGCCAACCTTAGCCATTGTCTTGGCAGTCTTCCTTCTGATTCCCGGCTTCCAACTAGTCGCCATGCTTCCTGTCCTAGGGACAATCCGTGGGCCTTGGTCTTTTTGGCAGGTGGGGGGGGTGTTCTGTCTTGCAGCTTTGGCTGGAATTACCGTTGCGATCTTAGTCAAGGAGCGAGGTTGGACGTGGCTTTCCTGGGTGGCTATTCTCTTGGCCGTATTGGACTTCGCGCCTTACTACAGTCGTTTTTTTCAGAAGAAAATGGATGCGGGAACCTATGAAGCCTATCAAGAGACTGCCCGGTTTTTGAAGGCCGAAAGAAAGGAGGGGTCGATTTTTCCTTTATCCGGCAGGTATTTTTACATGCAACTGCCTCAGTTGTCCGGTCGAGCGATCTCAACCGAAGCTTTTCAGGCGTATTTCATGTCCAAGGGGATTCGATCAATTCAGGATGCGGGTGGTGGGACTGTGGATTTAATGAAAACATCCCTGAGCCTCCAAGGGGTCAGGTACATCTTTATCGACCGAAAAGATGTGGACACACCCGAAGCATTGCAAAACTCTTTTCGACAAATCTTCCCCGTTATTCATGAAAACGAATTCTTCGCCGTTCTCGAAAATCCAAACTGCTTGGCCCCATTTTTTTATTCTCGAGATTATGTTTCAGTTCCTCCACGCAAGTTTGAGTTTGCCGGGGCTATCCTTGGGCTTGTGCGGCTTTATTTTCTTCCGGTTGAGATGACTGGAGTTGAAATGCAAGACCCATCCTTGGCTGGGATGATGAATCCAACCACTGGGGAGGTAGAGTTGACGGCAAACTTCCGGGATCATTTGGGAAATCCTTTTCGAATTCCAAATCCCCAAAGTTATCGAATGGAGGGTCCGGATCAATGGCGCATTCTACTGGAAGGGGGGTCGGGTTGGTTAACATTGACCCAAGCATGGCATCCGAATTGGCGTTGCTCCATTGACGGTCAGCAAGTTGACATTCATCCGGCAGCCTTGGCCTTTTCTTCTGTAAGAATTCCTGCGGGAGCTAAAGAGGCGTTCTTCTGGTTCGCACCCCCTATTTGGGCTTCTCTGTGTCTAGGGCTGGGAATCACTAGTTGGATTCTTGTTTTGATTGGAGCTATATATCTCTGCTCTGGCCGGGGCCCTGCAATATGGAATTCTTGGTGGATAGGGGAGGAGGTTTCAAACTCGTGAATCTCGAGATAAAAAAGGGGTCAGAATCTTGGATTTGGCCATTCGATCGAAAGGACTGGCTGACGGCCGGACTCGTTTGGCTTGTTTCTCAAGCAACGTATTTTCTTACCACGCAACCGAATGTTGGCTTGCTCGATTCTGGAGAGTTTTTAACGGCATCTGTCCATGTCGGCGTGCCTCATCCGACAGGGTATCCGCTTTGGACGATCTTCTCTCATCTTTTTACCCTTTTCCCGATTGGGAACGGAGCTTGGGAGGTGAATCTTTTCTCCGGGTTTTGCACGGCGATTGCAGCAGGGTTGGTGGCCCTGATTCTTTGCAATTCAATGCGCTGGTCTGGGGTAGAGGACCGTTTGGCCCAGATTTTGGCGGTGGGTTGGTCCCTAGCGTTAGCATTTAGTGTTTCGATGTGGTCTCAGGCCGTCATTGCAGAGGTGTATGGCACCCATGTGCTATGTGTGATGCTGCTTCTTTGGGTTATTTATCGATGGGTCAGGGATCCTGCATGGACGATGGGATTGGCATGGGCTGTGTTCTTTTTCGCATTAGGTATGACTAACCACCACCTGACCATCGCTCTCAGCTCTCTTCCTGTTCTGGTCATGCTGCTCCAGCGTCGCGATTTTCTAGCAGAAGGGCTTCTTTATCTGAGTGGAACGGCGGCTTTGGTGTATCTCGGTTTTGGATATCTTTCCCAAGAACCCCCTTCTTGGCATGCTTCCGTCCGTTTTCTGTTCTGTGTGATCTTTGGATTCGCTTTCTGGTTTTTGTGGAAACGTTATTTCCAGAATTGGAGAGTAGGGGTGGCTACTTTGGGAGCAGTCATCTTGGGGCTTTCTCCATATATTTACATGCCATTGGCCTCCGCGACGAATCCTCCGATGAATTGGGGATTCGCCAGCACTAAGGAGGGGTTCTTTTATTCTTTTAATCGGAGCCAATATGACGGGAAGTTATCCGATCAACTGCTCAAGACAGTGGGGCGTGCCATGGGATCGGCCCCGGTGGAAATGGTCAATCCTCCAACGCCTTCTCCTAATGCGCCGCCACCAAACTCATTCCGGGAAAACTTTTTAAAGTTCGCACAACTTTACTGGCGAAAGATCGTCGCCAATTTCTCCCCATTCGGAATTTTGGCCTTGGTTGCAACCGTAGCTGCATTGGGCTCAGTTCCTAGAGCGGTACGGAACTGGCTTGGGATTTGTGGTTTTGGTCTCCTTCTATCCGGGTTCCTTCAACCCGCCTTCGCTGAGGTTGGTGCAGACGAGGCAACTTGGTTGCTGCAGATGCCATACCTCGGTTACTCCCATGCATTTTTCGTTTTACTGGCAGGATTTGGATCGGGGTGGGTAATTCAACGTTGGGCAAAAATGGAAAAGACTGGATGGGGCATGGCGCTTCTACTTGGTGCTGGGATAGCTAGTTTTTCTTTTCGACAGAACCTCAATTTTTGTAGCCAAAGGGAACACTGGTTTGGATGGATGTATGGTCGGGACATGCTGGCGGATCTCCCTAAAGATAGTCTCGTCTTTGGGGGTACGGATCCAGGACGATTTGTCCCTACGTACATGGTCCTTTCGGAAAGCTTTGAACCCAAGAAATTTAAACGGGACCCTAACTTTGATCGGCGTGATCTATATGTCATTACGCAGAACGCATTGGCAGATGCCTTTTATAATCAATATATTCGGAACCATTATTCAACGGACCGACCTGAGCCGAAGAGCTGGATTGAATATTGGCTAGGCCGTGACAAACAGTATCCCAAAGCCTCCTTGGTTCTGCCTCGACAAGAAGACATTATGGCGATTTATCAATCAGCCATTGAAACCCGCCAAAAAAACGCCACAGCACCGGATCCAAATGCCGATCCCACCGTCCTAAATTCGATGGTTGGGCAATGGATCTGGCAACGAAACAAGGATCAGCGACATTTCTTTGTGGAAGAAAGTTTTCCTATGGAATGGTCGTATCCGAATGCCGTTCCTCACGGACTTTGTTATGAGATCAAAAAAGATCCGGTGCCGGTTCTATCTACTGAAATCGTTCAAGGGGATATGCAGTACTGGAGAGATTACATTGATCACTTGAAAAGAAATCCTCGATTTGCGGATGATATTGATGCCCAGCGTTCGTTTTCGAAACTCAGGAATACTGGGGGTAACATCTATAAGTGGAGAAAGATGCCTGCCGCAGCCGAACAGGCCTATCGGCAAGCTTTGGAGCTATGGCCTGGCAATTCCGAAACCTTGAACAATTTTACCGATCTCCTCATGCAACAGAATCGAGCTGAGGAGCTGCGAGATATTTTAGCCAAAGCTTCCGAAGCAGATCCGAATAATGGGCT
>Ga0114968_10002619_pt1 | contig 13686 bp, 13 predicted proteins | sample M_130807_EF_Meta_FD_87020 | JGI IMG/M metagenome (GOLD analysis project Ga0114968, IMG submission 87020) | Freshwater microbial communities from Lake Montjoie, Canada to study carbon cycling - M_130807_EF_MetaG | ecosystem: Environmental > Aquatic > Freshwater > Lake | place: Lake Montjoie... | reverse complement strand
GCCAGACTTCCAGATTGTCGAGCAGCGCCGACTGGCTAAAGGAGCAACTTTCTTCGTTGAACAGGGCGCTGGACTCCAACCGGTCTAGCAAACCCAACCACACCTCCGCGTAGCGCGGGGGCAGGGCGGCCAGCAGCGCGTCATGCGTTCGCGCCTGCGCGCAAAAGGCCGTCACGCCCATGCCATCGGCCCGCAACTGGGCCAATGATTGGCCCAGCGCGTTCAGCTGGCTGGCGTTGTCGTTCACCGCTTCGGGAGGGTAAAGGTCTTATTTAACCTCGGTGACAAACTCGGCGCTGGGGCGGCGCACTTTGGGAAGGTTCACCAGCCAATCCTTGTCGGCTTCACGGTAGCCCAGCGGCATGATCGCCACGCTGCGCAGGCCACGGGCGGTCAGGTCCAGAATTTTGTCCAGCGCCTTGGGGTCAAAGCCCTCCATCGGCGTGCTGTCGACTTCTTCAAATGCCGCTGCCATCAGCGCCACGCCCAGACCAATGTAGGCCTGGCGTGCTGCGTGCTCAAAGTTGACCTGGGGATCCCGCACCGTGTAATTGGCCAGCAGGTTCTTGCGATAGGCATCACCGGCCTTGGTGCTACCGCCGCGCTTGGCGTTGGTGAAGTCAAACATCTGGTTGATGCGGTCGGCGGTGTAGTTGTCCCAGGCAGCGAACACCAGCAGGTGGGAGCCTTCGGTGATCTGCGCTTGACCCCAGGCAATGGGCTTGATCTGCTCGCGTACTGAAGCGCTGGTCACCACAATCACCTCGTAAGGCTGCAGACCGCTGGAACTGGGCGCCAGGCGCACCGCTTCCAGAATGCGGTCCACCTTGTCTTGGGGCACCGCTTTGGTCGGGTCCATTTTTTTGGTGGCGTAGCGCCATTCGAGTGTTTGTTGCAGGGTTGACATGTTGGGGCCCAAAAAATGTTTAAAAAATAGTGCGTGCAGAGGCTATCCACCCCAGCGCGCGACGTCTCGAATTATCGCGAAAGCATGCGATTTCCAGGGCCGGCATTGAAATAACCTTGGCTCAGAACCACCACGGTCATGTGCCATGCCGGTTACAGGTGACCGCGACGAGTCACAGGGGCCGCTGAGTGAAGCGTCGAAAGCTGAAAAGCTTACTTTCCAAACGAATCCTTCAAGCCCACCGCAAAATTAAATACGGGCTTTGCGCCGGGAATATGGTCCACGCGGTCGGCCACAAAGTAGCCCAGGCGTTCAAACTGAAACTTTTGGTCGGGCAGGGCCTTGGCGAGGGACGGCTCCACGATGGCGCTGACCACTTTCAGGCTGTTCGGGTTCAGGCCTTCGAGGAAGTCTTTGCCGCCCGCGTCGGGTTGCTCGTCATTGAACAGGCGGTCATAAAGGCGTACTTCGGCGGGCACGCCGTCTGTGGCGCCGACCCAGGTGATCACGCCCTTGACCTTGACGCTGGACGAGCCGGGCGTGCCGCTCTTGGTATCGGGGATGAGAGTGGCGTGCACCGCTGTGATGCGCCCGTCGGCGTCTTTCTGTGCGCCAGTGCATTCGATGATGTGGCCATATTTGAGCCGCACCTTGTTGCCCGGAAACAGTCGAAAGAAGCCTGCCGGGGGCGTTTCTTCAAAGTCGCTGCGCTCGATCCACACCTCGCGCACCATCACAAACTGGCGGGTGCCCAGATCGGGGTGGTGGGGGTGAATGGGGGCGCTACAGGCGTCTAAGGTGTCTTCGCCCATCAGGGCGTCCCAGTTGGTCAGCACCAGCTTGACCGGGTCCAGCACCGCCATAGCGCGATGGGCGGACCCGTCCAGGTCTTCTCGCAGGCAACCTTCCAGGGTGGAGTAGTCAATCCAGCTGTCGCTCTTGGTCACGCCAATGCGCTCGGCAAAGAGCTGTAGGCTCGCGGGCGTGTAGCCTCGGCGGCGCAGGCCGACGATGGTGGGCATACGCGGATCGTCCCAGCCATTCACCTTGTGTTCATTGACCAGCTGCGCCAGTTTGCGTTTGCTGGTAACTACATAGGTCAGGTTCAGGCGTGCAAATTCATACTGCCTAGGCGGCGGGCTGGCCAACAGCCCCGCCTCGATCAGGCGCTCCATCAGCCAGTCGTAAAACGGGCGTTGGTCCTCAAACTCGAGGGTGCAGATGCTGTGGGTGATTTGCTCGAGCGCGTCTTCAATCGGGTGGGCAAAGGTGTACATCGGGTAGATGCACCAGGTGTCGCCCGTGTGGTGGTGGGTGGCGCGGCGAATCCGGTAAATCGCCGGGTCGCGCAGGTTGATGTTGGGGCTGGCCATGTCAATCTTGGCGCGCAGCACCATCGAGCCGTCAGCGTGCGCGCCAGCGCGCATTTCGCGAAAACGTGCCAGGTTCTCAGCCGACGTGCGGGCTCGGAACGGGCTATCAACGCCAGGTTTGCCAAAGTCGCCGCGGTTGGCGCGCATTTGCTCTGGAGTTTGTTCGTCGACATAGGCGTGACCGCCTTCAATCAGACTCTCTGCGGCGCGGTACATGAAGTCAAAGTAGTCACTGGCCTGAAACGCCGGGTCACTGCCAGGTGCGTTGCCCATTTGGGCCCAGTCAAAGCCCAACCAGCGCACCGCGTCGATGATGCTGTCAACGTATTCGGTGTCTTCTTTTTCCGGGTTGGTGTCGTCAAAGCGCAAATGACACACGCCCCCGAAATCCCGCGCCAAGCCAAAGTTAAGGCAAATACTCTTAGCGTGGCCCACGTGCAGGTAGCCATTGGGTTCGGGCGGAAAGCGGGTGCGAATGCGTGCCGGATCCAGTGGGCCACTGGCATGGTGGGCTGCATCACCCGGGCTGCCGGCCCAGCGGCGCGTGGCATAGGTGCCCGCTGCGAGGTCGTGCTCAATAATCTGGCGCAAGAAGTTACTGGATTTGGCGGCCTCAGGCAGGGCCACAGATTTGGCGCCAGACTCGGCGGCGGGGGAAGTACTCATGACTTGGATTTTAGACGGCGGTCTTTTACGCCGATGAAAAAAAAGCGCGCCCATGAAGAGCGCGCTTTTGGTGCCGTTGGCAGCTTGCGCCGCCAACAACGCTGGTCGAGTGATTAGCGAATCACGGCCAGAACTTCAAGCTTGCCACCTTTGATGGTTTGCAGAGTCAAAGCACCGCCTTTGATGTCGCCTTTTTCGTCAAACGAGATCGCGCCAGTCACACCCTGGTAGTCTTTGGTCGCGGCCAACACGGGCAGGTACTTGGCGGGGTCGGACGAGCCGGCCTTCACCATGGCAGCCACCATGATCTTCACGCTGTCATAGACATAGGGTGCGTAGACTTGCACGGGAGTGCCGAACTTGGCTTTGAACTTGTTGTCGAAGTCCAACTTGGCGGCTTCAAATTTGCTGCCTTTTTCCACGCCACCTGCTTCAGCGCAGAAGACTTGGTTGTCGGTCACAGCGTCGCCCGCCAGTTTCACCAGCTCGGACGAGCAGATGCCGTCGCCGCCCATAAACTTGGCGTTGATGCCCAGAGATTTCATCTGGCGCAGCATGGGGCCTGCAACAGCGTCCATACCGCCGAAGAACACGACATCAGGCTTTTTGCCTTTGATGGTGGTCAGGATGGCGTTGAAGTCGGTGGCTTTGTCGGTGGTGAACTCTTTGGCTACCACGGTGCCGCCGGCTGCAACCACGGCTTTGCTGAACTCTTCAGCCACGCCTTGGCCGTAAGCGGTACGGTCATCAATCACCGCAATCGACTTGCCTTTGAGGGTGTTCACAGCGTACTTGCCCAAGGTGCCGCCGAGTTGGACGTCATCAGCCACCACGCGGAAAGTGGTCTTGAAACCTTGGCGGGTGTACTTGGGGTTGGTCGCAGAGGGAGAGATTTGGGGGATGCCCGCATCGCTGTAGATCTTGGAAGCAGGGATCGAAGTACCTGAGTTCAGGTGACCGATCACGCCGGCGACTTTGGCATCTGCCAGTTTTTGTGCAACGGAAGTGCCTTGTTTTGGATCGGCAGCATCGTCTTCAGTCATGAGCTTCAGGGTGACTTTCTTGCCACCGATGGTCACGCCAGCGGCGTTGAGTTCTTCAACGGCCATGATGGCGCCGTTTTCGTTGTCTTTACCCAAGTGGGCGATAGCACCGCTGGTAGGGCCAACGTGAGCGATGGTCACGACAGCGTTTTGGGCCATTGCAACACCAGTGGACAGTGCCAGCACGGCAGCAGCTAAGGTTGTCATTTTCATGAGTGAGTAACTCCGGGTATGGTTTTAAACAAATGCCGTTTCGGCACGGGTCGGAGGATAACTCCATTTGGCAGGAGAAATGTCAGCGATATGACGGTTCAACCCCCAAACTCAGGGGTTTTTTGCAATTGTCCTCGGTTTTCCTAGAAAAAACGGGCGTCAGGTCACCCGAGCCAGCCCAGCCACTGGCCCCAAATCAGCTGCCCCAGGTAACGGCTGGGCAGCAGGGTAAAGGCACCCGCAATAATGCAGGCACCCCAATACAGAGACTGCATCGTTTTGCGGTGCCCCGCAATATTGCGCGTCAGCAGGTAGCGAAAAGCCAGCGCCAGATTGACCAAGGTAAAGGGGACGAGCAGGTGGATCGGCGTATAGCCTGCCACGTTGGGCAGGCCAAAGTCCCGAATAAATACCGCTGACACAGCCGTGACCACCATGAGCGTGACCCACGCGTAGCCAAAAGCGCGGTGCAGCATGGGGCGCTGGGTACGGCCCTTTCGCGCCCACAGAGCCACGGGCCCGATCGCAACCGCTCCAATGGCGGCGCTCATGTGAACGGCAATAAGCGGCGTGAGCTGCATGGGGTGTGGGGTGATGCTTTTGAAGCGACGAGGGTACCGCAACCCTCAATGGGCAGGAAGTCGCAGCCACTTCCTACAATGCCGGCATGAAACGAAGCACCCCAATCTTGCTGGCTCTTGCCTTGATTTTGGTGATATCCGCCGGCGTGTGGTGGTCCATGGGGACCGGTCAAGCCCCTGTCCAATACCGTACCGGGGAAGTGACCCGCGGAGATTTACAAGCCGTCGTGGCGGCCAGTGGCACGGTGAACCCGGTGGCATTGGTCACCGTCGGTACCCAAGTGAGTGGTCAGATTCGTGACGTGCTGGTTGACTTCAACGCAGAGGTCAAAGCGGGGCAGTTGCTGGCGCAAATTGACCCGGAGAGTTTTGAATACCGCGTGCGCTCCGCCCAAGCCGACGCCGACGCCGCCCGGGCTGTGGTGTTGACGGCGCAGGCCAACGTGTTGGCGATGCAAACCCAGGTTTCACGGGCGCAGACTGATCTTGGCGAGGCATGGCGCAACCAGGAGCGCACGGACATGCTCGTCACTCAGCAGTTTTTGTCCCAAAGTGAGCGGGACAAAGCGCGGGCGCTGGTCGCCACCAGCCTGGAAGCGCTGAAGGCGGCCCAGGCCCAAGTGGGTGTGGCCCAGGCTCAGGTAAGTGCGTCCCAGGCAAGCGTAGTGCAGCGGGACGCCGCCTGGGCGCAGGCGCGGATTGACCTGGCCCGCACCCGGATCACCTCGCCGGTAAATGGCATCGTGGTTAAGCGCGCCATCGAGCGCGGCCAAACGGTGGCCAGCAGCCTGCAGTCGCCCGAGTTGTTCATCATCGCCAAAAATCTGGCAGATATGCAGGTCGAGGCCGCCATCGACGAGAGCGACGTGGGCCGGGTGCAGACCGGACAAAAGGCGCGATTTACCGTTGATGCCTTCCCGGGACAAAGTTTTGAGGGCGAGGTGCGTCAGGTGCGCAAGGCGGCACTGAATGTGGCCAATGTGGTGACGTACGTAGCGGTGATCGCCTTTTCCAACGCCGATGGGCGACTTTTGCCGGGTATGACGGCCAACGTACGCGTGGTCACCGACCAGCGTACGGGGGTATTGCAAGTCCCCAATGCGGCCTTGCGGATGCGCATTGCGGGCGTCGAGCCGCCTGCGGCATCGTCTGACAAGCCCCTGCCGGGGGGGCGCGTATTTGTCACGGATGCGCAGGGAAAGCCGCAGGCGCTGGCCGTGCGGTTAGGCATTACGGACGGCAACCGAACCGAGCTCCTGACAGAGTCCGGTTCACCGACGGCGTCCTTGCTCGCTGAAGGATCCTCCGTGCTGGTGGGTACCAAAACCGGCACAACTGTGCAGAACAAACCCGTCAGTCGTTCTCCGTTCTGATGGAGGCAGGCACCACGATCGGTACTGCAAGCGGCGCTCCGCCGCTGATCGAGGTGCATTCTTTGAGCAAACACTATGCGATGGGGAGCGATCGGCAGCGGGCGGCCGGATCAGGGCAAATCGTGCATGCACTGCGCGTCGTGAGCCTGCAGATTGCGCGGGGAGAGTTTGTGGCGGTGATGGGGGCCTCGGGTTCGGGTAAGTCGACCTTTATGAACATTTTGGGTTGCCTGGACCGCCCCAGCTCCGGCCGCTACTGCTTGGATGGTCAGGCGGTGGAGCGGCTGGAGGCTGATGCGCTTGCGGCGCTTCGTAACCGCCAAGTCGGTTTTGTGTTCCAGCAGTTCCATCTGTTGCCCCGCGCGTCTGCCTTGGAAAACGTTGAATTGCCGCTGATTTATGCGGGAGTCAAGCCCGACCATCGCCGACAGCGCGCCTTGGCGGCCTTGCAACGGGTGGGGCTGGGCGAACGCATCGGCCACCGCCCTAACGAGCTGTCGGGTGGCCAGCAGCAGCGGGTGGCGATTGCGCGGGCTTTGGTCAATCTGCCGCCGCTGATCTTGGCCGATGAGCCGACGGGGGCCCTGGATTCACAAACCAGCGCAGAGATCATGCAGCTGCTCAGTGCACTGAACGACGAGGGCGTGACGGTGGTGCTTGTGACCCACGAGCCTGAGGTGGCCGCTTGGGCGCGCCGCCGGCTGCTGTTCAAAGATGGGCGCGTGGCGCAGGATGTTGCATCAGGTCCGCGGGCGGCAATGTCTGCTCTGGGGGACGCGTGAGCTGGGCCGTGGCGTTGCGTTGTGCCTTGGGGGCCTTGGCAGCCAACGCGTTGCGCAGTTTTTTGACCATGCTGGGCATCATCATTGGGGTCGCCGCAGTGATCGCCATGGTCGCCGTGGGGCGAGGGGCGACGGAACGGGTCCAGGAGCAGATGAAAGGCCTGGGCTCCAACATCATGCTCGTATTGCCGGGCGGTGTGTCGCAGGCCGGGGTGCGGCTCGGTGCCCAAACCCGTCAGCGTTTGACCGAAGACGACGCGCAGGCGATTGCCCTGGAGATCCCTCAGGTGCAGGTGGCCGCGCCCACATCGCGCACCACCGGGCAGTTGGTGTGGGGGAATGCCAACTGGGGCACCAATGTGATGGGGGTCAATAATGACTATTTGGAGGCGAGGGACTGGCCTCTGCAATCGGGACGCCCCTTTGATGCCGCCGAACTGGCGGGTTCTGCCAAAGTCGGCTGGATTGGCAGCACTGCTGCGCGCGAACTATTCGGTGCCCAAGACCCGGTAGACCAGGTGGTGCGCCTGCGGGGCATTCCGATCACCATCATTGGGGTCCTCAGCCCCAAAGGCCAAAACTCGATGGGCCAAGACCAAGACGACGTGGTCATGATTCCCTTGGGGACCTTGCGCAACCGTATCTGGGGCGGCGACGCGACCAGTCGCCTTAAGCGGGTGGGCTCGATATCGGTCAAGGTTCGTGAAGGCGAATCGATGGCCGCCGTTGAGGCCACGATGCAAGACTTGTTGCGCCAGCGCTTTAAGGTGAGCGACGGTGGGGACGCACCCTTCACCATTCGCAACCTTACCGAAATGCTGCAGGCCCAAGAGGAGTCCAGCCGAGTCATGACGTGGTTGTTGGCGACCGTAGCAGGCATCAGTTTGCTGATCGGAGGCATTGGCATCATGAACATCATGCTGGTCAGCGTGACTGAGCGCACCCGCGAGATCGGCCTGCGCATGGCGGTGGGCGCGCGGGGACGCGACATCCTGGCGCAGTTTTTGATTGAGGCTCTGACCTTGAGTGTGCTCGGCGGGGCAATCGGGGTGGCGCTGGGTGGGCTTGCCACCTGGGCGGTAGGCCACTTTGCCGGATGGGACGTGCGTCTCAGCCTGGATTCGGTGCTGCTGGCAGTGGGTTTTTCCGGCCTGGTGGGCGTATTTTTTGGGTACTACCCGGCGTTGCGCGCATCCCGTTTGCTGCCGATCGAGGCGTTGCGCCATGAATGAGAAAATACCAGACTTAAACCAGAAAAACCAAGGATGATGCTGTGATCGATTTCGTGTTGTTGGCCAAAGCGGCCCTGATGGGTATTGTGGAGGGCCTGACCGAGTTCTTGCCTATTTCATCCACGGGTCACCTGATTTTGGCGGGCGCGTTGCTCGGGTTTGACGACGAAAAGGCCAAGGTATTTGATATCGCCATCCAGACCGGGGCGATTTTTGCCGTGGTGCTGGTGTATTGGGACAAGATCAAGACCACCGTGCTCGACCTTCCCACGCAGCCGCAGGCGCGTGCTTTGGTACTTAATGTCTTCATTGCCTTCCTGCCGGCGGTGGTTCTCGGGCTGCTGTTTGGCAAGGCCATCAAGGCGCACTTGTTTACGCCATGGGTGGTGGCCAGCACCTTTATTTTGGGGGGCTTTGCAATATTGTGGGCTGAGCGGCGCCAGGCAAAGGCCGATGATGTGCAAACCGGTACGTTTTCCCGGGTGCAAACGGTGGACCATTTGACCGCGCTGGACGCGCTCAAAGTAGGGCTGGTGCAGTGCCTGGCAATGGTGCCAGGAACCAGCCGCAGTGGGGCCACCATCATCGGCGGCATGCTGCTGGGCCTGTCGCGAAAGGCCGCTACCGATTTTTCCTTCTTCTTGGCGATCCCCACACTGATCGGGGCCGGAGCCTACAGTCTGTACAAGGAGCGGGCCCTGCTCAGTCTGGACGATGTGCCCCTATTCGCAGTGGGCTTGGTGTTTTCTTTCGTCAGCGCCTGGATGTGCGTGCGCTGGTTGTTGCGGTTTGTCTCGACCCACAGCTTCGTCGGATTTGCGTACTACCGCATTGCTTTCGGGGTGGTGGTTTTGGCCACGGCGCTCACGGGTGCCGTGACCTGGGCGGCCTGAGCCGCGTTCAACGCGGCAAGGGGCTCAGGCGCCCATGTTGCGCAGAGACGCCTCCATCGCGGCGGCAGTGACCAGAGGTTTTTCCATCGGAAATAGGTGGCTGCCATCCAGCATCATGGTCCGGCCCTTGGTCAGGTGCTCGGTCATCGACATGCCCACCCTGCGCATCTCGACCGACTGGCGGCCACCGATAAAACTAACCGGACATTTGAGCGTGTGGCGCCTGAACCAGCGGTCCAGGTTGTCGGGAATGGTGTTGTAGATCCGGGTCTCAATGTCCCGGTCAAACGCCAAAACGCGCTTGCCGTCTTGCTCGACGGTGCCGTGCTCGATGTAATCTACCAAACATTCGTCGTTCCACTGCGCAAACGCCTTTTTGTGGCGAAAGTGTTCCAAGGCGGCTTCGGCGCTGGGCCAGTGGTTGCGCCGTTTGTGACTCACAGCCCCCGGTGACACGCTCTCGACCAGTTGCGCGCCCTTGATCATGCCCAATGCCGTGGAGCGCCAACCGCCCAAGATCGGGGAGTCCAGCAGCAATACCCCGCGCGCAATGTCCGGGTGCTTGGCGGCCGCCATCAGGCTCAGAATGCCGCCCAGTGAATGTCCCACCATCCACACTGGCTGTCCTAGTTTGTCGGCCTGTGCCTGGGTGAATTCGGCGACTTGCTCGACCAGTCCGCGCCAGTTGTTGTCCACCGGGTGGCGGGGGTCGTGACCCAGCTTTTCGATCGCCTTGACACTGAAACCGCGCGCTCGCAAATGCTTGAAGAGGACCCGGTAGGTACTGGCCGGGAAACTATTGCCGTGAAAAAAGACGAGGGGAGTCATGCGGTGGCGGCGCTTAGATCAGCTTTTCTTCGGGCGTACTGATTTTTTTCAGGGGCAAATGACGTTGGGATTGCAGTCGCAGCGGCACCTCGGTCGGGCCGCCCGTCCACATCGGGTCTTCAATGCTGTCAAAGACCTCTCGCAGTTTTTGGCCCCAGCTGTTGTGCAGCATCTTGAAATAGGGATTGTTCTCATCAATGCAGACCACCTTGTCGGTGCTGTAGGTGTTGGCCTCGTACACCACCATGTCCAAGGGCAAGCCCACCGAAAGGTTGGACTTGAGCGTGGAGTCCATCGACACCAGGGCGCATTTGGCTGCTTCGTCCAGCGGGGTGAAGGGGGTAATGACCCGGTCCAGCACCGGTTTGCCGTACTTGGATTCACCGATCTGAAAGTAGGGCGTCGCTGGCGTGGCTTCAATAAAGTTGCCGGCCGAATACACCTGAAAAAGGCGCATGCCTTCACCAGCGATCTGGCCGCCAAAAATCAGGGACACGTTGAAATCCATGCCGGCTTGCTTTAGCGACTCGGCGTCGCGCTGGTACACCCGCCGAATGGCCGCGCCCAGCACGCGTGCCGCGTCAAACATGCTCTTGGCGTTCCAGATGGTGGTTCCGGGCGCCTCGCCACCTTCCTTGAGTTGCTCAATCTGCAAAATTTCGCGCACCGACTGCGCAATGCTCAGGTTGCCCGCCGAGAGCAGCACCATAAAGCGGTCGTCCGGCTTTTCGTAAACGATCATCTTGCGGAAGGTGTTGATCTGGTCCAGACCCGCGTTGGTGCGCGAGTCGGAGAGAAACACCAGGCCGGCGTTGAGTTTGATGGCGACGCAATAAGTCATGGGCTAAGCAGGTTGGCAAGCAAAGCCGCGATTATCAATGCACCGTGGTGCGTGGCTAGAATCGGGACGCTTCCCTTGCTGCCACCCTCCCACTGCCCCTTTGTTGTTTGCCGCGCCACTAGCTTCCATGTCCGAAGGCCTCCAGAACCCCGATCAGACGGCGCCCGCCGAGGCCGCGCTGCAGCTGCACGCCCCTGCACCGGCATACCAAAACCTGGCCCATCAGATGCAAGCGTTCTTGGGTCGGACCGACCTGCAGCACGGACGGCAAAATAAGTTTTTCTTGCAGCAAACCTTAGAGCTTCTCGCTGAGCTCGACCAACACACGGCGCGTGAAACGCACCTGCAAACGGCTTTGCTGGATACCCAGTCTCACATTGTTCGTCTGAAGCAAAAGCTGGTCAGCATGGCTGCGGAGTCCGTGGACGCCGAGCACGAGGCCTTGTCGATTGCCCAGGCCCGCGCGCATTTGGCCACTCTTTTGCACGACAAATTGGTGCAAGAGTTCAAGTAGGCCGCAACTCCCATGTTTTTGCTTGCCACCCTGTGGGCCGCCGTGCTCAATATTGTGATTTTGGCGGTGGCATTGGCGTGGACGCCCGATTTTTGGATGGATGCCACGCATTGGCTGATGGCATTGCCTTGGCGGACTTTTGGTACGGAATTGGGCGCCTTGTTACAAATGCAGAGCGTTCAGGCGTCTGCCGTTTGGGCACTGTGGCTGTGCGTTAGCACGGTCTTGCTGGCGGTTGGGTTGCTTGCTTACGCCGTGGTTAAGCGGAACACCCTCCCTGTCGGGGTGGGGGTCTTGCCCACGCCAGAAGTTGCGGACATGTTTGGCCAGTTGTCCAATAGTTTGGATGGACTCGGTGGGTTTGGTGATGTAGACCCGCCCGTTCAAAAAAGCGTCAAACCGGATCTTGGCTCCGTCTCGCCGTCGGCCGGACCGCCCCTAGAACCGCTCGCTGGGACGCCGAACCAGCCCACGTCGGTCGCTTTGGGTAGCTCTCTTCAAGAAATTGACCCCGAACTGGGTGCGAGTTATGACGCGTTGGTGCGTGAGTTGGCGTCTACCGCCCCGCCGAAATAAGTCAGTTTGAAGTGAGCTGCGGCGCCACAAAACCCCGACATACCGCCGCCAGCTTGTTGCCATCGGGGTCGCGCACATAGGCGGCATAAAAGTCAGGGTTGTACTGGGGCCGTAAGCCCGGCGCACCTTCGCTGCTCCCGCCAAACGCCACGGCCGCCTCATGGAATGCATCCACTTGGGCCCAACTTGTCGCCCGCAACGCGACCATGGTGCCATTCCCGTGGGTCGGAGGGCCGCCATCAAAGGGCTTTCCGAGCCAAAGGGCGATCTCGTGGGCCCCTTGGTCGTTGTAGCTGCCCCAGCCCATCAGGTCGCCAAAGTCGTCTCCGCCCGGCGTTCGGCAGCGGGCGTGGCCCAGGGCCGCCATCACGGGGTCATAAAAGCGGACCGAGCGCTGTAGGTCGCTGGTGCCCAGGCAGATATAAGTAAACATGGCGTGCCTCGTGCGGTTTCAGCGTGCGCTTAGCGCCTTGAGTTGGTAAATCGCCTCCATTGCCTCGCGCGGACTCATGGCATCGGGGTTCAAAGCGGCGACCGCCGCTTCTACGGCGCTGGGCATGGCGAAGGTTTCCATCGGTGCTGCGGCGAACAAATCAACCTGGGCCCGGGACTCCGTGGACTGCGCTTCCAGCGCGTCCAGCGTGCGCCGCGCCTGGTTCAGCACGGCGGCCGGCATGCCGGCCAGGCGCGCCACTTGGACGCCGTAGCTGCGACTGGCCGGGCCGGGTTCTAGGGCGTGTAAAAAGACAATGTCACGCCCCGACTCGGCGGCACTCACGTGCACGTTGACCGCGCCGTGGTGGCTAGCCGGAAACTCGGTCAGTTCAAAGTAATGGGTGGCAAACAGGCAAAAGGCCTGGGTCTTGTCGTGTAACTGGGTTGCAATGGCGCTCGCCAGCGCCAGGCCGTCAAAGGTCGAGGTGCCACGGCCGATCTCGTCCATCAACACCAGCGACTGCGGTGTGGCGGTGTGCAGTATTTGCGCCGCTTCCACCATTTCCAGCATGAAGGTCGATTGGGCGTTGGCCAGATCGTCGGCGGCGCCGATGCGGGTGTGAATGGCGTCAATCGGCCCCAGGCGGCAGGCGCTGGCCGGCACATACGAGCCCACGCTGGCCAGCAACACGATCAGCGCCACTTGGCGCATATAGGTGGATTTGCCCCCCATATTCGGCCCGGTAATTACCTGCAGGCGCTGGCGGGGGCCCAACTGGGTGTCGTTGGCAATGAAGTTGCCGCTGCTGAGTTCGGCCAGGCGGGATTCCACCACCGGGTGGCGGCCTTGGCTGATCTCAATGCACGGGTGTTCAACAAACTGTGGCGCGCACCAGGCCAAGCTGAGTGAACGTTCGGCCAGCGCGCACAGCGCGTCCAGCGCGGCGAGTGCGCGCGCGAGCCTGGTGAGGGCAGGAACAAAGACCTGCAAGTCGTTCAACACTTGGTCAAACAGCCATTTTTCCCGGGCCAGGGCGCGCTCTTGGGCGCTGAGCGCCTTGTCCTCAAAGGCTTTAAGCTCGGGCGTGATGAAGCGTTCGGCGTTTTTCAAGGTCTGCCGGCGGCGGTAGTCGTCCGGCACCTTGTCGGCCTGCCCCTGCGTCACCTCGATATAAAACCCGTGCACTTTGTTGAACTGGACGCGCAAATTGGCAATGCCGGTGCGCTCGCGTTCGCGGGTTTCGAGGTCAAGCAAAAAGGCATCGCAATGGGTCTGGATGGCGCGCAACTCGTCCAGCTCGGCGTCAAAGCCACTGGCGATGACACCGCCGTCGCGCACCAGCGCGGCGGGTTCGGCCGCAATGGCGCGTTGCAGCAGGTCAATGCAGTCCTTGGGCGGCAGCAAGTCTCTGCCAATGCGCTCCAACAG
>Ga0114968_10002618_pt1 | contig 13688 bp, 11 predicted proteins | sample M_130807_EF_Meta_FD_87020 | JGI IMG/M metagenome (GOLD analysis project Ga0114968, IMG submission 87020) | Freshwater microbial communities from Lake Montjoie, Canada to study carbon cycling - M_130807_EF_MetaG | ecosystem: Environmental > Aquatic > Freshwater > Lake | place: Lake Montjoie... | reverse complement strand
GATGCGCGGCGATGAACCGTACGCAACAAGTTGTGCTGTACCACCAGCTTCAGGCATGGGGTTGTGTGGGATCACTTCAAGCACCTTGACTTCCCCCACAGCAGCTTTGCGACTGGCAATGTAGCGTTTCTTTTGACCGTCTAGCGAGAGCGGATCGTTGGGTGAGTAATCTTTGTAATTATTGTGCGCGTAGGCAATGGCCATGTAGTAATAGCGCTTGAAATTGACTAATCTTTTATCGCCCTGTGCAAATTGGTCTGTTTGGATGCGGTAGCTGTGCTGGATACCTTTGTCTTCGCCATTGACGCGCTGTACTGGAATGGATGCGCCGAGCTCGTCGCTGAACTCAAAATTGATGATTTTACCGATGCCGTCTTTGATGTCGCTTTGTGCCACCAAGCGTGCTTGGTCGGGGTCCTGGAGTTCTGAGCTCGAGACTTTGGAATTGGCCAATTGGAAAATCTGATATCCTTGAAACTTATAGGTTTTGTCTGCATTGGGGTCTGCAGCAACAATAAACGGATCAAATTCGACGTATTCCTCTTTGTAATTATTAGAATTGACCGGATTGGAAAGCATCAGAATGACTTCATTGGCCAATTCTTGCGCTTGTATGTCAGGAGCATGCGGGCCGTCGAGTACCTTAAAACAGTTTTCAAAAAGCGCTTGGGCTTTGTCGTCGGCTCTGCGCAGCGTTTCTACAGAAGCAAAGGGGTCGCCTGCACCTGAGCGCGCCCAAACCACACCAACTGTAATATTGTTTACCGCACCTGGCTTCAAAATAAATGGCCCAGCCGACTGCACAAAACGGCGGTCGTTGGGCGTGTTATTGGCAGTTTGTTCGGTCCAGTTGGGTTGCGGATTGCCGTTGGTGCCCCAGCCGAGTGGGTCGGTGTTGCCTGGGAACATGAAGTCGCAGGGCATGTTGGGGTCGGCTTCGGGGTCAGAGATGTGGCCGCTGCCGCCGTACACGAATTTGGTGCCGTCTTTCCAGAAGCCACGCAGGTAGTTGTAGTAATCGCCAGCGTTCACTGGGTCTGTTTGGTTGGGATTGGCGCCGTTGGTAGTGTTGGAATAATACAAGAAGCGGCGCATGCCAAAGCGTTCGTTGTCTACAACGCCGTCGCCGTAACCAATGCCGTTCAACGCTTCGTTGTCCCAGATGCCAAAGGCGTTGTCTGTGCCGTCGTTGTCTTGGTAAGGGCCTTCAAAGAAGTCAACACCCACAGCAGGCGGAGAGTAGCCGTAGCCTTTGTAACCAGAGTTGTCGCCGTCGAAGTTGTCGCCGTTGTAGTAGTAACCCAAGCCACGATTGACATCACAACCCACGTAGTCGTCGTAAGGATCCCCGAGGGCGCCATCGGTGAAAAATCCAAAATAAGTGTTGTACAACGTTTGGGTACCACGGTTGATGAGCTCGTAGTTGTAAAACGTCATGTTGTTGATTTCGTCGTTGGAGGCAAAAGCAAAAGCCTGTGCCCTGATTTCCATTCCAATAGGGTCGGCGCCGGTTTCGGTGTGGATATTCCCTTTGTCGTTCATGACCCACCAATAATTGAGGTCACCGTAGAGTGAAATTTTACGTTCCGTAGAGCAATCTTTGGTTTTCTTGATGTCGTACCACGGAAAATCGCCATCTTGCCAATTGTAGGTGCCGTCGTTGTTGTAATCGTAAAAAGGCGCTAAATAGTAGTCTTGGCCCTGTGAAACATCGCCATGAGCAGGCCATTCCTTGACAATTTTTGGGACGCTATAGTTCGGGAACAGGTCAGCCTGTGTGGTGGTTCCGTTTTGCATATCGTAAATTCCGGCCTCGTACCAGGCATTAAATTCGCGGATGTCGTCTTGGCTCGAGATGAAGTGCTGGTCGAATTTGGAGCAATTGTCAGAAGTTGTTTCGGCAAAAACTTTGGAGAGTGGGCCGGTCCAGTAGTCTTGGCCATTGCGGTAGCGCAAAGCAGCTAACTTGAGCTGGTTATTGACGTCGGTACCGCCGAGCCAAAGCGCAGCGGTAAATAACGCATTGATGCCCGAGTTTTTAGGCACCTCGTACATGGAATAATTTTGATTGGGGATCTGCCATAAGTTGCCCGCAGTGTGTATCATGGTGCGCACGTTGTTGAGCTCCATGAAAGTAGTGTGGGTAGGCGGCGGGCAGTTGGCTCCTTTGTTCTGTTGCTGAATTTGGGGCTTCGTATTTCCAGTAAAAGCTTGCGCAAGTAGCCCTTTAGGCAAAGCAAGTAAGATGATAATAAGCAGTAAAAATTGTCGCATCAGGTCCCTAAATTAAGCAAAAAAACGCTTTAAATTTGAAGATGAAACAACTTGAAACCGCCGCCGATATTCATCTTATGGTCAGCACCTTCTACGAAAAGGTCTTACAAGACGAACTTTTGACACCCTTTTTCTCCAAATTAAATTTTGAAGAGCATCTTCCTAAGATGGAACATTTTTGGCGTTTTGCGCTGCTTTCAGAGTCGGGTTATACCACCAACGTCACTGAAAAACACCTGCACATGCCGCTCGAGCAAGCTCATTTTGAGCGCTGGACCACCCTTTTCAAGCAAACTATCGATGAGCTTTTTGAAGGAGATTTGGCCGAGCAAGCCAAGCAAAGGGCTACGCTTATCGGCCGGACGATCAACTCCAAAATGAATCCGGAGCACAACAATACCTGAATAAACAATTTATTCTTCAAAACTAATCTATCTGCGTCTTTTCACTTGACCTGAAGCGCGTATTTTTGAATCATGGCAAATAAGGCAGACATCTATAGTAAACGTGGCATCAGAACGGGCTATGTTTCAACCGTTATTGGCATTTCATTGGTCATTTTCATGATTGGCCTCGTGTTGGGCGGTATTTTTGGCTTGCGAAGTATAGAAAAACAGGCCAAGGAGAATATCCAGGCAGATATCTTCTTTAAGTCTGCACTCAATGACGCCGATATCAAGCAAATTGAAGAACAACTCAAATCTTGGCCAGAATTTGCCGATGTATTTTTCATTTCGCCAGAGCGTGCCATTCAAGAGTTTGCAGGTGAAAGCGATGTTGAAAAGGACGTTCTTGCCCTTTTTGATGCCGACAACCCACTCCCAGCCACCATTGGGATTAAGCCCAAAATGGATTACGCCAGCCAAGGCGGAATGGCCCATATCAAAAGAAAATTGCTTTTGCGCTTCAAGGAAGAAATCGATGAGGTCAATTACGATAAATCGAGCGTTGCGAATGTCAATTTAGGTTTCAAGCAATTCGCCATTTTGTTTTTAGCAGTGGCTTTGCTGCTCATTGTGATTGCCGTGGCCATGATCAACAATACCATTCGCTTGTCTTTGTATTCCAAGCGCTTCACGATCAAAACCATGCAGTTAGTTGGCGCAACCACAATGTATATCCGCAAACCATTTTTAGGACAGGCGCTCTTTCAGGGCTTGCTGTCAGCACTGATTGGCTTGGCTTTATTGCTCACCGTATTCTATGGCATCAATAACTTACTCGAAACCATTCAGATTGCCTACACCTTAGAAAGCTTCCTAATGTTGATCAGTTTACTGTTTGTTATTGGCGTTTTTATTACGTTGTTATCAACTTGGTTTGCCTTAAACAAGTATCTTCGTATGAAATTAGATGATCTTTATTAATTATGAAGGAACCTATCAAACACTTCGGCTTTGACCCCGCCAACTACAAATGGCTTTATATTGGCTTGGCTATCAACATCCTCGGCTTTTTATTAATGATTGGCGGCGGCTCTACTGATCCGCAAGTATTCAAGGAAGACGAGCTTTTCAGTTCAGTGCGCATTACTTTGGCACCCATGCTTATAGTAGCGGGCTATATCGTCATTTTCTACGCGATCATGAAGCGCAACAAAAAAGACCAAACCGAGGCCTAACCAATGAGTTTTCTCGACGCGATTATCCTGGCCATCATCGAAGGCCTGACCGAATTTTTGCCTATTTCTTCTACTGGCCACATGATCATTGCCTCAACGCTCATGGGCAATGCTTCCGATGACTTCGTGAAGCTCTTCACGGTAGTAATCCAGTTTGGCGCCATCTTATCGGTTGTATTGGTGTACTTTCAGAAGTTCATCCAAAGTTTCCGTTTTTATTTGCTGTTGGCTGCAGCGTTCATTCCAACGGGTATCATCGGGCTGTTGGCCAAAAAACACATAGACGCACTCCTCGAGAACGTTGCTGTTGTGGCCTGGATGCTCCTTATCGGCGGCATTGTACTACTTTTTGTCGACAAATTTTTTGCCGCAAACGAAACACAAACCGAAGAAAAGCCCCTCGATTTCAAGACGGCAATCATCATCGGAACGGTTCAAAGTTTAGCCATGGTACCTGGTGTTTCGCGTTCAGCCGCTACTATTATTGGTGGCCTGAGTCAAAAGCTCACGCGCAAGGCAGCAGCTGAATTTTCATTTTTCTTGGCAGTCCCAACAATGGCAGCCGCCACGCTCAAAAGTATGTACGACGAAAAAGAACTTCTTTTGCAGTCAAGCGGTCAGGAATGGCTCTTGCTACTTGTGGGCAACGCCGTGGCGTTTATTGTGGCTTACTTGGCCATTAAATCGTTCATCTCGTTTCTTCAGAAAAAAGGCTTTCGCGCTTTTGGTTGGTACCGCATTGCTCTTGGCGCCGCTTTGCTCATTTTAATGGCAATGGGTGTTGAACTTCAAATGGCAGGCTAATGCTAGATATTCAAGACGGCCTCACCATTTTAGTAGACAAACCCTACACCTGGACCTCCTTTGACGTCGTCAACAAAATCCGCTGGAACCTCAAGCGAAGCTTAGGTGTCAAAAATGTAAAGGTTGGCCATGCCGGCACGCTAGACCCGTTGGCAACAGGCTTACTTGTGCTTTGTTTGGGCAAGCACACTAAACTCATCGAAGGCCTCACCAGTGATGGGAAAACCTACACCGGCACCTTGCTTCTTGGCAAAACAACACCTTCTTTCGATCTAGAAACTGAATACAATCAAGATTTTGACACCGCCCACATTGATGCCGCGCTACTCGAAAGCGTGCGCGCGTCTTTTATGGGTGTACAAATGCAAATCCCGCCTATTTACTCCGCCAAGCAGGTCGATGGCAAGCGCGCCTATGATTTTGCCAGAGCAGGCAAAGAAGTCGAACTCAAGCAGAGTCAAATCGAAATCTCTGATTTCAAGATCAATGCCGAGCGCTTCCCCGAAATAGACTTTGAAATCTCTTGCAGTAAAGGCACTTACATTCGCAGCATTGCCAGCGATTTTGGTGCCCGACTGAAATCAGGAGCCACGCTCATTGCTTTGCGCCGCACACAGTCTGGCCAATTTGATATCGCTAATGCCAAAAGCGTCGAAGATTGGATCGAACTGATCCAGCAAGACGAAGTATACGTTCCGTAAAACGTCAAAGAAAGGCTACTCTTTAATGTGCTTTAATTTTTCTTGGACATCGCGGATGAGGCGATTGTAGTTATTTATTTTTTCTTGGTATCCATTGGCTTCGGCGCGGTGCAATCTTTTTTGAAGGTAATGTAGACGGCGCCCGAGCTTGTATTTGTCCCATTTGTATAAGATGCGTTTCATGGTGAATTGAATTAAGAATGAATACTAGATTGTGCCCTTGTGGCTTCGATTAAATTTAGCTAATATTTAATTTACATCAAACTAATTTACTATTGGTTGGTTACTTTTTTGTTTGTATCTTTGCGACCCTGAAAGTCGAAAAGAATGCCTCGGTGGCGGAACTGGTAGACGCGCTGGATTCAAAATCCTGTTCTTTCGGGAGTGCCGGTTCGATCCCGGCCCGAGGTACAAAAGCCCTAGAGTCTTCTAGGGCTTTTTTATTACCATTCTATACAATATTTCGTGAGTTGTTCAGATCCACATCTCGTAAGGTAAATTATTTATTATAAATTCGTTACACTATTATTGTAGCGCACCTTTTTTCTTCATCACAATGAAAAACAAATTCTTTTACCTTGCTTTTATAGCTCTCCTCAATTTGAGTATAACAGCCCAAAATACACCGCCAAAAGCTTTAGAAGGCTTGCATGTTGCGGGTCCGAATGAAATCAAACCAGGCACACCACTGATGCTGAATCCGGCAGAAATGCCGATTTATAACGAGAATTTTGAACGTTTAACGGAACAAGCCTTTCATCGGATGATGATGTCCATGGAGTATGTGCCCGAACCTTATTTAGATAATGCCTCCGATGTGAAGGCATTTGTACTGCGCAAAGCGACGCCAGAAGAATTGAAAATGATGCAGCAAATGCAAGCAAATGGTGGCCCAGACATGAGCGGTATGTTTGAAACTGAATCGTCACCATTTTTAAATCAACCCGCACCACTTTTTGAAGTAAAAGATTTGAAAGGTAAAACGGTTGATCTAGCAGCATTAAAAGGTAAGATTGTCGTTTTAAACTTCTGGTTTGTGGAGTGTAAACCTTGTGTTTCTGAAATTCCTGAACTGAATGACTTGGTTTTTGATTTTCAAAAAGAAGAGCTTGTATTTATGGCATTGGGCCTGAATAAAGCCGAACAGCTGAAGAAGTTCTTGAAGAAAACGCCATTTAATTATCAGATTGTGCCCGATGCCATGGAGGTGGCTACACAGTTTGGGGTAACCGGATTTCCAACCTCCGTTGTCATCGATCAGAATGGTATTATTCGCTATATTTCTTTAGGTGTTGGCCCTGAAAACAAAGAAAAGCTCGCGGCGGCGATTCGTTTACTTATCATCTAACATATAGATCACAGTGAATGCCTGATTTTCAAGAACATTCAATCTCAAGAACATTCAACTCATCATATATTAGATAAATAAAAATCTTGCAACATCTTCTCTTTTATTTGCAAGAGAACTCTATTGTGTTTGAGGAACTTTGTCAGTGCATAGCAATGGAGTTGTGTTTAAAAATTATTGTATGAAAAATTATATGAAAATGAGTTTTGCATCTCTTTTTATCGTCGGGTCACTCCTAGTGAGTTGCTCTACGCCTGCAGAGAAAGTAGATCATGCCGAGGATGCGTCGCGCAAGGCCAAAAAAGAATTGAGAATTGCCAAAAAAGAATACGAGAAAGAGATGAAAGAATACCGCAAAACATCAGAAGAGAAAATTGCGGCTAACGACCTTAAAATCGCAGAATTCAAGGCCAGAGTCAATACCCAAAAGGCAACTGCAAAAGCAGATTACGAGAAAAAAGTGGAGGACCTGAACAAGAAAAATACAGATATGAAAATGCGTTTGGATTCGTTTAAGTTTGATTCCAAGACCAAATGGGAGGCTTTCAAGTTTGAATTGAATAAAGACATGGATGAGCTAGGACAAGCAATCAATGACTTTATGGGCAAAGAGGAAAAAAAGAAATAAAAACAATCGATCGTTTTGACGCATACGGCAAATTGGCATAAACGCTTCCTTACCGGATCAAATTCAAATGCCCAGTAAGTGTTGTGCTTTCGCTGGAATTCACAAATCGATAAACCACCTGATAGGAATAAGTGCCATTAGGAGCTATTCCTTTGTTGCCAACGGCGCCGTCCCAGCCAATGTTTTGGTCTTGACTGATGAAAATGATTTCTCCCCAGCGGTTGTATATAGTGAGTTCAAATTGATCAGGATCGATGTTTCTACCCACTACCTTGAAAACATTATTAAAAGCATTGCCATCTGGGCTAAAGGTATTGGGGATATACAGCGCCGCGTCTTCTACGATATTTAGAATGCTAGTGATTTCACTGGTGCAGCCCTGTGCGTTGCTGACCGCTAGTTGAAAGGTTTGGTTCCCACTGGTGTTGGTCGGAATGGTGAAAAGCGGATTTTGTAAAGTGCTCGTTTGTATGGCACCATTGGCTGTGGTGTAGGTCCAGTTCCAGGAGGAGATTTGCCCCACGGATTGGTCGATCATTTGAATTTCGGTCATGCCAAATTCGAGAAGTGTAGGGGAGCTACTGAATGCGGCTGTTGGGGTGGGGGAAATCGTCAGATTAACCGTAATTGTGCTGTCGCAGCCGTTCGCATTTGGAATGACATATGAAAAGCTGCTGTTTTCGGTGTAGGTTTGCCCGTTGGGTGCAAAATAGGGTCCGCAGGACGCAACAGCTACTGAACTCGATGAGGTTTGGTTAATTGTTAAATTCAGATTGACGAGGCTATCACAGCCATTGATATTTCCCCCTACAATTGTATAGACCGGAGTATTTGTGGAGCTCGTGTAGGTGTTGCCGTCTAGCCAAGTGAAACTGCCGCAAGCGCTCTGGATATCCGTTCCGATTAAATTTTGACTTACGGCTAAATCTAACGTTACAACAGAATCACAGCCAGCGGCGTTAGTCAGTGTAACGCTTTGTGAACCAGCACTTGTGATGCTAAGGCCATTCCAACTATACGGAAATTGGTCGTTGCAAATGGTCTGATTCACCGTCACAGCATCTGGTAAGCAAGCACCGCAACAATTGCCGGTTTGCGCACTGACAGTATAGTTGGTGCCGCTGTCCCAGCAGGGGTACTGTACATTCAAACCCCTGAGCAGGCCCCCAAATTGCGACTGAAAATAAGCCAGCACTTGGTCAACTGTATTGCAGCCACCTTGGTTGGCGTCAACATTGCAACTGTACAAACAAATAATACCGTTGTTCCATCCGTTTGGAATATTGAAGTAATTCGGATTCGGAGGGCTTATAATTGTCACGGGTGGAGCCACATTCACCGTGAGTATGGACGTATTAATGCCCGTAAAACTGGACGTATTGATCGGAAACCCACAATTGTTATTGTTCTGTGCTGAATTGAAGCCAGCATATAAAACTTCTGTGACGCTGTTCACAAATGGTCCGCTGAATGTTACATTGACGGGCTCATAGGTGCAAATGCCTATTTTAAGATTCGGAATGTTCTGATCTACCACAATATTGAGGTTACCACCGTCGTAGTTGGCAAACAAAATCCAATTTCCGGTAGAGTCACAATTGGGCGTAAAACTTCCTTGCGCTTTTACATTTATGAAGGAAGCAAAAAACAAGAAGAAGAAAAGTACTATGGAGAGGCAAATTTTCGGGTTCATGCGTACGCTAAAAGCTAATGCTTGTGATTGATTTGTTTAATTAATTTTCCAAACAAATAAGGTCTAGTTTTGTTTTGTTTCAAACTGCTACCATGAAATCATTCCTTTTTAGCCTCCTCTTTATTTCTTGTTCAATTTTGAGCTTTGCACAAACGAATGTATCCGGCGGCATCTACCAAAATACAACGTGGTCTTTGAGCGGTAGCCCTTACATCGTGAATAGTTCAGTGGTTGTGTTTCCGGGTAAAACACTAACTATCGAGCCGGGCGTAGAAATTCAAATCAATAACCAGAACAACACCAATATTTACATCGAGACGCGCGGTACCATCAATTGCATCGGTACAGACGCGCAGCCTATCACAGTTCGTGCGCTTTACGACACGCTTAATACAGTTGCTTGGCAAGGTTTTGTATGTACGAGCTCTCAGGGTGGCATATTGAATGCAGATCGTATAGAGATCTCAAATGCTTATTTCCCGTTGTCCTACGAAACAATACCCACCACACTTTCCTATACCAATTGTAAGTTCACACGTTGTTTTCAGGCAGTTACGGTAGGCACAAATCTCAACTTATCGGGTTGTGAATTTATTGATAACGAAGTAGGCGTTTATGGCTGGGCCAATTTCAACATTAACAATTGCCTTTTCCAAGATAATACCACCTCGCTCTATATTTACGCCAGCGCTTTTGCCATGAGCAATTGTAGTTTCATCGACAACCAGATTGGAGCTTCCTTTTTGTCTAATGCAGTAGACTCTATCGTCATTTCAAATTGTGAATTCCTGAACAATGGTTTGGCTATCAATTACCCCAATAACGGTAGAGTTGAGTATTGTATGTTCTCTGACAACGGCGCAGCTATTCAACAGGCTTATTACTGCGAAATCCTGAACAACATATTTTCCTACAACGAACTCGCCATTGAAGCGTGTGTCGATGCTAATATCCATAACAACCAAATCAACAACAACGTCGGCGGCCTACTCATTTCAAATGTAGCGAGCGTCCAAGACAGCCCGTCTATCTACAATAACGAAATTTGTGGCAACGTCAATTACAATGTTGACAACAACACCAACATGAACTACTCGCTTTTCAGCAATTGTTTTTGTGATCTCGATTCAGCTCAAATTGAAGCTTACCTTATCGACGGCTACGACGACATCACTAAAGGCCTTATCAATTACCAAATCTACGACTCGAGCTGTACTGTTCTCCTCGGCATTGTGGTTAAGTTTGGGGCAGGCGCTGGGCTAGAAGAAAATGCATTTGATTTCAGTTTTGAAAATCCGGTCCACCACAATTTGCAACTATTGGACGCTGCAGCAGTGCAACAAATTGTGCTTCAAAATACCAGTGGACAGTCATTTAACTTCTCGGCAATTGCACACAATTCCTTTGATCTTTCGCGCTTGGCGCCAGGCTACTACTTTATGGTCAAGCTAGATGAGCACAGTGTCTCTAAGTCTTTAGTGAAGTACTAATTGAATTAGAGCTTTACACCAATACTCAAGTAGCATGTTCTTGGCGTACCTGGTAAAATTCCTGGGCCCGGATAACCACCGGCGCGTCTGGTTGCATACATTTCATTGGTAAGGTTATTGATCCCAGCCCTGAATTGATACACTTCTTTTAAAGCGTAGGTCATATTGAAGTCTAGGAGTTGGTAGGCGGGTAGTTGCCCTGTTGTGAAGGTAGCATTTGGCTCAATTGTGTTGAGGGCGTCCGTGAATACTGCAGCCACATAATTATACTGAACTGTTGCAGCAAAACCTTTGAATTTAACGCTCAGGCCCGCTCGAAGGATGTGTTCAGGTGCGTTTTCTATGCGCTTTCCTGCTTGATTTTTAGATGGATCGTTGATTGTTGCGGGGTTGTCCCAGCGGGTGTAGCGCGCGTCTACATAGGCGTAGTTGGTGAATATACTAATACCCAAAGCCGTAAATTGCGGAAAAAGGCGCATGACATCTAATTCTACAAAACTTTCGACACCCTGACTCACAGACGCGCCAATGTTTGTCTTGTAGGGCGCATTGTTAAGGGTAATGGTGCCGATGCGGTTATTGTAAAACAACCTGAACACACCAATATCAAATTTGAGTAGCTGCTGCTTGATGCTTCCTCTGAAACCAAAATCGGAGTTGAATCCGCTCGCATCTTTGAGATTGGGGTCAATTATATCCGAAGTTGCAGAAGGTGTGAGCTCTGAAAACGTAACCGGTCTGTAGCCTTGGCTAAAGTTTCCGTAAAAATTGCTTTGTGCTGTTAAAGCGTATTCTGCACCTATTCCGAGGAGCAAAAGTTGACGTCTCCGCGCATCGTTTATTTTGCCAGTTGCGCTGGTGTTGATATACCCATCAATTGATGAATGAATCCACTCATAGCGAAGGCCTGGCGTGAGCGCAAATTTCTTGGTGATTTGAAAAAGGTTTTCTACAAAAGCCGCGGCGTTCAGCGTGCCGAGCTCAAAACTTTTGGCGTAGTCGAGACCATTCTGTTGGTTAATGATATCTAGCGAAAAGTCAGAGCTAGTGCTACCGATACCTTTCTGATGTCGCAGGGTTTGCCCTTTGTAAATGCGCAAGCCCCCTGAAAGTGCTGATTTGCCGTTCAAAAATTGATACTGGTGCAAGCCGCGGAGTTCAGCTCCAAAATTTTGAAATTCATCGCGGTCTATTTGGCGAGGGTTATAAGACCCAAGGTTTTCGTTGATGGTGTCAGCAACGGTAATTGCCGAGGTAAACCCAATGCTATTTCTTTGGGCGAGAATACCGAAAGTGCGCAAGGTAAAAAGAGTTTGTTCGCTCGCTTTATATTGTAGACTAAGTGCTGCGGTGTTCCAGGGTGTACTGAACCAATTGCGCGCGCGCTGAGATTGTTGAGGGTCTGTACTAAATTGTGCGTCTGTGAGCCCCCCTGCTTGCTGGCTCAGGTAATTCATGTGTGTGTATTCACCATTCAACTGCCATTTGCTATTGAATACGTAGGTAAAATTGAGGGCTGCCGTTTGGGTTTTGTAGCGGCTGTTTTCGCGCCAGCCATTGGCGTTTCGGTGGTGCAAATAAGCGTAGTACTTGAATTTTTTAAGCTGCCCGCCAATGGCATTGTAAGAATTGAACAACCCATATGAGCCTATCGTTTGGCTACTTTCCATGCTCAATGGTTTGTTACCGAGTTGTTTTTTAGAGACGTAATTTAAAAGGCCGCCAAATTGAGGCCCATATTGTAAAGCGCCAGCTCCGCGCACCACTTCTATGCGTTCCATGGCTTCTGTTGGCGGTGTAAAATAGGCCTCTGGATAACCGAATACTTCAGAGCTGATATCGGCACCATTCTGGCGCACATTGAATTCCCAAGAACGGTTCGGGCTAAGACCGCGAGTGGCAATGCTGGTCTGAATTCCAGAGCCATCGTTTTCCCAAATGCTGAGGCCGGGCACTTTTGCAAAAATCTGTCTCGAACTGTTTGTCGACAAATCAGCCGTGCTCGCTCCTATTGAAATCACTTCATTTTTCTTTCCCGAAAAGATATCCGTACCCGAAAATGTAGGCATTCTAAATATATCCCCTTTCTGATTCAAGCCCTCTAATAAAATCACATCTTGAGTGGTGGTCACACGGGCGGTGTCTTGCGAAAAGGCGCACGTAAAGTTGAAAAGAAGAGAGATAACTAGAAATGGTAAAGTCTTGCTCATTTGCTAAAATTTGATGGTGCAAAGTAAGCGAGGATCTTCGGCTCATGAAATACCACAAAAGCGGTATTTAGAATTAATCTAAATAAAAATGAGGTGGATTCTAGTTCAAAAGATACCTCAAACTCACCGACAAGTTCAAAGAATTGGTTTGGACTTTTTCATTATTGATTACAGGAAGTGCACTAATATTATAAATGCCAAGGTTGTTTCTTAATTCAATAGCGTAAGAAAATTTAGAATTGATAAGTGCAGTCATTCCAAAGCCGGCTGAAACTCCTGCATCGAGCGGATTAAAGTCTGCCTTGCTTGAATAACTTGTCAGTCCAAAAAGGTCGGAACTTATTTTATTGTTCTGTTGCAGTAAATAACCCACATAAGGCCCTGCATTGATAAAAAATCGAATTTGCTCACCAAAATGATAGCGCACTAAAACGGGTAGGGCCAAGTAGTCAAATTGTTGCTTGCATCGAAATGTACCAATGACTTCGCCTAAGTTATCTGTCAAAACACCATCTGAATGAGTGCCTTTGCGTTCAAAATTGATATCAGTAACCACAGACCAATGCTTATTGACTTGAAATTGAGCAGAGATGCCTGCTGAAAAACCCAGGCCTGATTGGTGATCATTATTGAGTATTTCATTGCCATGCATACTAATTAGACTAGGGCTTCCCTGTAGCCCTAAGTCAATTTTTGATGTTTGTGCACAAAGCGTGTTTGTAGCTAAAAAGAGGATTGTCAAAAAGTAGAAAAGGTGCTTCATTTGAGACTGTCTAAAATAACCGCTTATTTTTTATAACTCAACTTGATGCCCAAACCGCAACCAATTTGCCAATTGCCATTACTTGCAGCCGTTTTAGGATTGTAATAGAGTGGCACCTGAAACACGAATCTTTGATAAGAATAGGAAAGTCCGGCT
>Ga0114968_10002616_pt1 | contig 13696 bp, 13 predicted proteins | sample M_130807_EF_Meta_FD_87020 | JGI IMG/M metagenome (GOLD analysis project Ga0114968, IMG submission 87020) | Freshwater microbial communities from Lake Montjoie, Canada to study carbon cycling - M_130807_EF_MetaG | ecosystem: Environmental > Aquatic > Freshwater > Lake | place: Lake Montjoie... | reverse complement strand
TTTTAGTAATTTTAGTAATTATGGTAATTCTGGTAATGACAATAAGTGTCTAGTAATTTTATATGGAGAAATGTTTAGAGATGGAAATATACGTACTAGAATAAGAGATAATGAAATAGGTTATAAAACTCAAAAACCAGGATCTTTATCACAAGTTAGGTTTTTTGATTATTTAAGAACTAAGTATAATATAAAACCAGATCTTATAATAAATACATATAATACTATATATGAGTCTGAAGTAAAAGATTGGTTTAAAGATTATTTAATTAATTATATTTCGTATGATGATCTAATAGGTCAACATAATTTAGTTAAAAATGCAATTAAGAGTATAAATAATGTTAATGATTATAATTTTATTATAATTATGAGAATTGATATTTTTTTAAAAGATCCATTTTTTGATATTTTTGATCCTAGTTGGAATCAAATAAAATTTATAAATCAAATATGGTTAACTGATCTTGGCTGGAGTAATTGTGGATTTGTACGAGATGATGAATATGTTATACCAGGTGTAAATCATACAATAACATTTATACCAAATACTTTTTTTAATGTTTTAGATAGTTCTAAAGTAGGTACAGATCATTTAAATTGGAAAATTTTTAAAAATGAAAAAAATATTAAAGATACTGAAATGGGTTTTATGATAAATACCTATCATGGTGCAAATAGTTATAATGATAATAATCCATTTTATTATTTTGTTGGAAGACAAGAAAACCAAGTACATCATGATATAGGTAAAGTTATTGATCCAACATTATTTGGAGAAAAAAAAGATAATAATAATGTAAATTGTAAGATAAATTATAATTTTTTTAATCCAAATGATAAAAGAATACTTCATAATTCAGAATAATTTATATTTTTCTGGATAATCAGTACAAATACCATAACAATTAAAATAAATATGGTTATTTGATCGTTCTGGCATTACTATTATACTTTTTTCAGTTATATTTTTCCCAGGATACGTCCAGATATTATTTTTAGATGTAAGAGTATAATCATCAGAATCGTGGTAAAAAAATTCTAATTCTGGATATTCACTTAATAAGTAATACAATACTTGAATGTTTTTACAATGACAAAATAAATATTTTTTAATATTTAACAAAAAATAAATTGATATCTTATATTGAGGACTATCATGACCTAAATATAAAATATTATCTATTAACCATAAATCACATTCTACATAATAACCTGCTTTAATTGCTGATAATAAGTACTCAGGGTTATTTTCTAATTTTGGATTTGGGCCATTTAAGTTTCCTCGATGTGCTATTAATATCATTTTATTTCATTTAACATTTTTATTAAATGTATGTTTATATCTTTTTCATTTTTAACGATATAAACATAAGTTCCTGTTTTTTTTGCAGATAAAATACCTATTTCAGAATCTTCAAAAATGATAACATTATTATTATCATTATTATTAAAAAACTGTATAGCTTTATTATAAGGTTCAGGGTCAGGTTTACCGTGTTTCACGTCTTCATTAGTGATTAATATATCTATATAGTCTGCTATTCCTATATTATTTAATATTAACTGGGAAGATTTTTTATTTCCATTTGTTACTACGCCAATACCACAATTATTTTCTCGTAAATATTTCATCATTTCGATCTTTTCATTTTTTATACTCAATTTTGAAAAATATATATCTGCTTTTGATTTTTTGAGAGTATATATTTCTTCTATTTGTGACTCCCTAATAATATTCATTTTAACAAGTATTTTTAATTTTTCAAGTGTTCTTATTGTGCTTTTAATAAGATTATTTATTTCTGGGTTAGTACTAATATCATAATTTATAAGTTCAAAAATAGACTCCTTTGTAGTAGAATATTGTATATAGTCTGTATTTACTAAAACACCATCTAAATCAAATAAATAATATTTATATTTCATTTTAAATAATAATGTTAACTATTATTATTTAAAAGTAGTAATAAAAACGATAAATGAAAGTAGTTATATCTATGGCAGGGTTAGGTAATAGATTCAAAGAAAGAGGATTCACCACACCTAAACATTTAATTAAAATTAAAAATAAAACATTAATAGAACTAGCTATAGAGACATTAAATATAGATTCTGAATATATTTTTATAATAAGAAAAGAAGAAAATAATGATAATACAGATTTAATAAATATTTTAAATAAATTGAAAAAATGTACTATTATTGAAATAGACTACCTTACAGAAGGTCCCGCGTCAAGTGCTTATTTAGCTAAAGAATATTTGAACCCAGATGAAGAATTAATTATTACTAATTGCGATCAAATACTAGAATGGAATTCAGATTATTTTTTAAAAGAATGTATTAAATATGATTGTTGTGTACTAACATATTCTTCATCAAATCCTAAAAATAGTTTTATACTACTAGACGATAATAACGGTAATAATGATATTATTCAAATAGTAGAAAAACAAGTAGTAAGTGATATTGCTCTAGTTGGAGTACATTATTTTAAAAAAAGTAAATATTTTATAAAAAATTATGAAGATATATATTCTCGTAAAGAAAAAACAAATAATGAATACTATTTATCAAATGTATGTAATAACCTTATTAAAGATTATAAAGTAGGACATGTATTATTAAATAATAATGAGAAGTATCATTCTACAGGTACACCTGAAGATTATTTTAAGTATTTAAATTATATTAATGAAACTAAAATAAGTATTTTTAAAATAGAAGATATGTTTAGAGGTTGGTTTATTGGAAATTTTGAACCAAGTGTTTCAAAACAAGAAACATTTGAAGTTGGATATTTATTACATAAAAAAGGGGAAATATGGGATACACATTATCATAATAATATAAAAGAAATAAATTTATTAATTAGTGGTAAAATGATTTTAAATGATAATATTGTTATTAATAAAAATGAAATATTTATTATAGATAGTAAAACAATAGTATCTCCTATATTTCTAGAAGACTGTTATATTATTTGTATAAAAATACCATCTTTTAAAGGAGATAAACTAATAATATAATAATATAATAATTACTTATTTTTTAATTTATATTGTACGTCTATTTGTATGAAAAATAATAATATTATAATATTATTAAATGAATAATAATAATAATAATAATAATAATAATAATAATAATTCTGTAATACCTGGAATACAAAAAAAAATATGGTATGCTCCAAATAAAAAAGAAGCGTATGGTGATAAAGAAATTCAAGCTGTTGTGGATTGTCTTAATGATGGATGGTTAGCTGGTTTCGGGCCAAAAAGTATACAATTTGAAAAAGAAGTAAGTATGTTATTTGGAAAAAAACATGGATTATTTGTAAATAGTGGCTCATCTGCTATTTTATTAGGTATACATGCACTTGATTTAAAACCTGGAGATGAAGTCATTACACCGGCTTGTACTTTTTCAACTACACTGGCACCAATTATACAATGTGGATTAACTCCAGTATTCTGTGATGTTGAAATTGGTACATATGTTCCTTCCCCAGCCCAAGTATGTGAAAAAATAACTGATAAAACTCGTCTTATTATATTACCAAATCTTATTGGTTCTAAACCAGATTGGTCTGAAATTAAAAGACAAATAAATAGTAACATAATATTATTTGAAGATAGTGCAGATACAATAACATATACACCTGATACGGATATTGCTATTACTAGTTTTTATTCAAGCCATCTTATAACTGCTGCAGGATCAGGAGGAATGGTTATGTTTAATAATGAAAAATATTTAAAACGTGCTACTATGTTTAGAGATTGGGGGCGTATTGGAGATAATACAGAAGATATAAAAACACGTTTTGAATATAGTATAGATGGTATTCCATATGACTATAAATTTTTATATGGTGCGATAGGGTATAATATGAAAAGCTCAGAATTAAATGCTGCATTTGGGTTGGTGCAGTTGTCTCGTATAGAAGAAATCAGAGCACATCGTAAAATGATATTTAATCGTTATATTGAAAATTTAAGATTTGTTAATGAAATAACACTTCCCAATAATAAATTTAATTCAGATTGGTTAGCTATACCTTTTATGTATAAAAATAGATTACAATTATTAACATTTTTGGAACAAAATAATATACAAACAAGAGTATGCTTTGCTGGTAATGTAACAAGACATCCAGTATATAGACAATATTTACAAGAATTTAAGAATGCAGATCGTATAATGGCAGAGGGGTTTTTACTAGGAGCTCATCATGGTATGACTATTGAAGATGTAGATTATGTAACAGATAAAATAAAAGAATTTATTAATAATAAAGTAATACTACTTGTAACAGGTGGTTGTGGATTTATAGGAAGTAATTTTATAAACTATTATTTTCCAAAAAACAAGGTACATAAATTAATTAATTTAGATATATTAGATTATTGTGCTAGTGAAGATAATGTCGATAAAAAAATTCGTGAAGCTAGTAATTATGTGTTTATAAAAGAAGATATTAATAATCCATATATAGTTTCTAATATTCTTAAAAAATATTATGTAACTCATATAATACATTTTGCAGCACAATCACACGTTCAAAATTCATTTGAAGACTCTATTGAATTTACTAAAAATAATGTACTAGGTACACATAATTTATTAGAATGTTGTAGAAAATATAATAATGCAAATCAAATTAAAAAATTTATACATGTATCTACAGATGAAGTATATGGAGAAAGTATGTTAGATTTAACGGAACAACATAAAACTGAAAATACTATATTATGTCCTACAAATCCATATGCAGCAACAAAAGCAGGTGCGGAAATAATAGCTCAAAGTTATTGGCATTCTTTTAAGTTTCCAATAATAATAACGAGAGGAAATAATGTATTTGGTCCAAATCAGTATCCAGAAAAACTCATACCTTTATTTATTAAATTATTAAAAGATTCTAAAAAAGTAACTATACAAGGTGATGGTAGTACAGTAAGAGCCTTTTTACATGTAGATGATACAGCATCTGCATTTGAATGTATATTAGAAAATGGAGAAATAGGAGAAATTTATAATATAGGCAGTGACTCTTATATGGAATATTCAGTTATGGATATTGCAAAAATATTAATAAAACTTATAAAAGGTAATAATACTGAACCTTCTGATTATATTGAGTATATTCCAGATCGTCCTTTTAATGATAAAAGATACTATATAAGTAATGATAAATTAAAAAAGTTGGGATGGACTATTAAAAAAATAAATTTTATAGAAGAATTAATTAAATTGATCTAAAAATAAACTTGAATCTTTGGGTTTTAAAATAGCTTGCCATGAACGTTCTATATAATGTGATATTTCTACATTAGGGCTTAATCCAATTGATAATTCAGATAATAAATCTTCATAAAAACTTTTTGGTCTATTGTGAATATCTCTTTTAGATGCAGCAAAAACACCACCATAATTTATATAATTAGTCACTAAATCTCCAAATTTTGATTTATACCATTCTCCAAATGGTCTTATATTAGCTAGTATTAATTGACAATTATTATTTTTTTCAATTATATTATTTTTATTGGTACCACACCATGTATCAAGTGTAAATGAATATAAATCTTTACATACATCATTATATTTCCAACCTATAAAAACAGTATCATTAAAATTATTATTAAGCATATCAAATATTTTTTTAGCTTTATTTAATTTATCTTTACTTTGAGGTATGTTTTCATAACAACAAGACCCAGTTAAAAAAATTGTAACATTTGCAAGATTATCATAATTTTGTATTATATGATAAATAAACGCATATTCTCCTGAAGCTATATTATCTAATTTTATAATATTATCACATCTTTTACAATCTAGAATTGTATTACCTTTATTATAACACGTTACTTTATATCCAGAAAATCTTTCATGATTAATCCATGACATATCTTCTGCATATCTAGCTATTACAATTTCATTAGTATTATTAGTATTATTAGTATTATTAGTATTATTAGTATTATTAAATTTTGTTGTTATAGTACTAGTAGTATCAATATTAGCAGTAAATATTAAAAAAAATAATAGTGTCACTAGTATTACTATTTTAATAATTATATTATTCATTAATTATTAATTAATTATTATTATTTAATATTAAAAAATTAATGTAATATAATAATAATTATACTAAAAAAGGTATTGTTATTATTATTATTAATTAGCAAAATGAATAAAAAAACTGTTACTAAATCTGAAGAGTATCTAAAAAGATACGCTGCACCAATAGCTATTACTAATAATACTAATAATACTAATAATACTAATAATACTAATAATACGAATAATACTAATAATATCGTTAATTTTTGTAGTTTTTATTCTGAAGGACCACCTCATGATGAAGCTATTAATTTTAGTAATCTTGCTTTAGAAATACTTAATGGAGCTACAGGTCATTTTAATAAGATTACTTTATATACTCCAAGAATACTTCGTGAATTAGGATATGGTAAATATCTAAAAGAACATAAATTATATCCATTATCTGCTTATTGGTCTCCTATTGAAAAAATTGGACTTTCTGCATTTAGACCTGCTATGTTTCTTCATGAACTTAGCCAAATGAATGATGGTGATATTCTAGTTCATAGAGATATAAATTGCAAAAAAAAACCTAATTATAAAAACTTTAGTGGATATCCTGAAATAGCCGAACAAGTTCTAAATGATTGTAAATTTGATTTTTTTATTAACGCACAGACTATTTATAACACTAGAAATATTCAAATGTGTAAAGCTAAAGTATTAAGAGAACTAGGAGAATCTATAGATCTTGTTGCTAATAAAATAGTAGGCTTTCATGCTTATATGTTTGTAATGCGAAAAAGTCCAGTAACTATTCAATTACTTACTGAATGGCAACAAGCAATGGAAAATGATTCTTGGTTGAATGGTGATATATCAGATGAACCAAATCAACATCCACATACACGTATTCATGCTTTAGATAATGCTATATTAAGTGTAATATTAGCTAAATGGATTTATAAAAGAATTCACAATATTCCATTAAATTATCCTATTGTTAATATTTTACAAGATAAAAATGAAATTGTTAAACTTAATGACTCTGTTTTTTTTTATATAAATGAAATTCCAGTTGTTAATAATACTAATAATACTAATAATACTAATAATATTATTAATTTTTGCAGTTTTTATTCTGAAGGACCTCCTAATGACAAGGCTCTTAATTTAAGTGACTGTGTACCTGAAATACTCAAAGGAGCTACAGGTCATTTTAATAAGATTACTTTATATACACCTAAAAAACTTAGAGATCTTGGATACGAAAAGTACTTACGTGAATATCCTGATAGTCATATTATAGGTCATAAAAGTTTATTAAAAATTGGCCTTAGTTCATTTAGACCTGTTATGTTTCTTAATGAACTTAATCAAATGAATGATGGAGATATTCTGATTCATAGAGATATAAACTGGAAAAAATATCCTAATCTTGCAAATTTTAATAACATTGAAAACCAAATATTAAAAATACTTGATATATGTAATTTTGATTTTTTTGTTCCTACTCATGGTGCAGATATATTTAGAAAAGGAAGTCGACTTTATCATAGATTATCACAAACAGCTAATAGACATTGTGTAAAAACAATTGTATTAAAAGAATTAGGTGAAGATCATCCGTTTAGTTATGAATTTCAACAAATAGCTGCATATATGTTTATAATGAGAAAAAGTCCAGTAACAATTGAATTACTTACTGAATGGAAAACTGCAATGGAAAATGACTCTTGGTTAAATGGAGAAACATATGGATTATCACATCCAGGATTTAGGTGGTTTTCATTAGATCAGGCTATTTTATCAGTAATAATAGCTAATTGGGTACGTAAAGGTAAGTATAATATATCAAAAGAATATCCAGGTATAGGATTTGATGAAAGAGATATAAATAAATTGACATATCCAAAAGATTATAAATTTGATGATAGTCAAGGGTTTTATGATTATTTAAAATTAATTTAAATTTATTAATAATACCTAAAGCTTTGGTAAGTAATTATTAATAATTAATAATTGATAATGAATAATTGTAACGATTCTAGTAATTATAGTAATTGTACTATTTGTTTGAATAATGATAATAATAATTTTATTTTATTAAATACTTGTATGCACTCTTTTTGTAAAGAATGTATTACAGAATGGATTCGTTCAGGAAAAACAACTTGTCCTAATTGTAGATCTATAATTACTATTATTGATTATAATAATTGTAATATTAAGTATAGATGTGATGTACTACAAGAATTTATATGTAATGCTATTGAATATAATTCTGATAAATTAATAAATCTAGATCAAGAATATACAGATTTATTAATTTTATTAGATACAGATGACTCTATAGCTGAACTTGTAATACTTGTTGCAGAAAGGTCATTAAATAATTTAATTACTAAAAATAATGAAATTATTATAACAAGAACTAAGACAATTAATAATTATATTAGACTTTTTACACAAGACGATCTAGATATTATTTCTGAAATGAGTGATTATTCTGAATTTCAAAATTTAATTAATATTAATTTTAATGAAATTCAAGAATTTATAGAAGAATCTAAAAAATATTCTTTAATTATTAATAATCAAATTGAAATCGATAGGTCTGAAAGAAAAAGAAAAAGAGAATATAATGAAATGTTATATACTGAACAAAAGAATAATATAATAAATCATATTAATCTTCTTAAAGAAACTTAAAAAAACAATTAATTAATTAATTAATAATGGATTCTACTTGTAATGATATCATTAGTGAAGTCCCATTTGTTATTAAAATATGTTTAATATCTGTTATTATTATTTATTCCTTAGGGTTTATTAACTCTGAATAAAATGAAAAATTTATATTATTCTTTACCAGACTCTGTTATTTATAGAATAAATAAAATGGTATTTAGTATTGAAGTATTACCAGTATTAAATAAAAGAATACCTCATGGAGAATTTTCTTTTATGATTCCAAAAAATTCTAAAAGTCAATGGGATCGATTATGGGTTGTTGTTCTAAAAGAAACCTATACTCGATTACATTTAATTGGTCCTAAGGCATGGAATTATCTTAAAAATAAAAAAAGTAATAATGGTCCAATTTGGAATACTATTATTTCTGCTTTTAGTGATTATGACCCTATGTTTTTTAATAAAAGTATGTATACAATGGAATATCTTGCAAAAAGTCAATGGAATAAGTTTGTTAGAGATTGTTCTATTTCTATGAAATTAATAAATTAATAAATTAATAATTTAATTAATTAATTAATAATGAATGAACTTTCAAGGACAAAAATAGTTATCGATCTTATGAAAAAATTAAAAAATTTTAAAGGTAAAAATGGTTCGACCATTGATCTTTATTCATTTTGTAGTTTTGTAACAGAATTTAAAAAGATATGTAATGAATATATTCGATCTGGAATTCCAGTTAAGGGTACTCTTGAGTTTGAAGAAATTGGTAAAAAAATAGAATACTCATTAAGTAATAAACCACTATTAGTTATAAGGTCTTAGTATATTTATTCCATCAAGATATCCATTAATGAAAGATCTATCATCAAGTTGTTTTGAATATTCTCTCATATCAATATAGGTAAATGTACTTTTTATTTTATTACTATGATTCATTCCAATAAAAGTTCCATAAAAATAATTACTCTTATTAAGAATAATTATTCCGATTATTAATACTATTATTCCAAAAATTAGATTATTCATTAATTAATGATAATAATATTTTCCAAAATTATTTTTTTTTTCATATGAAACAGGTGATCCTTTTGTAGGATAAGCATTAAATATTCGTAATTGATTATTATCTTTTTTTTTCATTAATTTTGCTGCTGCTAATATTTTATTTTTTATCATTTTTTTTCTTTCAGGTGACATTTTTTTAGATGGTGCATCTGGGTTTAGTAATGCTAATTTATCTCCTGGATATCGTTGATTTAATGCTACCCTAGAGCTTTTTAATAATCTAGACATTCTTGCAGCTGCCATAATTTTTTTCTTTATTACATTTCTTCTATCTAGAGTCATTTTCTTGGGTGGTGCAGGTAATGCTAAAAATTTTTCTTTTTTAACCGGCATTGGTGGTGGTGTAGGTATCTTTGGTTTTGTTACAGATACTAATGGTAAACCTACTCTAGAAATTGGATTATTCATATTTTTTCTTAAAATTTTTAATCCCCCTAATGCTATTGCTGCAGCCCTCATTTTTTTCTTTAATACATTTTTCCTATTTAAAGTCATTTTTGGCGATGATGTTCCAGATACTACTTTACTTTTTTTTACTGTTCTTTTTTTACTTTTACATTGTTTTTCTAAAGTCAGTGCTGATTTGTAGACTCTTTTATTACCTACTTTTTTAGTTACTCGTACACCCATCTTTTTACATTTTGATATTAATGACTTAGCAGGTTGTTTACTTTTAGTTGATTTTTTTTTTGAACGCCGTTTAGTTGTTTTTTTTCCAAATAAAAAGTTAAACATATTTAATAACTAATATTAATATTATTTTTAACAAAAAATTAAAAGTCCTAAAACTGTGTTAATAAAAAGAATAATAAAGAATAATAAAGGATAATAATAACAACAATGGATCTAAATAAATGTTGTGCGATTAATAACAGTAATAAAAAGAGATGTAAAAATAAAAAAAGTCCATATTCACATACTGGTTTTTGTACTTTACATATAACCAGAAATGCAGAACACTATAAAACAGATACTGACTGTAGTATTTGTCTTATTGAAGTTAAAAATCCTTATATTTTAAAAAATTGTAATCACATGTTCTGTACCAATTGTATATTTAATTGGTTATATTATAATAATACATGTCCTTGTTGTAGAACTGTTGTATATGGTCCTCAAATTACTAGAGCTGTATTGTATGGTATGGTAAATAATCATATATCATATGTTTATAAATATACTTTTGATTCAGCTGTACTTAATGAATCTGAATATTCTTTAATTATTGAGTATTTTGAAATAAATAAAGAATATTATTTTGATGAATGGAATGATAAAAAAATAATATTGGAAACTTTAAATTTAGAACATATATATGAAAAAATGCCATATACTTTTCAAGAATATATTATGTCTTATAATAAAAACTTTTTAAAAAATAATACTCTTTTTATAATAATTTAAATGAATAATTTACCTGAAGATATATTAAACCTAATTTATAAAAAAAATTTTACAAATGATATATTACCCCTAATTAAAAAAAAAGTACTCTTTGTCTATTATGCTGCGTACATGGTTTTCCATGTATTAATTGTGCTGAATAATACTATGATTATATTCATTTAAATATGGACCTGGTTTTTTTTATGGTAAACGAAATAATAATCAATGGGTTAATAATAATAATTTTAAACCTAGACTACCCCAAGATATTACATATAGTGAGTCTTTTAATTCATTTTTTAAAGATTCGCTCTATTATTATCGTAACTAAGTATGAACGAAAAGATTTCCATCTACTACTTCTATAAAATAATCACCCAATTTTAATATATTTACTTGCAATGTTGAATCTATATTAACTAAATTTTGAAAATTTACTACGGATTCAACATTAAGTGCATACTCTATATTAACATTACTTGATATATCTACTTCATCTGTAAAGTAACTCTTTCCATTAACTATAAGATCATTACTAAATGTATTAATACCTGTAAATTGATTATTAAGTGGTAATATTACATTACCGCTCTCACCTGTTGCACCTGTACTACCTGTGGGACCTTGAAGTCCTCTAATTCCTTGAATTCCAGTTGGTCCCACTTCACCTTGAGGACCTTGTGGACCTACTTCACCTTGAGGACCTTGCGGTCCCACTTCACCTTGAGGACCTTGTGGACCTACTTCACCTTGAGGACCTTGCGGACCTACTTCACCTTGAGGGCCTTGTGGACCTACTTCACCTTGAGGGCCTTGTGGACCTACTTCACCTTGAGGGCCTTGTGGGCCTACTTCACCTTGAGGGCCTTGTGGACCTACTTCACCTTGAGGACCTTGAGGACCTTGCGGACCTTGTGGGCCTACTTCACCTTGAGGACCTTGTGGTAATGTTATACCTGTTATACCTCCATTTAATATAAGTACACCATTTACTTGTAAATCAGAATCTACATTAATATAACTTTCAAAATTTACTTGACCTTCTACATTAAGTGATCCTTCTATATTAACATTACTTAGTATATCTACTTCATCTGTAAAGTAACTCTTTCCATTAACTATAAGATCATTACTAAATGTATTAATACCTGTAAACTGGTTATTAAGTGGTAATATTACATTACCACTCTCACCAGTTACACCTGTACTACCTGTGGGGCCTTGAAGTCCTCTAATTCCTTGAATTCCAGTTGGTCCCACTTCACCTTGAGGACCTTGTGGACCTTGTGGACCTACTTCACCTTGAGGACCTTGAGGACCTTGTGGACCTACTTCACCTTGTGGTCCTTGTGGACCTACTTCACCTTGAGGACCTTGTGGACCTACTTCACCTTGTGGTCCTTGTGGACCTACTTCACCTTGTGGTCCTTGTGGACCTACAGGAGAAGTTGAATCAAGAGAACCATCTCCCTTTACATACTGGCCGGAAGTTCCACCCTGAGTAATAAACTTATCGGCATTTATATATTGGAAATAATCAATTGTATTAAGAGATGTACCAGTTAATAATGAGTTTGGTTTATCGTATACACAGTTAAATATTGAGTAGTAACCACTCAACGCAACCCTGGCAACGGTGTTAACTACTTGAACAATGCACTGGCTATTTGCTAAGGTAACAAAAGTTCCAGCAGCAGAAGTAAGCGCGTTGGCTGTAGAACCAGTAGCGTACACTATACTATTTACAAAGTTTGCACTTCCTAAAGTTAAAACTGGTCTAACGGTAACAGCGTTTTTAACTATTACTGTCGCACCAGCGTTATTGATTGTGATAAAGTAAGGGTTACCACCAATAATATCAACTAGAGCACTTCCAGTAATGTTTGTAGTACCGATATCGCAGAATCGAATAAGGGTATAATCAGCTGTACTGCTCTTTGTAAGTGTTCCTGAAATATCACAATTTAGTATGTTTACGTTTCCTGTAGCAGTTGGTGCAGTAATATTTAGGTTCGTTATTTTTAACCCTGAAATAGTACACCCAACACTTGTGGTTACAGTTCCGGCGATTACGATGTTTCCGCCAATAAGACCAGGACCACATATCCGTGTGTATTGGATTGTTATTGATGGATTTTCAGTATAAGTTCCTGGATGAACGATAATTGTTCGTCTTTCACCACTTACTAATGTTAATGCTTTAGTGATAGATGCCACTGGAGTAAGTAAGTCTCCGTTACCAGTTGTATCATTTCCGTCTATTCCACTCACATTAATTTCATAGTCGTACCCAGTAAAATTTGCTCCTGTAGCACCTTGTGGACCTGTAGGTCCCATTTCACCTTGAGGACCTTGTGGTAATGTTATACCTGTTATACCTCCGTTTAATATAAGTACACCATTTACTTGTAAATCAGAATCTACATTTATATTACTTTCAAAATTTACTTGACCTTCTACATTAAGTGATCCTTCTATATTAACATTA
>Ga0114968_10002615_pt1 | contig 13701 bp, 25 predicted proteins | sample M_130807_EF_Meta_FD_87020 | JGI IMG/M metagenome (GOLD analysis project Ga0114968, IMG submission 87020) | Freshwater microbial communities from Lake Montjoie, Canada to study carbon cycling - M_130807_EF_MetaG | ecosystem: Environmental > Aquatic > Freshwater > Lake | place: Lake Montjoie... | reverse complement strand
TATGTAATTTTGAAGTAAAATGGAAAACAAAAATTCAAATATAGCATCGAAAACCCTTGCATTTTTAGGTGTGGGGGTTTTAGGTTTTGTGGTATTACGTTACGTTTACCAACAATTAACGCTATTAAACCAATATACCTACGAATTTGTAAATGCGAAAATCAACAAAGTTGGGTTAAATAACATTAACTTCAATATCAAAATGCGAGTGAGTAACAAATCTTCAATCAATGCGACTATTGAAGAAATTGCACTTCGTATCTTTATCGACAATGTCGATGTAGGTAATGTTACCGAAACGAAACCATTTACTATAATGCCTAATGGATTCTTTTTGGCTGATATTAACATGGATATTGACCCACGACAAATTCTATCCAATGCAATTACTTTCGGTATTGACTTAAATAATTTGAAGGACTTGCCTATGGACTTTCAAGGATTTGTAAGAATTAGGACAGGGGTATTGAGTAGGGTAGTTCCTGTAAGATATTCTACTACCTTTAAGGAATACTTTGAATTGGGAGAATATTCAGCAAATAAGTAAAAAGCGACAAACAAAACTAAAATAAAAGAAAATGGACTTATCAATTATCACCGATGAAATTCAAGAAACGATGTTCAATTTTATTAAATCAGAAGCAAAAATTAGGAATGTAGGCGATGATGCCTGCCAAATCCTTATTGAATCTTCTGAATCAAATAAAAACAGGTTCTTTTTGTGCTATAAGGGGCAAAAGGAACGTGAAACAAGTATCAATGAAATTCGCAAAATCAAATTCGTTGACTTCACAGGTAAGAGTTTATTCATTGAAAACTTTATCGAGAAAATTACTGCTCGATTGAGTGAAAAGCATAGTTTACCATTAGCAAAAATTCGTTTGCTATTAGGTTTATTCGGTCAAGAAGGTAATAAATCTTTTTTGGTGTGTTTGTTTAACGAGGATGGATTTGTTAAAGATTACACAATACCAAAATTGATTTCGTAATGGCAGATGTTTTAAAAATACCTACGAGTATTGTAGATGTACCAAGTACAAGTTACCTATATATTTTTGTCGATATTGCTGATGGAGTATTAAAAATTTGCGACTATTATGGTAATATTCAACCTGTAAGCGACTATATTTCGGGCGGTGGTGCAGGATATTTTAATCCCGACCAATTTACAGGTACGGGTGCTTCTGCATTAGACCCAATCAATATTAAGTTGCAAACTTCAGGTGAGGATTCAGTTTTAACATACACAACGGATGGTTTAGGCGTTGCTTTGGCTTCAACTACACTTCCAACGGCTACAAGGGTAAACGCATGGAGTTACTTCAAAAACGATGGAACAACTGCGTTCAGTATTGCTATTTCAAGCGTATCGAATTGGGCAAGTACAACCACTTATGGTACAACTTCTTCATCGAATAGTGTTAGTTCGGTATTGGGTAGTAAACTAAACTTTACAAGTGCAGTTACAATGCCAAGTGCTACTTCAGGGCAAGCAGTTCCAACAAGTGCGACAAGTTCTTCATATACGATTCCTGCACCCTTTCCTACTTCTTTTCCTGCTACGTTCAACTTAACTACAAGTCCAACGACAGGAATTGCAGTTACGACTTCTTATTCGATTACTTTTATTAAGGCAAAATCAGGATTGGTTGTAAGCGGTTCACAGGTTGTAAAAGCGAGTGGAAATGATACGAGTGTAATTACTTCAACGGCTACTTTTTATGCTTTGATTAAGGGTGGATTTTATACGAGTGCAACGGCTAACCAAACAATGTACGATAACATGACTAATACAGGTTTGTTTTTTTCAACGTTTGGTACTTCAATGACTTTTACTCTTCCTATTTCGCCTTCAGTAACTCAATATACAATTTTTGTGCTTCCATCTACAATTACAATTACATCAATCGTTTTGAATGGTGCTACTCCTGTTTTGGGGGCGTTTAACGTTTCATCAACTACTTCAATAACTGATGAAACAGGGGCAACAAAAAGCGTTAAGTTTTATGTTTCTCAAAACGTTCAGGCGTTTAACTCAGGCGACACACTTCAATTTATTGGCTCTTAAAATTTAGAATATGTCTATTAGTTATCCTACCGATTTAGTCGCAAACTCAACTACCTTTTATCTTGTCGATGAAGGTCAATTAAGGGGTGTTGCACGTTCGATAACAACTTTTTCAAATGGTGCTTTGGCTACTACATATCCTAACAATGCAAGGGTAAAAGTAGGCAGTTTGTGTATTGCTACTGATACAAATCAAGTTTACGTTTGTACAAACGTTGCAAACTATAATTTAACGACAGGTTGGACTTCGGTTGGAATTAGTTATACGGCAGGTCAACTTATTGATATTACTTCAGGTGTTGTATCTTTTGCTCAAAATGGTTCGGTTACAGGTGGACAAACATCGGTAAATATTTCTTCAGGGAATACGTTTCGTTTTCAAGGTAATGATGCGGTAACATCTACTTTAATTTTAAAAGGTAATGATGCAAATATAGGGTCATGGGCAAATTTAAGATTGCACCCCGAAGCGACAGGAAAATCTTACATTGACTTTTATCATGGCTCTTTATTTTTTAGGGCAACTACAACTGCGGTAGCAGAAATATTGCAAGGTGGTAATGCTTTGTTTTACAATAGTGTTGGTATTGGGTCAAGTTCTTCAACGATAACTGCTATTGTTGATATTCGACAAACAGCAAATACAAAGTCCAATTTAAGATTGGTAGGGGTAAATTCAGGCGACAATGCCAAATTAGATTTTGCACCATCGGGCGCAGGCGAATCTTTTATCAATGCAACATCGGGAAAATTTTATTTTCAAACAGGTGGCGTTGGAACGACTTATTATGATTCAACTCAATGGTATTTTACACTTCCAACATTAAAAAGTCCAACTTTGTCTGCAAGTGGCACGGCACTTCAAATTAACCCTACTTATGCGTCATCTTCAAATGGTATTTTAATAGGTGGCAGTTCTGCACAAGCCACTACAAGGTCGTTATCTATTACCACGACCTTAACAGGGGCAACTTCAAATGCGGTAAGTATTACATCAAGCGTTACTTCTGCAAGTGCTTTAGGTAGGGTAGTTAATATTGCCCCTACTTTGGTTGCAACTGCAAATAGCGATGTTCTTCAAACTTATTATTTGAATCCAACATTTACCAACTCAACTTACAGCAACGTAAAAAATTATAGCATTTACTCAAACAATGGTGCTATTTATTTTGATGCAGGAACACAGGTGGGAAGTAATGATAGCGGTGTTACTCAAAATACACCATATCCGTTTTTTTACTTGAATGGCGTTTGGAGTAATCCAAGTCCATTAACTCCTGCAACTGCGCAAGGAATGATTTTGAATTTTACAACAACAGGCGCAAGTTCCCCTACAAATACTTCTCCTTTGTTTCAATTATCATATAACTCATCAGTATTGTTTTCAGTAACATTGATTGCATTTAATATTGGTAGAGCAACAATTAACCTTACAAGTGGGAATACAACTTTTACTACAACGGGAAGTGCTACGACATTAACAATAACGTTGGGTGGAAATAGAAAAATAAGTTTAGCGAGTGATAGCACCCAAAATGCAGGATTAACAATTAAAGATTTAACTCACACACATACAGGGGCATCGGGTTCGCCAAACACAGGAAACTTTACTAACGTTTTATTGCAAGATAGTTTCACGTTTACAGGCACATCGGGTTCACCTATTGCTCGTTCTTTATACATTAATCCTACCTATGTTGCGAGTGCAGGTTCAACGTACAGGGCAATAGAGGTAACTAATGGTAATATTGCTTTTAATACTACATCGGGAAAGGTTTTCTTCGGTGGAACAAGTGCGGTTAGTTCAACCACAAATGCTTGTTTAGTTATTTCTAAGCAATTAGACCAAGCGCAAATGAATTTTAACCCTCTTACTTCGCCTATTGCAAGCGCAGTTTTAGGGGATATTTGGTTTGATAATTTAAGTAATAACCTTTTTATGACAAGTAAAGATGGTAGTGGTGGCACAAGCAACATGACTTTCTTAACTTATTTTGAAACGCCTGATTTTAAATCGGGTGTTGGAGTTCCAACTGCTTATGTTGGTGGGTCAAATGCTGATTTAAATCAAGATACTTATTTAACTCAACCCGATACATGGATTGAATTTAATTTTAATGGGGCAAGAAGAATGATACCGAGTTATACTCCACTTTAAAAAATAAAATCATGGCATTAAAACCACAAAACGGACAAAATGTGCAAGTGCCGATAGCACCATATCAAAGCGCATCAGTTGGCTATATTTGGGTTGTTTTCAACATGAATACACCCGATTATGCAAGCGTTTCACTTGAACTTTGGAACTCGAAAGAGGATAAGTTTACCACTTCAATTTATGGTGGCTTACAACCAATAACCCTTTTAGATATAGGGAGTGTTCAGGCGCAATTCAATACTAACGATTTAGGTAATGTAGTGAATACTTTTGCGATAAATTTTTTGCAAACGAATTTCAATCTTACTTTTGTAGTAACTGATATAAACTAAAAATATGAAAACGAACAAACAAAACTTTTTAAGTGCAATGATGGTAGCAAACCAACTCAAAGTTGAAAAAGATAAACTTGGGGTTAATGCGACTATTTTTATTGAATCTAACGAAGCGACCCTAAAAAAGATTCAAAGGGAAATTAAAAAAGTACAGGTAAAGTATTGCTTGACAGACAAAAACGAAGCAATTATTTACGATGAAAAGGGTAATTTTATGTTTGGCAAAGAAAACATTTTTGACCTTGAGGATGAAATGGATTCTTTATTATCTGAAGAAATTACTATTGAACCATGTGTTACTTTACCCGAAGATTGCGAAAGAGTAGAAGAAACAGGATTAGCAAATATGAAAAACTTTTGCGGAATCTTAATACCCTAAAAATGAGTGAAATGAATCAATCCGACATTGAAGAAATTAAGAAGTCATTAGAAAAAATTTCCACATCGGTTGACCGATTGGAAAGGACTTTAATTGGCGATGCTAAATATGGAATGATTGGTTTAATTACTCGTATTGAGGAGATTGAAGAATTTGTTGAGAAGGGCAAAGCAGAACGAAATAAAATTGTTGGTGCATTTGTTGTTTTAACTATTTTGCAGGGTTTTTTACTTAAATTTTGGGATAAACTATTTTAACAATGAATAAAAACAAAAATTTGCCTTATTTAATCGGTGGCGGTTTGCTATTGGTAGGCGTTGGTGGTTACTTTTTATACAAGTCCTTAAAAGATAAAAAGGACTTAGAAAAGTCGAGAGAGGCGGATGCAGAAACTCCTTCAACTCCGAAAGTAGGTACAACTTCAGGTTCACCTGCACAAACTCTTACAAGGTCGTTTCCTATTAGCAAAGGAACATTTAATAACGCCAATGTTGCAGATTTGCAAACTGCTTTAGGTGGTCTTGTTGTTGATGGTGATTGGGGTAATAAAACTGAAGGTGCTATGGCAAAATATGGATTTCCTAATAGAGTGATTGGAAGCCAACAGGAATTAACCAATACTATTTCCGATATTCAATTCAAAATTAGAAAAAGTCCAAGTACTACAAATCCTTTTCCAACTACACCAAATCCTTCTGATTGGTTAGACCCCACACGAAGTACAAGACCAAGAGAGTTATGAAGTTAGAAACTACAAATAAGGTTTTATTAGGTGTTGTAGCAGTTGGTTTGCTTACAATACTTGGCGTTTATCTTTACAACAAGGGCAAATTTCAGTTTATCCTTCGTAAAAATGAACAAATTGATGAAGAAGAAGTAAAAGATATTTGATATGGCAAGTTCAAGCATTCACCAATCATTAAAAGATAGGATTAAAAAACTCCAATCTGATATTGATGAAAAGATTTTCAATAAGGAAAACTCTGAAAAATTAGTTAAAACGTTGCAGGAAAACAAGTTTCTGCTTAATTCTTTATTCCTTAAAATCGTGGATGCTGAAAACAGGGATGCTTTCTTATCCGATGAAGAAACGGAAAAAATGGTTGAACAACTTTCAGGAATTGACCGAAAAATTAACGGACTTGCATCTGATTTTGCTCGACAAATGTTTTTCAGGACTATTTTAGTTTTAGGACTTGGATATGTTCTTTATCGTTATTACTTCAAGAAAAACGCTACACCCTAATCATGGTTACTAAAGAACATAAAGACACGATTTTCGTACTTGCAGGGGTTACTTTGTTTGTATTCCTTTTATCTATTGCAGGTAAAAAGTCGTTTAATGGTTCGCATCTTAAAATGCCTACTTCATTCAAGGGTAAAACTGCTTCAGATAGGGCAAAGGAATCAATCATGGTTCACAAAGCATTCAGTTTAGCATTAGCGGACAACGTTGACCAAACAACACTTGACGAACTAAACGCTGAAACTGAAAAGCAATATAAAATGGCTTGCGAACTTCAAAAGAGTGGTAAAATTGCGGTTCGTGATTTAGTAAATGGCAAAATAATTTATTCTGCATAATGGCTAATTATAGTCCTACGACTACATCATTAAATAACTATCCTGTTAAGATTCAACTTACAGGAAACGTTAGTTATGGTTCATTTGTAAATTCGTTAGGAACTTATGTTTATGGGTTGGACAAAATTTATATGCGTTGTAGCAGTATTACACAATTAAGCAATCCAATTACTTACAATTATTATGATGCAAATGGTAATACTCAACAATTTGTAGTTACACCAACGATTGACCCTTACCAAAAATACCCTTCTTTAATTGTTGACAAATTCCCAAATGATTTATTTCTCGATGGTAATACTTCAATGAGTTTTACCTTAAACGCCAACCAAACTTTAACTTTTACGCTAATAAGCAAAGAGATAAAAGAAAAGGATAGGTTAAACAAGGGGAATTACAATCCATCTGATAGGACAATCCAATTTCAGTTAGTAAATGTTACAAACACCGACCAAAACATTACTATTTTCAATAATGAATCTGAAAGTTCCGTAAATGCTTATGTTTTCAGTTCTTCATACAATTTAAGTGCTGAAACATACGCAACAACAAACATTAGACCTGTTTGGATTTATGTTCGCCTAAATGGTGAACAAACTTTTACTTCGGGTGCGAGTTTTCCTGTTACTACACTAACAAACATTAATGAACTCGTAACTTTGCTGAACACTAATTCTTACGGAATAGTTTTTTCAAATTCAGGAACAACTCTTTATTCTAATAGTCCAAGTTATGTAACAGGGCAAATTGGCATTGGAACATTACCACCATTCTAAAAAAAAAGTGGCACATCAGAAAATCCAAAGTGCCACCAAATTTGCATCGACTTATTTCTTATTTGAACAACGATTCTGAAGGAGTAATCGGTTCTTCAGTTTGCGGTTCTTTTTCGTAAACTTCATCTAAAAGTGATTCTTGCGGTTCATCTTCACCTGCTAACATTTTTAGTTTGTCAATCGGTGAATTGCTTTTTGGTTCATCGATAACTTCATATTCGCCATCCTCGAAAACCATTTTACCACCATTTTGAATTTTTGTTTCAATTTCCATAGCTTTTTCCGTTTTCCAATCTTTAGGAAGGAATTTAGCAAGTTGGTTGAAAACACTTTTTTTCGCCATCCAATTTTGTGGGTCTTTATCGCTGAAAAAAAGGTCGTTAGGGAATTTTGCAAGGTTTCTGATAGCCAAAATTTCGTTTTTGCTCATTACCTTAAACAACACTTCACCATCATTCATTTTTGCGCAACAATAAATGTATTTCAGGGTTGAGTTGTTTCTCAATCCATCTTTAGGAACGTGCTTCAGTTTGGGCGTTAATCCTAATTCGTATTCAAATTCATCGCAATCATAAACGCATTCTGCCCAAATGTTTTTAACTGCACCTGAACCCATGATAAGTTTTGCAAGTCCTTTGTACCCAATAATAAACTTAATTTCGTTTTTGTAGGGTATAAAGTATGCTTCACCTGTTTCTTGGCTTGGTGATAGTCCGAACTCGGCACATGAAAAGATTGCACCATAATAGGAAAAAGGATTACTGATAAATGCTTCCACCATTTTCGGATTCTTTTTCAGGTTCGAAATAGCGACCTGAACGAATCGTTCGGGAGTAAGTGGCGAGTTCTGAAGCAATTTCTTGAAGTTCGTTTTCTCGTAGTGGTTCATTGCCACCTCGAATTTCTTTAGTGCTTCCGATTGTGGGTTGGTTTGAACCTTGTTTGTTGGTTCGGTTTTTGGCTTGCTCATAAATAAATTTTAAGTTTTTAAGTGTTATTCCAATTTGAGTTACTTCTTTAAGAAGTGAAAGTTTTGTTTGGTTTGAAAGTCCATCTTTTTCAATTTCAATCTTTGTGTAATTGCAAAGGTTTTCGTGGTACGTTTCAAGTTGCATGATTGCGACAAACAACCCATTTTTGTATGAAGGGTAAATAAGGTTTGGTTCGTTAGTATTGAACATTGACTATTTCAGGGGTTTTGGCAAACTTGGTACAAGTGGTTCTTAGGTAACAATCAGCGCATTTTTTAAAGTTCGGTTTTGCTTCAAAGGAATCGGTTTCAACAAGTTTCTTCCAAAGTTTTGCAACGTATTTAATTGTTTCTTGGTGTTCTTCACGTTTCATTTCAGATACTTCCTGATGAATGATTTTTACATCAATAGGATTTTTGTTGCTGAAAACAAAGTAATAGAACGGAATATCCTCAATGCCTAATACCCTTCTTGCAAGTTCTTTGTAGTGAACTCCCTGAACCATTAGTCCTCTTTTGTTATGCAAAAAGTCCTCATTCCACCCGAAATCACTCCATTTGTCATCAATCAATCCTGAATACTTTAGGTCGATAAAAACAAGTTCGTTATTCCATTTTGCGTAAATATCTACTACTCCGTTTATTTCATCATCTTGAAGCAAATACCCCTTCTCTAAAATTTCAATATCCAATTCCTTAAAGATTGAATCGAATACATTTTTGCTTTCATGTACCCTTAAATATGGCGCACTCATGGTTTCCCTTGCAGTTCCTTTGTAACTAAAATTCGCTTCAGGAATGTTACCACCTTTCGGCAAAGCACCTGTGGTAATGTATTCAAAGTATTGCCCTAATAGTTGACTTTCGGTTGGTGGTTGGTAGTTGTTATCCAAAAACTTTGCTTTCAGAACTAACCCACACTCTTTTTCATCCAAATAATCGAGCAAACCTTTGATTAAGGATTGACTAACTTTATTCATAGTAGTTAAATTTGTGTCTTAAAGTAATAACTCGCTTCTTTAACATTTCAGTCAATCTTTCACCTACTTCAATTTGCATATCTGCTTTTAAAGGGTATAAGGTTATTTTTGAATTGGTTAGTGGAATTTTAACCCACGTTCTTTCAAAGTTTTCAACCAATTTTTCGAGTTGTGGAATGTGAACGATGTTGTTTTTTTCGTTTACAATAATCTTTGAGCAATTTTCAAAGTGTTCGACAATTTTTCTCATATTTGTTTCGCTAATTGTATTGTTTTCTACTTACATTAGTTTTGTTTGTTCGGGCAGGTTGGTAGGTCGCAAATCCCAACCTGCTATTTTTTTGCTTTTTTGCTTAACGATGTAAACTTACATCGGTTTTTTGTTATTTGCAATAGTTTGTAGATTTTTTTTTACCTTTGTTGAAAAGTCAAGTGTTTTTGGCTTTCATGAGTAAATTTTTGCGCCTATTGGTCTGAACCGATGGGCGTTTTTATTTATATTTGTCCAAGTATTTAGGTCGTTCGTATGTTTTACACATCAATCCCCATTTTTCAATATAGGAGTGAATTAGTTGGGAGTTTTCCTCACTTTTCCTATACGATATACAATCAATGTAGTAACTATGAAAATCCGACCCCAACTTATCCATTAGAATTTTCATATACCCAAAACAAAGTTGACGAATTGTATCAAACACTTTTCGGTGAACCTCGTTACCATTATCAGATAAAATTTCGGAAGTGATTTCTCCGTTCTTTACTACATAAAACTCTTTTTTCCTACCAAGCACCGACAAACTTGCTAATCGAGTTCGCTTCATTTCTATTGAATCCACACTCAACCCTGTTTCATACGTTTTTTTGGAAATGAATCCATGTTTATATGCGATACTCCAATAGGCGTTTGATAAATCCGTTGAATAAAGTTCATCGGGCGAACACTCGAATTGTGGTTTTATGATTGGTTTTTGTTCTTTGATTTCAGGAACTTTATTTGTCTTAACGTAGTTTTCTACATCTTTGCGAACCATAAGAAACAGGTTCATTTTGGGCGCAAACTTTTGTTCTTCCAATAAGATAAAATGTTTGTTACCTGAAACGATTTCCACCACTCCATTGGAAAAACGAATTAGTCCGTTTCTCCTTAATGATAGGAAACGATTAACGAAGGGAACTGCATCCCCGTTTTTTACTTTTTTCATACGATTCCGCCTTTTCCGTATTTTTTGTAAATTTCTTCAATAAGGGTTTGTAATTGTTTTTTTGAAATTGCTTTTATCTTGTAAAGTTCGGTTATCATGGCAATTTCTTCTTTTCGCAGAATTGCGAGTTCTTTTTTATCTTTTTCAGAACTTGGTTCAAAATCTTTCCTTGTTGTTTTTTGTAGTTTTTTGAGTTCTTTGGTTGGTCGTGTGCCTAACGTTTTCGATATTTCCTTTGACTTCTTTTTTTCTTTTGAGTAGTCAATCTTAATCGTTGGTTTACCGATTGCATCCGTTGGAAACGGAATAATATCACCGACATCTTCTAAAGGGGTATCTTCTTGAAACAAAATGAAGTCGATGTAATAATCTTGATTCTTTTTGCCGTTTCTACCTTCAAACTTTTGAATAACACCTTCCCAAAAGAATTGAGAACCGCCACCATCCTCGATTGTTTTCCTTATCTTATCGGTAGTTCCTTTGAAGAACGGAATAATATCTTGATACCATTCGTTTGATTCAGGGGTAACTGAATTTGATTTTAATTCGCTAACGTTATTTGTAACAAGGTCAAGTATCTTTTTTCGGGTTATTTTGCTTGGGTTTAACTTTTTAAGTTCAGGGTAAATGAATTGTGAAGTAAACTTTTGCCGTTGCTTATAGTCAATCTTTACTACCAAATTATTTGTGCCTGTCGTTTGTAGTGGTAGTTGCCCATAAATTGAACCACGAACTTGAAAATAAATCGGTATCGGCAATTTTTCAACTGCTGAATCAAGGTCATACCAATCAATCGAAGTAAGTATTTCTTCAGGAATTTCAAAAGGATTGGCAAAGGAGTAATCAAGGGTTGGAAGGTTTTTTACAACCTCACCAACCATCTTTACAACCTTATTCCACCTTTTAAGTCCTCGAACTCGATTGAGTTTTGCTTGTTTATTACTCGACTTCTTTTTGTTGGTGGGCATCTGATATAAAGTTCTCCAATGGTTGTTTTAACCAATTAGTTATCTTACAAAAGTAATTTACTGAAGGGTTACTTTTACCTTTGATAATTTTAATTAAGTTTCCCCTATCCACCCCTAATATAAAAGATAGTTTGTAGATGCTAATGTTTTCTTCAATCAGTTTGGTATTGATTGCATCAGATAGTTTCGTTTTGTCGTAAATTATGTTTTTCATTTGTTATGTATTTGTCGCAAAATTTTTGCAAATCTATCGAGATTAGATTCAAGTAAGGTGCAAATTTTATCAATATCCATTTCTAAACCAACGTGTTCTACATTTTTCAGTTGGTCATAGGTTTGCCTAAATTTTAAGATTAAAAACTTGGTAATTTTTTGTGGTACGAACTTTCCTAATTCGTTACTATAAAACAAAATGTAAATCGTTCTTCCTGTTGGCGTTAAGAAGTGGTTGCAGTTATCATACTGAACAAATAATTCGTTGTATTGAGTTGTTATCCACTTGTAATCTTTTAAGGGGATGCTTTCAGAATCATCCCCTATACCGATAAAATAAACGTTTTTACTTTGTGAACGTTGCGCTATTTCCATGCAAAGTTCCTTATTGCCTTTCAGTTTTTTCATGGTTGCGTTTTCATAAATTGATACGCCCTTGCTGAATTGCCCATCGGAAACTCAAAAATATCGTTATCGCAACCTTCAGTAGTTATTCTGATACGAACTTTCGTGCTATTCATAAAATGCGTTAGAAACACTTTATCATATCCTAAGTCCTCAATTAACCATACAATCGAGTTATCGGTACTAACATTGCAGTCAATCGTATATTTTTGCCACTCATTATTTGCCCAAAAAGAAATATCCGCAGTAGCTTTTTCGCCACAAAAATAAGAACCCTTAACATAAAGAGTAACGCCATCGTTGTATTTCTCCATTTTCAGGAATCCAAAATTGTTAGTGTTGGTGTAAGCAACTTTGTATGGTTCATCGAATCCGTTATCTACTTTTTTGAAAGTCCATTGTGCTTTTGCAACGCCTACCATCCCGATAAGCATAGCCGTTATAAATAGTTTTTTCATAGTTTTGTTTTTATTGTTCGTAAAATCTTTTTTGCAAATCTTCCCAATACCCACTTTCGCTTTGGTATTTTCGAGCAACCGACAAACAAGGAAATGCACTTTCCAATTTCATCTGATTGAACATATCGCCTCTGAAAAATAGGTCGTATAAACCTGTTTTAAATGAACCTGCCGTACCTTTTTTGTAGTACATAAATTCGGCTTCTTCTTGTGTTACGTTTTTCATGTTTTTATTTTGATTAGTATTCACCGCAATCATCCCACTTTGATTCTTCCTGTCCATCATCGGAATCGCCACCACGACCATTGTGTTCATCGTTGTATGTATCAATAAATTCAAGTAATTCATTTAGGTCAAGGATATAATCAATTACATCATTACCTTCATCATCAAGAATTTTTAAGATTTCAATTTCAGGGTATTCTTCAGGTTGTTCATGCGTTGCAGGGTAATATCTACCATAAATTGCATAGTGAACTTCACACTCACCCTCAAAAACGACTTCACCAATAACCCAAGTGCAATTCGTAATAATCATTTCAAATTTTGCCATTATCAAATTGTTTTAATGTGTTTGCGATTTCTTAATTCCAATCTTTTGTACTGCATAGCCATTTTTCTCGCTTCTTTTTTATTCCATCCCTGAAAATTTGCTTCAGTTATTGTTTCCCCATTTTTGGTATTGATAAACTCGAATCTATACGTTTTCATTTTTGCGCTTTTTGTTTTTTCTCGATTCTTTTTGAAAGGTACATTCCTACAAATATTCCAATGAAAAAAAATGTAGGATTTTTGGTTAGGAATACCGCTAAAAGTATTCCTAACCCAAGTAAAGTTGTTTGTTTGTAGTTTAACATTGTTTCAGTTGTTTAGAATGAATAATCGTAATACTCACGTTTTACCCCCCAAATGATATTCACTTTAGAATAAACTTTTTTCAGTTTGGTAATTCCTTCAAGAACTCTTTGTGGATGAACCTCACCATTGTAGATAAATTCACGTTGTTCATCGGTTAAGTATTTCACATAAGAAGAATCTTTAGGTAATTGACTAACCCAATTTGAGCAAAAATCAATCATTTCCATTTCGACTTTCCATTGGTTGTTTCTCCAAACCACTACGGAAGGTGTACCAACTAAATTTTTGTACTCATAATCTTGCGATTCTGACATACCATTGTTGTCTTTTCGGCTCGGTTCGTAAC
>Ga0114968_10002612_pt1 | contig 13704 bp, 10 predicted proteins | sample M_130807_EF_Meta_FD_87020 | JGI IMG/M metagenome (GOLD analysis project Ga0114968, IMG submission 87020) | Freshwater microbial communities from Lake Montjoie, Canada to study carbon cycling - M_130807_EF_MetaG | ecosystem: Environmental > Aquatic > Freshwater > Lake | place: Lake Montjoie... | reverse complement strand
TGGAATCTTCCTCACCTCTTTCACGTTACCACTCTCCACCCATGAAACTCACCCTCCTAGCCCTTCTCGCCACCGCCTCCCTCTCTCTGGCCGTCGATCCCCCCGACACCACCGGCTGGAAGGACCTGATCGCCCCCGACCTCTCCAACACCGTCGCCCCCGGCAAGTGGGAGCTCAAAGACGGCATCCTCGTCGCCAAAGACCACGACACCCTCTGGACCAAGGACTCCTACGGCGACTTCATCCTCGACCTCGACTTCAAAGTCGAAAAAGAGTCCAACAGCGGCATCTTCCTCCGCTCCGGCAACATCAAAGACGTCCTCTCCGCCCTCGAAATCCAGGTCCACGACTCCGCAGACGGCAGCAAATACGGCATGGTCGCCGCCATCTATGACGCCATGCCCCCCGGCAAAAGCATGGCCAAGCCCGTCGGCGAGTGGAATCACTTCACCATCACCTGCAAAGGCCCTCTCGTCAGCGTCGTCTTCAACGGCGAGGAAGTCATCAACGCCGACCTCGACAAATGGTCCGAAGCCGGCAAAAACCCCGACGGCACCCCCAACAAATTCAAAAAAGCCCTCAAAGACTACGCCCGCACCGGCCCCATCGGCCTCCAAGGCCTCCACGGCAAAGCCCAGGCCCCCGTCTATTACCGCAATATGAAAATCAAGGTCCTGGAATAGCCTGACAATGCCACGCTCTGCACTGTTCGGCTCATAAGTTGCACATAACGGCTAGGCGCAGGGGCGTGTTGAAAAAGACTTAAAAAGCCCCTATGCTGACGTCTGGCATGGAAACGAATTTATCCACCAATACCCCTCCGCGCATTCGCGAGGGCTGGAATGGCGTGCGCTGCGATAGCCTGGACGACATGCGCACTCAAAACATCCGCTTCTGGCAGCGTGCGGGAGGCGCTCAAATACGACAAGCTGCCTGGGAACTTGTGGAGCAAACATGGAGAGCCCAGAAACGAGATCCTGATGAACTCCGATTTCCAAGAATTGCTTCAATTGTTCGCGAAGCATAAAGTGCGTTATCTGGTGGTGGGTGGCTATGCGGCCATGCACTACTCGCAGCCACGCTTCACCAAGGATCTTGATCTCTGGCTGGAGCCATCACCTGAAAATGCCGTGCGCGTGATGCGTGCTTTTGGTGAATTCGGCATGCCCTTGATCGATGTAACCCCTGCAGATTTCGAGCAGGAAAGTCTTCAATACATGGTCGGACGTGCCCCCGTCCTGTTTGATTTTCTCACTTCTCTGCCGGGGTTGAGTTTCAACACCTGCTGGGACAGCCGTGTGGAGGATGGGAGCGAGGGCTTTTCCATCTGCTACCTTTCCAAAGAATCGCTCATCAAAGCCAAACGAATCGCAGGCAGACCGCAGGACATTGCGGATCTCGATGAAATCAGTCGGGCTGGAGACGGACCGGGATCGTAAAAATCAGGAGCCTGAGGGTTCACCCCGCACACGCCACCCGCACCTCTTCCAGCTCCGCCCACCGCGAAAACTTCCCCTCCAGCTCATGCTTCTTCGCATCGAGCTTCGCGATGAAGTCATTCGTCCCCGCACCCAGCTTCACAAACGTCTCCGGGTTGCTCAGCTCACCCTCCATCGTCGCAATCTCGCTCTCCAGACTCGTGATCGCCGCTTCACACTCCGCCAGCTCACGCTGCTCCTTCTGAGACATCTTCTTCACCTTCGGCGCATTCGCAGCCACCGTCTTCTCCTTCTTCACCGCCGCATTCACCAGCGCCAGCTCCGCCGCAGCCTTCGCCGCCCGCTTCTCCTGGTAGTAGCTGTAGTTCCCCGCGCACTCATGGATGCGCCCCTGGCCTTCAAAGGCAAGAATGCGGTCGCACACCCGGTCCAGGAAATACCGGTCATGGCTCACCACCAGCACGCAGCCCTTGAAGGAAAGAATCGCCTCCTCCAGCACCCGCATCGTCTGCAGATCCAGGTCATTCGTCGGCTCATCCAGAATCAGGAAGTTACCCCCGCGCCGCAGGATCTTCGCCAGCAGCACGCGGCTCTGTTCGCCACCACTGAGTTCCTTCACCCGCATCGTCACACGTTCATCCGTGAAAAGGAAGCGCCGTAGGTAGGTGCGCACATGCATCTTCTCCGGCCCAAACTGCACAAACTCAGACATCGGCCCCGCCACCTCCTCCATCACGCTGTTCTCCGGGTTCAGCAGCAGTCGCTGCTGATCCACATAGTTAAACACCGTGCGCTTGCCAATCGTGACCTTCCCCTCATTCGGCGCCTGCTGCCCCATCAGCATCCGCAGCAGCGTCGTCTTGCCCAATCCATTGCGGCCGATGATCCCCGTGCACGTCCCCGCTTCAAAGCTCAGATTCAAATGGCTGAACAACCACCGGTCATTGATGTGCGCACCGATCTCCACCGCATCGATGATCGTGTTCGCCAGCGCAGACGCTGGCGGGATGATCAAATCCATCACCAGCTCCGCCTCAGGCGCATCGATCGCCGCCACACGGTCATACTCATCCAGTCGTGATCGCTGCTTCGTCCCTCGGCCTCGCACACCCGCTCGCACAAACTCCAGCTCATGACGCAGAAAGCTCTGCCGACGTCGCTCCGAATTCGCCTCCACAGACTCACGTACCGCCTTGCTCTCCAAGAAGTCACTGTAGTTCCCCGGATGGCTGTAAATCCGGCTGTCGTCGATCTCGATGATCCGCGTCGCCACCCGATCCAAAAAGTACCGGTCATGCGTCACAAACAGCACCGCCCCCGTGAAGTCCCGCAGGAAAATCTCCAGCCATTCAATCGACTCCGCGTCCAGATGGTTCGTTGGTTCGTCCAGCAGCAGCAGATCCGGCTGCGACACCAGCGCCCGCGCCAGCGCCACCCGTCGCTTCTCACCACCCGAAAGCCCTTTCACAATGCGATCCGCCGCCGGCAGCCCCAGCTCATTCATCGCCGTGCTGATCCGCGTTTCCACACCCCAGCCATCATGCAGTTGGATCTGGTGCAGCAGGTCCGCCTCCTGATCCCCCTTGTAGTCGCCCGTTTCGTAGCGCTCCACCATCTCCAGCAGCACCGAAGCCCCCGCCCGCACGTTGTCGATCACACTCGCCTCATCATCCAGCACAAACTCCTGCGCCAGATGACTCACGATGATTCCATTCCTCCGCGAGATAATCCCACTGTCCGGCTTCTCCGTCCCCACCAGGATGCGCATCAGACTCGTCTTCCCAGAACCATTGCGCCCCACCAGCCCCAGCTTCTCACCTTCGTGGATGCTCATCGTCGCATCATTGAAAACCTGTTGCAGCCCAAATTGAAGGCGCAGGTCTTTGGCGGAAACGACAGCAGGAGTAATAGGAGACATGAGTGGGGGGCGGCTCAGATAGCACGGTCTCCCTCCCCCTGCGACAGATTACCTTCATCCGCCCCAGATTCCGCTCTCTGCATTCAGACTCAATGCATCTGAACCTTGGCTTAATTAGGGCTTTAACACCCAGCATCCAAATGAAGGTCTAGCGTTGAAATCCCCCGCCAGAGCCGCTATTCTTCCCCATGAGTTTCACCGCCGTTTATGAACCTGCCGCCGAAGGTGGCTTCACCTGCTGGGTGGAGGAAATCCCTGCCGCAATCTCCGAAGGCGAGACCATCGAGGAAGCGGAAAGCAATCTCATGGAAGCTTTGAAGCTCGTGCTGGAGTGTCAGCGCGAACTTTCTGATCAAACCCGCAGCCCCGGCAGTCTCAAACGTTCGCTCGAATTTGCCGCTGCATGAAGCTCGCTGATCTCGAGCGGCATTTGCGTGGCCATGGCTGTCAGTTTTATCGCGAAGGCGGTAGCCATTCCATCTGGTGGAATCCTGCAAACCGGAAGATCACCAGCGTGCCACGCCATCGCGAGGTCAAAGACAACACCGCTCGCGCCATCTGCAAGCAATTGGAAGTGCCCGCTCCCTAGTTCTACTTGGGTAAGTTATCAGAGGGCATAAAATCCATCGGGATGTCTTTGCTGCGGCCTCACATCTTACGCCGTGGAATGTTCTTGGCAGGTTCCAGGGTCTATCGTCATCCCATTCCGCTTGACCCCAGTCCCAACGGGACTGCGCATCATAGCGAAGGGTTGTCGAGCCTCAGCGAGGCTACCCTGGGTTTCCGCCATTCCAATCCGGAAAGCAAACCCACCACTCCACCACACCCCACGCCCACCAGCAGCGTCTGCAAAAAGTTCCGCCCCGCCGCAGTCCCCTCCGAACAATTTACAATTCTCAGTTTTCAGTTCCCAGTTTTCAATCCCCGACCACTCCACCACTCCCGCCCCATCACCCTCACCGCTTCCCCAGAGCTTCCCTCACCATCACCGGATCATCCGTCGTGATCCCATCCACCCCCAGCTTCGCAAACCGCTGCACATCCGCAGGCTTGTTCACCGTCCACACATAAAGCCCAAAGCCCGCGTCACGTACCTGCTTCACCATCGCCTCATCCCACGGAAAATCACTGCTCCCAAGATCCAGCCCATCCAGCTTGTCCGCCTTCGTATCCGCAATGAGCTGCGTCAGATCCGTCGCCTTCTTCTCCTTCGTCTTCCCAGCCGCCAGCCGGTAAACCTGGATCCACGGCATCGCCTTCTTCGATTCCGCCGCCGCATCCCGCTTGAACGCAATGATCGCCAGCTGCGCCGCCCGCTCCTTCATCGGCTCCAAAATCCGCTTCAGCTCCGGCACGATCTCCGCCCCGCATTTCACCTCAATGAAGAACCGCTGCTTCCCCTTTGGCATCGTCGCCAGCGCCTGCTCCAGTGTCGGGATCTTCTCACTCGCCCACTCCTGGGCCTTCCACGATCCCGCATCCAGCGCCGTCAGCTCCGCCTGCTTCGCGGTCGCCACATCCATCTTCACACCCGTCGTGCGCTTCGTGTCCTTGTCATGTATCACCGCCGTCTTGCCATCCGCCGTCAGGTACACATCCAGCTCGCACGCATCCGTCTGATTCTTCCACGCCAGATCAAAAGCCCCCAGCGTGTTCTCCGGTGCACGCGCGGAAAAACCGCGATGCGCGACGATTTCGACTGCGTGAGCGGACATGGCGGCAAGGAGGAAAAGTGCGAGGAGCTTCATGCGGGAGCAAGCAAACGACGCAAGCACTCATAACCCTTCGCCCCAAATGATATTTCGCATCCTGGTTGGAGCGGTACGGGTAAGCTTGATTTGAATCCATCCACCCGCGTCCCATCGCGCACGTTTGAAAAATCAGGACGGCACCGAGCCGCCGCAGCGACCCCAAGGTGACGGGGTCTCCCGACCCCGTCTGGAAAAGTATTGGCATCGAGCCCGCCTTGACGCCTGCCGCACAACAAAACCCGTCCTCCAACGGGTGTATTTTGGATACATCCTCGTGCGCCTTGAACGGCCGCGCCCTGACAGATTCATCTGCCACGACTTGTAACCTACACCTCATCCGTCGCATCATGTCACACTTTGGCCCTCGCAACTTCAGCCTCATTTCCTGCCTTTCTTGCCATAACGCCGGCAAGCGCATCGACTTGCCTGTAAGAAACACCCCCGCCATCCCGTTTCTACCCGTGCAACCACTTTAGCATATAGAAAATGCCCACCACCCGCTCACCCCGCCGCCAGCCAAAGCCAGAACCCAAGGCCCCCGTCCACGACTCCGGCTTCAGCACCCCCAGTCTCGACCGCGCCCTGGCCGTGCTCCAATGCCTCGGCGGACACCCCCAAGGCCTCACGCTTTCCGAAATCGCCGAGGCTCTCAAACTCTCCGTCAATTTCGTCTACCGCGTCACCCAGTCCCTCGTCTCCCACGGCTACCTCGTGCGGGATGCCGAAAAACGCTTCAGCATCGGCTCCGCAATGCTGAAACTCTGCCAGCCCGTCATCGATGACGTCCCCCTCACAGAGGCCGCCCTCCCCGCCATGCGCTGGCTCAGCGACCAGACCGGAGAGGCCGCCCACCTCGGCATCCTGAGCGGCTTCGAAGGCATCGTCCTGGAGCGCGTGATCGGCCGCGCCATGATCAAATTCTACGTCGAGCGCGGCACTCGCTTCCCCCTTCACACCAGCGGCCCCGGCAAGGTCATGCTCGCCTTCATGCCTGAGGCGGAGCGCGAGGCCATCATCGCCGGTATGAAGTTCGAGCGCTTCCAGCCCTGGACCATTTCGAACCGCAGAGATTTCATCGAGTGCCTCGCTCAGGCCCGCAACAACGGCTTTGCCACGGACGTGGGCGAACACCTCGAAGGCCACCATTGCCTCGCCGCTCCCATCTTTGATGCCGAAGGAATCGCCATGGCCTCCCTGTGGATCACCGGGCCCAGCCAGCGTCTGAGCGAAGAGCGAATGGCCAAACTAGCTGCAGTGGTGAAAAAAGCCGGTGTCATGGCCACCACAGCCCTGCGTGGAGGCGCCCTCGCAGCATGAAGTCCCTCATCTCCATCTTCAGCCTGAGCGCCGTTCCCATGCTGGCTCATGCGCAAAGCGCACCTCCCCAGATCGAGAAAAGCTGCCTCGAATGCCACGACAAGGACAACACCAAAGGCAGCCTCGATCTCACCGCGCTCCCCTTTGATCTCGCCAATCCCGCCACCCGCGACCGCTGGATCCGCATCTACGACCGTGTCGAAAAAGGCGAGATGCCCCCAAAGCCCGAAGACCTTCCAAAACTCGAGCGCGCCGAACTCGTCAAGTCCCTCTCCGCATCCATCACCGCCGCCGATCAAGCCGACATCCTCGCCCACGGCCGCGGCCCGCTCCGCCGCCTCAACCGCGACGAGTACGAACAAAATCTGCGCGACATACTTCAGCTCCCCGACCTCGACATCCGCGACATCCTCCCCGAGGACCGCGAAGGCCACCGCTTCAACAAAACCACCGACATGCTCGACATGTCCCGCGTCCAACTCGTCGCCTATCTGGACGCCGCAGAAGCCGCGCTGCACTCGGCCATGACCACCGAGCCAGTACCTCCTCCAGTCATAAAATATCGCGCAGTCGGCACCGACCTCTTCCCCGGCACCGGCACCTTCGGCAATCGCGAGGCCATGTTCTTCACTCGCGACAACAAGGCCGTGGAATTCAAAGGTCAGCATGACAAATCCGAAAAAGAATGCGCCAAGGATGAAACCATCGAAATGGCCCTCTTCCGCGCAGCCAGCTGGCCCTACCTCGGCACTCCCAAACACTTCACCGCCAAACGCACCGGCAACTACAAAGTCCGCTTCTCCGCCCGCGCCGTCCTGCAACAGCCCGGCTACGTGATCACCCCGGCTACGCAACCCCTGCCAATGACCTTCCGCACCCGCAAACCAGCGGGCGTGGACATCATCAACGAAGTCCACGACTCCGGCGGCATCATCGACATCCAGCCCGCCAAGCGGGTCTATGAAACCACCGTGCGTCTGCGCGAAGGCGAAGCAATCGAGTACAGCCTGCTCGGCCTTCCGATGCCTTTGGCGATGAACCCCAACGGCTCCGCCCCCACCTACCGCTACCCGCCGTTTCCCGAAGGCGGCCAGCCCGGCATCGCCGTGCAGTGGCTCGAAATCGAAGGCCCCATCGAATCCCAAACCTGGCCTCCTCCATCTCACCGTATCCTCTTTGATGACCTCGGCGTGGAAGTTAAACCGAAAGACCCTAAGCAAGACGCAAAACGCCTCCTCCGCCGCTTCGTCAAACTCGCCGCACGCGAGCCAGTGCCCGAGGAAGACCTGCAAATGTTCGACGCCCTCATCCAGGCACAGCTCTCCAAGAGAGCTCCCTTCGCTGAGGCCATGCTCGCCGGCTACAAAGCCTTCCTCGCCTCCGGCGACTTTATCTACGTCCGCGAACCCATGCAGGCAGATGACCACTTCGCCATCGCCTCCCGCCTCTCCCACTTACTCACCAACTCACGCCCCGATGCAAAGCTCATGAACCTCGCGCAAAACAGAAAGCTGCGCGATCCCCAGGTGCTCCGTGCAGAAACCGAACGCCTCATCGCCAGCACCGGCTTCGACCGCTTCGTCAAAAACTTCACCGACTGCTGGCTCAACCTCCGCCACGTCCGCCGCGACGATCCCGACATCCGCCTTTTCCCCGAGTACCGCTTCGACGAATACCTCGTGGAAAGCATGGAGCGCGAAACCCGCACCTTCTTCACGTCGATGATCCGCGACAACCTCCCCGCCAGCGTGCTGGTAAAAACGGATTTCGTCTTCGCTAACGACCGCCTCGCCAAGCACTACCAGCTTCCACCACTCACTGGCTCCACCATGCGCAAAGTCACCTTGCCCAAGGACAGCCCCCTCGGCGGCCTGCTCACTCAGGCAGCCGTCTTGAAAGTCAGCGCCAACGGCACCACCACCTCCCCCGTCGTTCGCGGTGCCTGGGTCATGGAACGCCTCATCGGCCAGCCACCTCCACCACCACCCGCCAGCGTGCCCGCCGTGGAGCCCGACATTCGCGGTGCCAAAACCATCCGCGATCTCCTCGCCCTCCACACCAAATCCAAATCCTGCGCCGCCTGCCACGCCCGCTTCGATCCCGTCGGCCTCGCCCTCGAAAATTTCGACATCCTCGGCGGCTGGCGCACGCACTATCGCGGCCTTGAAGAAGGCCAGCGCATCACCGGCATCGACCGTGCCGGACACAGTTACAGCTACACCCTTGCTACCCCCGTGGACTCCGCCGGCAAACTCCTCGACGGCCGCACCTTCACCAACATCAACGACCTCAAAACCCTCATCGCCGCCGACCCCCGCCAGCTCGCCCGCAACCTCCTCCACCAGTTCACCATCTACGCCACCGGCACCCCCGTCCGCTTCTCCGACCGCCCCGAAATCGAATCCCTCCTCAACACCTGCGCCAAAGACAACTACCCCATCCGCGACCTCCTCCACGCCCTCATCCAAAGCCGCATCTTTCTGGGACAGGCAAATGGAAAAGAGTGAGACAATCGGACCATCAGACAATGAGATGACCAGACGATGAAATCCGAAGACACTCAGCACAAACTCCCTGTCATGACTGCCACTCGGTTAAGCGCATGCATCGTGAGTTTTGAAAGTTCGGGTGCAACCGAACCGCAGGCCATAAGCCCGAGCGCCGCCGGCAGTCATTACTGGGAGCGCCGGTTTTTAACCGGCTCTGGCCTTAGCCCCCTGATGCACGAACGACCCATCCCATCTTCCACCACTCCACTCCGCAGTACACCAGCCCTGAAAGGGCTGCGTAATTCAGCCCAGGGTCAGCCGAGCCTAAGCGAGGCGACCCTGGGTTATCCACCACCCATCCGGGAAGCAAACCCACCGCCCCGCCGCACCCAACGGTTATCAGCAGCGTCTTCAAAACGCCCCGCCACGCATCTGCCCGCGCGTTAACTCACTGCCCTCCGATTGTCTCCCCATCTCCTTGTCTGATCGTCCCATGAACGCCCCTCACATCGCCAAACCCCTCTCCCGCCGTCGCTTCCTGCGCGGCGCAGGCGTGACTCTCGCATTGCCGATGCTGGAATGCCTGCGTCCAGTCTTTGGACGCGCCGCACGAATCAAAGCCCCCCAACGTCTCCTCATCATCTCGAACAACCTCGGCTTCCTCCCAAAACCCTTCTTCCCCAAGAACACCGGACGCGACTACGAACTCTCTCCCACCCTCGCGCCACTCGCCGATGTCCGCAACGAGTTCACTCTCTTCAGCGGCATGTCGCACCCGGACGTCAATGGCGGCCACAGCGCGGAGAACTGCTTCCTCACCGCCGCACGCGGCCCCACCAAGAGCGGCTTCCGCAATCAAATCTCCCTCGACCAATACATCGCCGAAAAGCTCGGCCAGCAGACCCGCTATCCGACACTGAACCTCGGCGTCAACATCGACAAAGCCAACCGCAGTCTCTCCTGGACCCGCGACGGCGTCCTCCTTCCCGCAGAAGACAGCGCCCCCGCCCTCTTCCGTCGCATGTTTGTCCAGGGCGATCCCGCCGCCGTGAAAAAACAACTCCAGCAGCTCGACGAACGCGGCAGCATCCTCGACACGCTCATGGATCAAACCAAGCGCCTCAGCCGCGACCTCGGCAGCACCGACCGCGCGCGTCTGGATCAATACCTCACCTCCGTCCGCGAAGTCGAAGAACGCCTCCTCACAGCCCGCGAATGGGAGCTCAAACCCAAACCCGTCGCCACCCAGCCCGAGCCCCAAGACATCCAAGACAAAAAACTCATCTTCGAAAAGTTGGATCTCATGCTCTCCATGGCGCAACTCGCCTTCGAGTCCGACTCCACCCGCATCGTCACGCTCATGGTCGATGCCTTTGCCACTCCCGCCTTTCATCTCCCCGGTGCTGACAACACCACCGAAGGCTACCATGGCCTCAGCCATCACGGCCAGTCCGAAGAAAAAGTGCGCCAGCTTGCCGAAGCCGATCGCGAACAAATGCGCCTCTTCAAAAAACTCATCCAAACCCTCGCCTCAAAAAAGGAAGACGAAGCCCGTCTCCTCGACCGCACCATGGTCCTCTTCGGCAGCAACATGGGCGACGCCAACACCCACGACAATGACAACCTCCCCATCCTTCTTGCCGGCGGCGGCTTCAAACACGGCCAGCACCTCGCCTTCAAACGCGACAACAACCTCCCTCTCAGCAATCTCTTTGTCTCCCTTCTCCAACGCCTCGGCGTCGAGTCCGACCAATTCGGCTCCAGCACCGGCACAATCACCGGCCTGACGTGACACAGCGATAATCGCACCAGCGCCACCGCATTGAAGTACGATAGACACTCTTGTCTGTCGATCAGCGCTTCCCAATCCCCGCAGATCACCGAGTTATCCAGCGCCGTTTTGTCGTGTCGGCTTTAGCCGGAATCCGGTTCCGAAAATCCTTTTCTAAAACACCGGCGCTCCTCTGGCTTCATGAGCAAGCCTCCCTTCTGTCCCGTCTTCACGTGGGTTGCACTCGTCCCATTGTCAGGAATGTTTCCCACTTTGAAACCAGCCCTGCTCATCCTCGCGTCAATCTCATGGACGTGGTTGAATCCACAGCTATCCAGCCTGGACCATCGAGAGCATGAACTGCATGCGAAGCTATCCAAGCTTCCCGCTCTTCCCGCACCCCAGCCTCAAGAGCACGCCGGATTCCACAGCGGCCTCGCACCCCAAGCCGACTCCGTCCGCTGGGTCCAGATCGATCTCGGTTCCGAGTACCCGCTCGATGCCATCGTCGTCATCCCGGCCATGCTCGGCGTGGCCGAAGCCTACGGCTTCCCCAAACGCTTCCGCATCGACGCGTCCAACGACCCTCTTTTTGCTGAATCCGACACACTGATGGATCAAACGTCCGCCGATGCCCTTCCATCCCTTGCGCCATGGTGCGTCTCGGCAAAAGGCCTCAAAGCCCGCCACATCCGCTTCACCGCCACCAAACTTTCACCCCAACCCCATCAAACAAACCGCTTCATCTTCTGCCTCGGCGAACTCCTCGTCTTCAGCCACGGCCGCAACGTCGCTCTCCATGCCCAGGTCCTGGCCCCCAATTCCGTCGAAACTCTTCCCACCTGGTCCCCCCGCCATCTTATCGATGGCGCTTATGCGCTTGGTCTGCCAGTGCATCCGGATGAAATAAATGGCAACGGCTGGCACAGCGGCATCTCCAGCACCGCCGATGCCACAAAATGGGTGCAGGTAGATCTGGGCTTACCGCGCGACATCCAGGAAATTCGTCTCATCCCCGCCCACCCGCGCGACTACCCCGAGCGCTTCGGTTTCGGTTTCCCCCGCCGATTCAAAGTAGAAGCAGATGGCAAGACGATCTTCGAAAGCACCACCGCAGACTTCAGCAACCCCGGCGACACCCCCGTGGCCTTTCCCACCCCCGGCCTGCGCGCACAGACCCTCCGTTGCACCACCACGCAACTTTGGGAACGCAGCGGCGACTTCGTGTATGCACTTGCAGAACTGCAGCTCTTCGACGCGGGGAAAAACATCGCCCACGATGCCGTCATCACGAGTTCCGACGACACCATCACTCCCTCCTGGAGCCGTGCCGGTCTGATCGATGGTCGCAGCAGTTCCGGCCTGTTGCTCGATGAATCCTCATGGCTCGCCGATCTCGCCCGACGCCGCCAGATCACGGATGAACTCACCGCGCTGGAAGTTCAGCGCATGACCGCGCAAACAATTGCACAAAAGCGCGCAGCATGGCTCGCGGGGGGTACAGTGTGTCTCGCCATCGTCATCGCCTCGCTGTTGGTGCTGCTCTCCCGTCGCTCCCGTCGTCGCGAGATCGAATCCCTTCGCCATCGCATCTCCCGTGACCTCCATGACGACATCGGCAGCCACATCGGGAGCATCCGCCTCATGTCCGAGCTTGCTTTGCGCGATGGCTCCGCTTCCGATTCACTCGAAGAAATCCACCGTCTCGCCGGTGAAGCCGCCGAGTCCATGCGCGGCATCATCTGGCTCGTACGCGAAGGCGATGCACCACCTATGACGAGTCTCGTCGAAGCCATGCGCCAAAGTGCAGTTGCCTTGCTGAAAGACATCGACTGGCAAATTGAGGCAACAGAAGGCAAGTTCGCAACTGCCTCACTCGAGTTTCATCGGCAGGTCTTCCTGCTCTTCCGCGAAGCTGCGCACAACATCGCTCGTCACGCGAAAGCTGCACAGGTGCGCATTGAAGTGCGTTGGAGGGCAAAACACTTCCATCTCCACATCGAGGACAGAGGCTGCGGCTTTGACGTCGCCGCCATCACTGCGGGCAATGGCCTCGCCAATCTTCAGCACCGCGCAACGGTGCTGGGCGGCACTTTGCAAATCACCAGCAGGCCCGGCAGCGGCACCTGCATCACCTTGGAGGCCGATTTTTCATGAACACGCTTTGGATCATTGAAGACCACACTGCATTTCGGCGCACTTTGGTGCGCGTTTTGAATGCAGAGGCCGACCTGCAATGCTCACGCGACTTCGACTCCTGCGAGAAACTGTTCTTGGCACTCGCCAAGCCGGATGTGCCCGATTTGATCCTTCTCGATGTCGGGCTGCCTGGCATGAGCGGCCTTGAGGGCATTCGCCTGATCAAGGAGCGCGCACCCAAGGCGCTCGTCGTCATTCTCACCGTCTTCGAAGACGATGATAAAGTCTTTCAGGCCATCTGCGCCGGAGCCGCGGGTTATCTGCTCAAGACCAGCAGTGGCGCTGACATCACGCAAGCGGTGCGGGATGCGCTTGCTGGTGGATCCCCGATGAATCCGCGCATCGCGCGTCGCGTGCTCGAGATGTTCTCCAAGCTGGCCCCGAAACAGAATGACTACGGTCTCAGCGAGCGTGAAAAAGAAATTCTCCAACTCATGACCACCGGCTTGATCAAAAAAGAGATCGCCGACAAGCTCACGCTCAGCGTCCATACCGTGGACACCTACCTGCGCCGTATTTACGAAAAACTGGCGGTAAACACGCGCACGGGAGCTGTGGCCAAGGCGCTCAAGGAAGGGCTGGTGTGAGTGTCCCGCGCTCGCGTGGCATGAAAAGCTCCCGCGCACACCGTATATCCTGCACATGTGTTCTTATCTTCTCATCTTCACGGTCATTGCCGCGGTGCCTGCCTTTGCGGTTGATTTTGTGCGTGAGGTGCAGCCGATTTTCAAACAGCACTGCTATGAGTGCCATGGTGTGAAGAAGCAGAAGAATGACTACCGGCTCGACATCAAGGCCACCGCCCTGAAGGGTGGCGAGG
>Ga0114968_10002610_pt1 | contig 13709 bp, 12 predicted proteins | sample M_130807_EF_Meta_FD_87020 | JGI IMG/M metagenome (GOLD analysis project Ga0114968, IMG submission 87020) | Freshwater microbial communities from Lake Montjoie, Canada to study carbon cycling - M_130807_EF_MetaG | ecosystem: Environmental > Aquatic > Freshwater > Lake | place: Lake Montjoie... | reverse complement strand
TATATCAACCGGCCCAAAAAAAAGGACCAATGTGCAATGCCTACAACTAATTTGTCACATTTTTGTCATTTTATGGTCTTATCTTCGAGGTTTTCTAACCGGAGACCTTGACCATGCTGACTTCTAAATCCTTTGCCCCAGCGCGCCGCGCTGCCCTGTGCGCTGCGCTGACGCTCCTGGTTTCTGCCTGCGCGGCGCCCCAAAAACCCTTGAACATCGCTGACACGATTGCCCAAACGCCTTCGCTCAGCACGCTCAACGGCCTGATCACAACGGCTGGTCTTACGGCGGACCTGCAATCGGCCGGCCCTTTTACCGTGTTTGCCCCCAACAATGAGGCCTTCAAAGCGGTCAAGCCCGCGACATTGGACGACCTGGTCAAGCACCCGGCAAAACTCAAGGACCTGCTGGGTTACCACGTCGTCCCCGCCTTGGCGTTGGCCAAAGATGTGAAAAACAGCACAGTGAAAGCCTTGAACGGCGACCCATTGGCACTGTCCAAAGCCGGTGACTTTGTGACCGTAGAGAACGCGGCCGTGGTGCAAGCGGACATTTTGGCCACCAACGGAGTGGTTCACATCGTTGACGCGGTGATGACGCCTCCCAAGAAATAAGAGGCTGACTACACGCTGCGCGCCATAACTCGTAGCTCCATCCGTCTCCCAACGGTAAAAGCCCAGTGCAAGCTGGGCTTTTTGTTGTGTTGCAGCAAACCGGCAAAGCATGAAGAGGCTTGGTGCTATCCTTCGCTCGCCAAATTGTATAAACCGTTTTCCCGAATGACCTCTGAAAATCGCCTTGCCGCCATTGATCTCGGCTCTAACAGCTTTCGCCTTGAAATTGGCGTTCTGGACCACGGCGAATTCCAACGCACCGAATACATCAAGGAAACCGTTCGCCAGGGTGCGGGACTAGACGCCGATCGCAATTTAACGGCCGCCGCCATGCAAGCCGGCTGGGATTGTCTGGCCCGTTTTGGCGAACGACTGGCGGGCTTTGCGCCTGCGCAGGTGCGAGCGGTGGCCACCCAGACGCTTCGCGAAGCGCGCAACCGGGACGCATTTCTGGAGCGGGCCAATACCGTGCTTGGGTTCCCCATCGACGTGATTTCCGGGCGGGAGGAAGCCCGACTGATTTATCAAGGCGTTGCCCACACATTGGCGCCCTCGGACGAGCGCCGCATGGTGATCGACATCGGCGGGCGCTCCACCGAACTGATTTTGGGTCAGGGGTTTAAACCGCGGGTGATGGAGTCCTTTCGGGTGGGCAGCATCGCCTGGTCCACCCGCTACTTTGCGGACGGACAACTCAGCCGACGCGCCTTTGAAATCGCGGAAATTGCGGCGAAGGCGGTACTCGATGAAGCGCTGGACGCCTACCACCCCAGCCACTGGGATGTCGCCTACGGATCGGCCGGCACGGTAGGGGCTATCAGCGATGTGTTGACCGCGGCCGGTTGGCCGGAGGGCGAAATTACCCAGGAAAGTCTGGACTGGTTACTGGACAAGTTGATCAGCGCCCAAAGCACCGATCGCCTCAAATTGGCCGGCATGCGCGAGGACCGAAAGGCGGTGATCGGCGGGGGCTTGAGCATTACGCGCGCGCTGTTCAGCCTGCTGAGTATCAAGACACTCAAAACTACGGATGGTGGTTTGCGCCATGGCTTGCTGTGCGATCTGCTCGGAAGCACAGGCTCCACCAGTGACTTGCGACTAAAAACGGTCCTGCGCTTGGCGAACAAATTTGGCGTTGACCGCAACCATGGCCAACGGGTGGGACAGGTGGCGACTTCGCTGTTTGGCCAAATCGCCAGCGCCCAGAACGCCGCAGAAGGCGATGAGCCTGGCCGCAGCGTGCGAAAGATCAAATGGGCTGCCGAATTACATGAGATTGGCAGCCATATCTCGCACAGCGACTACCACAAGCACGGTGCCTACATTTTGGACAACGCGGACGCCATGGGTTTTTCGCTGCCCGAATTGCACCGCTTGAGTCTTTTGGTGCTGGGCCACCGGGGCAAATTGCGCAAACTGGAAGCGGAACTGGCCAACGACGACCTGCGAACGCAATTGCTTGCGCTGCGTTTGGCCGTGATCTTGTGCCACGCGCGGCGCGACCCTGATTTGTCCGGTCTGACCTTGGAAACCTCACCCGAAGGCAAATTGCAGATGCGATGCAAGGCGAAGTGGGCGCACGAGTTTCCACAATCGGCCTACCTCTTGCGCGAAGAGGCGCTGGCCTGGCAAAAGACACCGTGGCCCCTGGACTTTATTGAAATCTAAGGCGACCGCGCCATCGAAAACGTGGGTCGATGTAGGGCTTAGGTCATCGCACAACGTGGGGCAAGTGCGCCCAGTTTGCAAAGGTTCGAAAACGATATAAACTATATGTACCGTTTTTCTAAACCTACGCCAACAAAGGACACTACAAGATGACCCAAGCCGCTACAACGTCGGCCCAAGCAGCCACTACCGCAAAAACCAACCCTGCGGTCTCCGTGGCGTCCGCTCCGGCCGCCAAAAAACGCGCTCCTGCCAAACGAGCAGCACCCGCGCGCAAGCCCGCGGCAAAGCGACCTGCAGTGGCCAAGAAGACCGCACCGGTTCGCACGGTCGCCGCGAAAAAGGTCGCCAAGCCATTGGCCGCACCGGCAACAGCCAGTGCCAAGCCCGCCGCAGCACCGAAAGCAGCTGCAGCGGTTGCTGGCGCAGGCAAGGTGGTCAAAGACAAAAAGCCGAAGATGGTGCGCGACAGTGTCACGATCCCTAAAGCGGAATACATGGTTCTTGATGCCATGAAGCAGCGCGCTGCGCAGCTCAAAGTCACGGTCAAGAAAACCGAGTTGATCCGCGCCGGTATGAAACACCTCGCCACCCTGTCCGACACGGTTTTTCTGGCCGCCATTGCTGCCGTGCCCAGCCTGAAAACCGGGCGCCCGAGTAAAGCCTAGTTACTAGGCCGGGCTATGACCGGCCGATGTGCACTAAATTAAGTCAGGCGAGAGGACTGCTACCACCGAGACTTCGGTAGTGGCCTCCCGTTCCCGCAGACGCAGCCACCAAACGCCGCCCTTTTTGATGCTGCACTCGGCTTCCCCCATGCCTAAAAGGCGAGAAGCCGTCTGCCCCAACGTCGGCTGGTGACCGACCACCATTACACAACCCTGCGCGTCAGGCCAGTGCACCAAGGCCAACAGGTCTTCGACGCTGGCCAACGGCGCCAGCGCCGAATAGGTCTTGAATTTTCGGTCGAGACCCTTGGCCGTCTGCTCCGCGCGCAGGGCGGGACTGGCCATGACCTTGGTGCTGGCGGGCAATTGGCGATCCAACCACGCTCCCATGCGCAGAGCCTGTTTTTCACCGCGGGGGGTCAGTGTGCGAAGCATGTCGTCGCCCACCAGTTCGAGATCAATCGCTTCGGCGTGGCGCCACAGCACGAGGTCCATGGTCTTATCCTTTGGCATGGGTTGGGTGCTCCGTTGCGTATCTGGCCATCAGTGCGGCTTGCGCGCCATGGCCGCCAGAGGGCGCGCCCAAGCGCACTGACTGGTAGCTGCCATCGGGCAACATGTCCCATGCGTCCAAGCCATCGTGCAAATAGGCCAGCAGACATTCGTCCACCAGACGTTGGCGTTGCGCCGGGTTGGTCACCGGCCAAGCGACTTCGACCCGTCGCACCATGTTGCGGTTCATCCAGTCGGCGCTGGAGAGGTACAAGTCTTCCACCTGCCCCTGGCGGAAATAGAACACCCGCGAGTGCTCTAAAAAACGCCCGATCACCGAGCGCACCCGGACGTTGTCACTCAGACCTGGCACCTGTGCCGGGAGCATGCAGGCCCCCCGCACCAACAGGTCGATGGCCACGCCCTGCCGTCCGGCTTTGAGCAGGGCCTCAATCAGATCTACATCGGTGAGCGCATTCATTTTCAAGACGATGCGCGTCGAGATGCCTTTGGCCGCGGCCTGACCCAGTGCCGCGATTTTTCGCAGCAGGTTCTTTTGCAAATAAAAGGGTGCGAGCCACACTTTTTTCAGGCGCGGCAAGCGGCTTTGACTGGCCAGGTGCACAAAAATATGCTCCATGTCGAGCGTAATGGTGGGGTCGGCGGTGATGTGGCCAATATCGGTATAGAGACGCGCCGTGCGGGCGTTGTAGTTACCCGTCGATAAGTGGCCGTAGCGTTTTAGCTTGTTGCCCTCTCGGCGGGTTACCAAAAGCAGCTTTGCATGGGTTTTGAGGCCGACCACGCCGTAGACCACCTGGGCTCCAATCGACTCCAGCATCTCGGCCCAGTTGATATTGGCTTCTTCGTCAAACCGCGCCTTCAATTCCACCACGACGGTCACTTCTTTGCCCCGGCGCACGGCCTCCCGCAGCAGGTCCATCATGGCCGAGTCGGTGCCCGCGCGGTACACCGTCTGCTTGATGGCGAGGACGTCAGGATCGTTGACCGCCGCCCGCAAAAAGGCCAACACGCCGTCAAAGCTCTCAAAAGGCTGATGAAAAACAATGTCTCCGTGCTTGAGTTGCCCAAACACATTGGCGGACAGGTCCATTTGCCGTGGGAAGCAGGCTTTGTAGGGCGGAAAGCACAGGTCGGGGCGGTCCAACAGGTCAATCATCTGGGTCAGACGAACCAAGTTGACCGGCCCGGACACCCGGTACAAAGACATTTCCGGCAAATCAAACTGCTTGAGTAAAAAGTGCGCCAGGTGATCCGAGCATCCCGATGACACTTCAAGCCGAACCGCTTGTCCGTAATGCCGGTGCACCAAACCCTGGCGCAAGGCGGTTCGCAGGTTTTGAACGTCGTCTTCGTCCACCGCCAAGTCCGAGTGGCGGGTGACCCGAAACTGAGAAAACTGTTGGACGGTACGGCCCAGAAAAAGGTCGTCTAGGTGCGCACGGATCACGCTGGTCAAGGCGACAAATACTGCTTTGCCGCCCGCCAGTTTGTCGGGCATGCGAATGATGCGTGGGAGCACGCGGGGCACTTTGACAATGGCGATTTCATTGCTGCGTCCGAAGGCATCATGCCCGCCCAGGCGCACAATAAAGTTCAAAGCTTTGTTGGCCACCTGCGGAAACGGATGCGCCGGATCGAGCCCAACCGGTATCAGAAGCGGGCGCACCTCGCGCAAAAAATATTGTTTGACCCACAGACGCTGCGCCGAATTGCGGTCCGCGTGGGAGATGATCCTGACACCTTTTGCCTCAAGTGCCGGGAGCAGCGACTCGTTGTACAGCGCATACTGCCGTCGCACCAAATGGTGGAGGGCGACTGAGAGTCGATCAAAGGATTCGACTGTGTAGGTGCCGTCCCGGTCGTCCGCACGCTTGGCCGCAAGGTGGGGCTCCGCACGAACCTCAAAAAATTCGTCCAGGTTGGACGAGACTATGCACAGGTAGCGCAGTCGCTCCAGCACCGGTACATCGTCCCGCGCTGCCCAACTAAAAACCCGCTCATTGAATGCCACCAGGCTATGGTCGCGGTCCAAAAGATGAGAACGACCGGCGTCGTGGAAGGCCTTAGACGTTACCTCACAGGTCGCCACTTCGGAAGAAACATGAGCCGTCATGCAGATCGCTTTCAAACCTATTTGCAAAGCGCCTACTTTACGCTACCGCCAGGCATCAAGCACCCAAGAAATGCTTGCGGTAGCGCAACGGGAGGTCTGCCAAGCGCATCATCATTGGCAAGTCGGCCGAATTGAAATCCGGGTCCCAAGCCGGAGCCCCCAGCACCTTGGCGCCCAGACGCAGATAGCCCTTGATCAGGGCCGGTGGCTCGACTGCCAAGCTCATGTCAAGACGGTCCAGGGGCAGCGGGAGTCGGGGGCGTACCTGGAGTTCGATCGGAGCCAAATGGGTTGCCTGCAACTGGTGCCAAATGCTAGCGGCCGCGTCACCACACACCATGCCTTCATGCAGCATCGGAATGCTTGCGCAACCGATCATGGTGTCCAGCTGATTGCGCGCCATAAACTCGGCCAGCGCGCTCCACAAGGCCAATATCACACCCCCATGGCGGTGGTCGGGGTGGACACAACTGCGACCGAGTTCGACCATGCGCTCGCGCAGGCCGCGCAATCGCGTCAGGTCGAACTCTGTATCGCTGTAGGTGCTGCCCACGCGCTTGGCCTGCACGGGCGTCAGCACCCGATAGGTGCCAATCACCTGGTCGGTGGCACTGTCACGAACCAACAAGTGCTCGCAATAATTGTCAAACAGGTCCATGTCATGGCCTGGCAGTGGCGAGCTAAGACGAGCGCCCATCTCTCCGGCAAACACGTCATAACGCAATCGTTGGGCAGCACGAACCTCATCTTGATGGCGAGCCCAAGACACAACAACCCCGCTCGACGCAGGCTGCGCCCCTCTGGCGGTAGCCCCTGCCAGCCTAATCGGCATCTGCGAAGCAAGTCGCTCTTGTGTGGCTCCGACAACAGGCGACTGGCCCAAATATTCCATACATCACTCCATCGTTACAGCAAGGCTGCGATAGCCCTAAAGTGTGCAAATGCAGGGTGACATATATGTGACGTATTGATGAAAATTTATTGAAATCCCAGCGAGCCACAGGACAAGAGCATCACGGCGCGGACCGTTTCCCTGACTATCATGCGGGTTTGCGTTGTGCACGGGTTTGTGCCGACGCGCCCCTCCATTGACCCGGTTTCGATTGACATGCCGCTGACCCGCTCTGCCACGTACGCCCATGCTTTTTTTGACGCGCTGGGCGGGTCAGAACGTCTTGCACTGAGCTTGATTCAGGCGACCGCGCGCCACAGCCCACCGGCAGACTACATTGCCCTGCGTACCGGCTCGCAAACCCTGGGGTATCTGTCACCCGACCATGCGGATGCATTGGCAGGGGCGTTAAGCCAATGCGAGCTACAAAACCAGACCTTGCTTTGGAACGCTCAAGACCTGGCACCTGCGGTCCGCAGCGCACGGCTCCAAGCGGCCTTGGTACGGCTGCGAGACATAGGCCGACTCACTGGCTGGCGCGACGAAGCTTTTTGCTTTTGGTCGGGTACAGAGTCCAGCCCGGACCCCCAGCAAGCTGCCTACCTACAAGTCGAGCGCGCAGGATTTCGATTCTTGGGAATGATGAGCCACGCCGTGCACATCAATGGTTTCATGCCAGACGGGAGCATGTGGTGCGGCCAGCGCAGTGCCAATAAAGCCACCGATCCGGGTATGTGGGACAACTTTACCGCCGGCGGCCTGGCAGCTGGCGAAACTTGTGACCGGTGCGCGCGACGAGAGTTATGGGAGGAAGCCGGGTTTTGCCTGCAGGCGCCACAAAACCTTCTGTCAATGGGCCGGGTACGTATCTCGCGCGTTAGCCCGCTGGGCTGGCATGACGAACTGCTGCACATCTATAACCTGTCCCTGCCCGCCGGATTTGTACCCCGCAACCAAGACGGTGAAGTGCAGGCATTTGAGTGCCTGGCGCCGGCAGAGGTGATAACACGCATTTCTGCACAACAATTCACCGCCGACGCCGCCTTGGCCATTGCCCAGGGCGTCCTTTTCCCCAACGCACCATGACCGACTACCGCCCCCCTTCCCCAAGCGACACTTATGGCGCCGACCAGCACGGCTTAATCTGTGGCTTCGTATTTGGTGCCGACGGCATCGGGCAGGCTATCGGTGCGGAGCAGGTTTTGTTATGGCTGACGCAACCCGCGCCGCAAGAGGGCTTTGTCTGGCTGCATTTCAATCTGGCGCATGTCAATGCCGAGAAGTGGTTGCGTCAGCACCTTGCCTTGTCCAATGTTTTTTATGAAACGCTGCGCGAGGCCTCACGCTCTACACGGGTGGAACTGGATGATGGGACGCTGGTGGCGGTGGTCAACGATGTGCACTACGACTTTTCGTTTGAGCCCTCGGATATTTCCACCCTGTGGTTGTCCGTGAGTGAAAGGCTGATTGTCACTGCGCGCCTGCAACCCCTTCGCTCGGTAGACCGACTACGTGATGCCGTCCGGCGGGGCGTTCCCATCGCCTCATCGGTCGCGCTGCTGGTTCACCTGATGCACGATCAGGGCGACGTGCTGGCCAACATCGTGCGTGAGATCACATCCCGCATCGATACCATCGAAGACAAGCTGCTGGCTGGTCGACTGGAAACCAAACGCGCCGATCTGGGCATTTCGCGGCGGCTATTGGTGCGGCTGCAACGCCTCCTTGCACCCGAACCAGCCGCGCTGTTTCGCCTGTTAAAGAAGCCACCAGCCTGGATCAACGAGGCAGATATTGAAGATCTGCACCAATCCTCCGAAGAGTTCAACGTGGCGCTCAGTGACATGGCCGCCTTGCAAGAGCGGATCAAACTACTGCAAGAAGAAATTGCGGGACGCGTGGCCGAGGCCAACAACCGAAGCCTGTTCGTGCTGACCGTCGTTACCGTGATGGCGCTGCCCATCAACATCATTGCCGGCCTTCTGGGCATGAACGTCGGGGGCATCCCGCTAGCGGACCACCCCGCAGGATTCTGGATCGTGGTGGCCGTGATCGTTAGTTTTACCGCCATCGCAGCCTGGATCGTCTTCAGAAACAAAGACGATTGAACCTCAGAAACGAAAAAGCCGCTCGCACCTCTCGATGCCAGCGGCTTGCGACAAAACCCTGATCAGGGCTGTTGAACGATCACCGGGTGGATCGCAAATACGTTGGCAGAGGTGACATCCACGGTCACGCGCACCCAATGCAGGCTAGGGCTGCCAAAGGTTTGGAGGCGGATGAAGTTGGGTAGCACCTTGGTGGGGCTGTACAAGGGCTTGTCCATCTTAAAGAAGTGCGTGTCACCGTGAACGAATAAGACCTGCCCCTTGAACTGCTCGGTTTGCGCGGTTAGTTTGGCCATGAAATTGCGAAAACCACTGAATGCGGGGTCTAAGCTCTCGTCCACTTCTTCGGTCTCGGGCCAGTCAAAACCCGGGTTGCCCTGCGTGACCACCACCATGCCCGCGGCCTTTTGCGCTTTAGCGGCTTCAAATGCTGCTGTCATCCAGGCCACATTGGCGGTATCGCGTTCCAGGTATTCTGCGTTGGCCGCATCGCACTGGGCGTTGTCGCGGGCGCTTTTGTATTTGCATTCCTTCTCACTCATCACCACATTGTTGTTACTGCCAGGCTGGTTGATGCCAACAAAGACCACACCGCCGTGACTAAAGCGCGTGTTTTCCACAAATTTCTCACCCAACTTGCCTTGGTGCTCAAGGGCCAGGGTGGTTTGACCCAAGCTACTGGCACTGGGGAACATCACTTTACGGATATGAGCTAAGCGTTCCAGCGTGTCGTAGCCACCATTATTCGTGCGGTGGCAATCGGTCCACTCGTTGTCGCCGGGCACATAAACCACTGGCTTTGACATGCTGTTGAACATCTTCAAAGCGTCGGTGTACACGTCATCGGTGCACTTGGAGCTGCCGTCCTTGATGTCGCCGTCATAAAGTGAAAACGCGATATCTGACTGGTTGATGCTTTGCAACACCGCGGGCAGCTTCGCGTCATCCCCCGCCTTTTTGTAGGGCATGTCACCCCACAGGCCAAAGCTGAAGGGTTTGACCGCTTGCGCAGCGCAGGGGCCCGCCACCAGCGCCAAGGACGCCAGAGACAAAGCGGCAATTCGAACAAACATGAAAGGCTCCAAAAAGTAAAAAGACGACCCAACGCTAAGGCAGGCGCATGAATTTTTGATGACACAGCTGAGTCAATTGGGAGGCCGTTATAAGGAATAGATACGACGTAAGATTCATGGAAATTCTTGGAGCGGGGCAGCAGAACATTGTTTCACTTTCCCGAGTTTTACGGGTACCTTAACGGGTGGCCGTTTTTTTTGATGCGATCAGTCCAGCCACTTTTGATAGAACTGTGCTTTGCCCGCTTCCGGGTCGAGTTGGTACTGGGCAAACCCAAGGCGGGTATACAGACGCATCGCGCCCAAATTTCCTGATAACACCTCCAAAGTCAGCTTGCAGGCGCCACGCTCGCGCGCGATGGATTGCACCAATGCAAACATGCGCTCTGCCACGCGTTGCCCCCGATAGGCCGGCAGCACTACGACGTCGTGAACATTGACCAGTGGCTTGCAGGCAAAGGTAGAAAAACCTTCAATGCAGTTGATCAAGCCCAAGGGCGTTTTTTCGTCCGCCGCTTCAAAGGCCAGCACGCTGAATGCCTGATTCCTGGCGGCGAGACTGGTAGCCAGATTTGTCTTGGCAAATTCGCTCAGGGGTTCGCCGCCACCCATCGGGTCTTGCGCATAGGCATCAAGCATTTCAACCAGCACGTGTGCGTGCCGGGGGCGGGAGTAGTCTGCGCGGCAGACATGCACCGATGGCAGATTCATTGCAAAGTATCCGCAATGCGTTGGGCGCAGCGCAAGGCCTGCGCCGGGTCTCTAGCCTCCACCATCACGCGCACCAAAGGCTCGGTGCCACTGGCGCGAATCAAGACGCGACCGCTTTCCCCGAGCTCGTGCTCCACAGCCAGAGTTTGCGCCTTGAGCGCCGCGTTCGACTGCCAATCGGTGCCTGGGCGCAGACGGACATTCAAGAGGGTTTGGGGGAACAGCACCACGTCTGCCAGCAAACCGGCCATGCGCTGGCCGGCGCGCACGCAAGCCTGCAGCACCTGCAACGCGGAAATCAGGCCATCACCGGTGGTGTGCTTGTCCAGCGCCAGCAGGTGGCCCGAGCCCTCACCGCCTAAGATCCAGCCTCGGGTCTCCATCGCCTCCAGCACGTAGCGATCACCGACCTTGGCACGCACAAGTTCAACGCCCCGGCTTTTTAGCGCCAGTTCCACGGCCATATTGGTCATCAAGGTGCCCACCACGCCCGGTAGCGCCTCCTGCCGGCGCAAGCGGTCGTCGGCCATGAGGTACAGCAGTTCATCGCCGTTGTACAGACGACCTTTGGCGTCGACCATTTGCAGGCGGTCGGCGTCACCATCTAGCGCCACACCAAAGTCTGCTTTGTGTTCTTTTACCGCAGCGACCAATGCTTCAGGGTGGGTTGCTCCGACCTGGAAATTGATGTTCAACCCATCCGGCGCGCAGCCAATGGCGATCACTTCGGCTCCCAATTCATGGAAGACCTTAGGCGCAATTTGGTAGGCCGCACCATGCGCGGCGTCCACCACCACTTTCAGGCCCTTCAGCGTCAGGTCATGGGCAAATGTGCTCTTGCAGAATTCGATGTAGCGACCAGCCGCGTCGCTCAGCCGACGGGTTTTTCCCAGTCCAGCGGATTTCGCCCATTGCGGTTCAAGTTTTAGCGCGGCTTCGACCTCAAGCTCCCACGCCTCCGACAACTTGGTCCCCTGGGCACTAAAGAACTTTATGCCGTTGTCCTCAAAGGCATTGTGGCTGGCGCTAATCACCACCCCCAAAGAGGCGCGCTGTGCCCGCGTCAAATAGGCGACGCCCGGCGTGGGCAACGGCCCAAGCAGGACCACATCCACACCCGCAGAGTTAAAACCACTCTCCAATGCGCTTTCCAACATATAGCCAGAAATGCGGGTGTCTTTGCCAATCAACACCACCGGACGCTCGTCGGTTCGTCGCAGGACCTGTCCCACCGCATGGGCCAAACGCAGCACAAAATCCGGCGTAATCGGGGCCTGTCCGACCGTTCCGCGGATGCCATCGGTTCCAAAATATTCGCGTTTCATGGATCTCTTTCCCCGTCTAGTTTTTATTTTTCACTCTGTGCGGCGGCCAGGACCCGCAAGGCCTGTACCGTCGCGTGCACATCGTGCACCCGGACGATGTGGGCACCGTTTTGCACTGCCAAAGTCGCCGCCACCGCGCTGGCCACCAGCCGATCGTCCGCCGCCGCTCCGGTGACCGCGCCCAACGACGACTTACGGGACCACCCCGCAAGCAAGGCAACACCCGGCACCAACAACGTTTCTTGCTGGGCCAGCAAACTGAAATTCTGCGCCACGGTCTTGCCAAAGCCTATGCCCGGATCGACCGCAATCCGAGTCTTGCTGACGCCCTGCTCCACCAACGCCTGCGATACGTCGGCAAGGAAGTCGCGCACGGACTCCACAATAGCGCCCTCCATGGGCGAAATTTGCATGGTTTGCGGGTTCCCGTGCATGTGCATCAGGCAAACTCCACAGCTGGGGTGCTGCGAAACCACTTGCGCACCGGTGAGGCCATGGACCGGATCTCTCCATCGCAGCGCCCAAACATCGTTGATGATGTCCGCACCCGCATCCAGTGCCGCTTGCATGACGCCGGGCTTGTAAGTATCGACAGAAACCGGGACACCCAGAGTCACAGCGACCCGCAAGACCGGCAGCAAACGCTCCAGCTCCCGCTCCAGGGTCAAGGGATCAGCCCCGGGCCGGGTCGACTCAGCTCCAAGGTCCAAAATGTCGGCCCCTTGGGCGATCAGGGCCTCGCAATGGGCCAACGCTGCGTTCGTCGTCGCGTGCTGCCCACCGTCCGAGAAGGAATCCGGTGTAATGTTGACGATGCCCATGACCTGCGGGCGTGCCAAGTCGATCAGCGTTCGGCTGGTTTGCCAATGGGGCATGTGCAAGCCCTAGAAAATTGAAAAGACAGGGAGCCTGGTTATCAGGCTTCCCCGCAAGGGCATTTACGCCGCGTTTGTCGCCGGTTCGGGCGTGACCGTGGCCGTGGGCGGACTGCCGCCATCGCCAGAGCCAGCACTCGGCACGCGGGGCGACCAGTCCTTAGGCGGCCGGGGCTCCTTGCCTGCCATGATGTCGTCGAGCTGTTCGCTATCGATGGTTTCCCACTCCAGCAAGGCCTTCGCCATCGCATGCATCTTGTCTTGGTTCTCTTCAATGAGGGTGCGGGCTTGAAGGTACTGCTGGTCAATGATGCGGCGGACCTCAGAGTCCACCTTTTGCATGGTTTGCTCGCTCATGGTGGTGGTCTTGGTCACAGAACGACCCAGAAACACCTCACCCTCGTTTTCGGCGTACACCATGGGACCGAGCGCATCGGTCATGCCGTAACGGGTCACCATGTCTCGCGCGATGGAGGTGGCACGCTCGAAGTCGTTGCTGGCACCGGTGGTCATTTGCTTCATGAACACCTCTTCGGCAATACGCCCGCCAAACAACATACTGATTTGATTGAGCATGTATTCGCTGTCGTAAGAGTAGCGGTCTTGCGCAGGGAGGCTCATCGTCACCCCGAGGGCGCGACCGCGCGGAATGATCGTTACTTTGTGCACCGGATCGCACTTGGGCAGCAGTTTGCCAATCAGCGCATGGCCGGACTCGTGGTAGGCCGTATTGCGTCGCTCGCCTTCCGGCATGACCATGCTTTTCCGCTCAGGGCCCATGAGAATTTTGTCTTTGGCCTTCTCAAAATCCTGCATCTCCACCAGCCGGGCGTTGCGTCGGGCCGCCATGAGGGCCGCTTCATTACACAGGTTGGCCAAATCAGCACCGGACATCCCTGGCGTTCCCCGGGCAATGACCCCCGGGTTTACGTCTTGCGCCACTGGCACCTTGCGCATGTGCACATTCAGAATTTGCTCACGGCCCCGGATGTCCGGCAGCGTTACATAGACTTGGCGATCAAAGCGTCCTGGGCGCAGCAAAGCAGCGTCCAAGATGTCCGGGCGATTGGTAGCCGCCACCACGATCACCCCTACGTTGGTTTCGAAACCGTCCATCTCCACCAGCATCTGGTTGAGGGTCTGCTC
>Ga0114968_10002609_pt1 | contig 13710 bp, 9 predicted proteins | sample M_130807_EF_Meta_FD_87020 | JGI IMG/M metagenome (GOLD analysis project Ga0114968, IMG submission 87020) | Freshwater microbial communities from Lake Montjoie, Canada to study carbon cycling - M_130807_EF_MetaG | ecosystem: Environmental > Aquatic > Freshwater > Lake | place: Lake Montjoie... | reverse complement strand
GGCCGGTCCGCGCCCTCGGCCGCCGGCTGCGTCACGGCGCGCGCCACCTCGGGCAAGGCGAACGGCTGCGCAAACGCAATGCGCACCGCGCCCATCAGCCCGCGCACCGGAAATTGCCGCGGCGTGGCGGCGAAGAGCGTGGCAAGCCGCCGCACGTCCTCTTGGCGACCGGCCTCGGCGATGGCCTCGCCGACTGGCGTGCGTGCGTCGAGCGGCAGGAGCTCGGCCGGCGCTCCCCAAGCGCCCGCCGGGCCGGAACCGGAGGCGACCAGGAGCATGGCGGCGGCAACGATCGACATGCGGCGAACCATACCGCGGCTGCGGCTACCATGGCACGATGCGCCGCCTGACCTCGCCGACCCATCCGTACCAGGACGACACTCGCGGGCTGCGCATCCAGAAGGTGCTTGCCGACGCCGGCATGGGCTCGCGCCGAAACTGCGAGACCGCCGTGGAGGAAGGGCGCGTCACCGTCAACGGCCACCGCATCGACGGCCTGCCGGCGTGGGTGAATGCCGCCGAGGACGACATCCGCATGGATGGCCGCCGCATCAAGCCGACCGAGCGCGACGTCTACGTGATGCTCTTCAAGCCCAAGGGCTACCTGAGCACCAACAGCGATCCCGAGGGGCGTGCGCTCGCGGTGGACCTGGTGCAGCATCCGTCGCATGCGCGGCTCTTCCCGGTGGGGCGCCTCGATGCCGAGAGCTCGGGCCTGCTCCTGATGACCAACGACGGTGCGCTTGCCAACCGCCTCACGCACCCGCGCTTCGAGATGGCCAAGGGCTACGAAGTGATGGTGAACGGCCGCGTCAACGACGAGGACGTCGAGCGCCTGGAGCGCGGCATCTTCGTGCCCGGCAAGCAGGCAGGCGAGGGCGCGCGCGCCGGCGGCAAGCTGGTCATCCTCAAGCGCGACACCGGTCGCACGCTCCTCTACATGGAGCTGCGCGAGAGCCGCAACCGCGACATCCGCAACGTCCTGGCGGCCCTTGGCCACCCGATCAAGAAGCTGCGCCGCGTGCGCATGGGACCGCTGCAGCTCAAGTCGCTGCAGGCAGGCGAGTGGCGTGAGCTGACGCCCAAGGAGCTTGCCGTGCTGCGCGAGCATGCGTTCGCCACGCCGCAGGAGCGCGCCGCGCGCCGCGACGAGCCCGTGGCCGCGCCGCGCAAGCCGCGCCTGCGCGACACGTCCACCGAGCGCGCTCCGCGTCGGGCGGCGGAAGCACCGGCAGCACGCAAGCCAGCATCGCCCGCCGGTCGTCCCGCACGCACGCGTCGCGGCGAGGAATCGAGCCGCGGTGGCCGCACGTCGCGATCCAGCGCCGGTGCGGGCTACCATGGAAAGTCCGCGGACCGCGGCGGCAAGTCGCCGCGCGCCGGAGCCCGCGGAGGTTCGCGTGCGGCTGGCCGCGGTGATTCGCGCGGAGCATCGCGCGGGCCTGCCCGCGGTGGTTCGCGCGGCGGTGCCCCCCGCAGCGCGGGCAAGAAGTCGAGGACCCGCTGATGCCCCAGTACGAATACATGTGCGAGGATGATGGCGAAGTGATCACCCTCCTGCGCCCCATGCGCGACGCCGATGCGCCCGTGGATGACCCCGCGGGCAAGGGCCGCCGCTTCACCCGCAAGCACAGCGTCTTCGGTGTCGCCGGTTCGCCGGTCGGCCAGACGCACGTGCACACCGGTTCCTGCTGCCCGTGCGGCAAGCCCCAGAGCCAGTGCGGGAACGGCTGACCCCGTGTACCCCCGCCCCCAGCCATCCACGGACGAAGCCCCGCACCCGCAGGGGCTGGTGATCCACGGCGTCGATTTCTCCGGTGCCGATTCCGGTGGCGCCGCCAAGATCCGCGTGGTCACCCGCGACTTGTCCGATCCGCGCGCGCCCGTCGCATCGATGGGCCGCCTCGACCGCCGTGCCTTGGTGCGCGCGGTGCTGGCCTCACGCGCGGACGGCCGCAATCATCTGTGGCGCGTCGATGCGCCGCTCTCGATCCCTGCGGAGATCGCCCGCGAATTCGGCCTCGCCGAGGACTGGATGGCGGTGGCACGCTGGATGCAGGAGCAGGGCTCGCCGCGCATGTGGCGGACCGCGGTCCGCGGATTGACGCGTCGTGAACCACGCCGCGCCTGCGATGCCGCGATGTCCACGCCGATGTCGCCGCTCAACCTGCGCGTCTTCAAGCAGACGTGGACCTTCATCTGCGAGGTGCTCCTGCCCCTGGCGGAGGAAGGCGTCCGCATCGAGCCGTGCGTGGCTGGAACGTCCAACGCCGTGGTGATCTGCGAAGGCTGCCCGGCCTCGGTGCTGAACGCCCGCGGCTGGCCCAAGCGCGGCTACAAGGGCGCCGGCGAACCCCCGCGCGCACTGCGCGCGCAGCTCCTTCGCCAGCTCGGCGAATGGGGCGTCGTGGTCCCCCCGGCCATGGTCGAGGAGGCCACGCGCGACGAGGAAGGCGACCTCCTCGACGCCATCATCCTGGCCACGCCGCCGTTCGCGGCGGTGGTGCCGGCGGTGGGGCGTGTCGAGGGCTGGGTGTACTGAACCGAAATCGCAGGGCTGGCGTGTTTGCGCCGTTGCACCCCGGGGCTACGATCCGTGGATGGTCCCGGACGCGCCGCAATATTCCACGGGAACGCCATCGAATGGCGGTGGTTCGTCCATCGGGTCCGGTGGCAACCCCGGGGCGGCCACCATGGCGGAACTGGACTCGCTCCTCGCACGCGCCGCCACCGAGGTGCAGCGCGGCATGGAGGAGGGCGTGGCCCGCGTCGGCCGCTACACGCTGGTGACCGCGGTGGGCGAGGGCGGCTTCGGCACCGTCTGGCTGGCCTCGCAGGAGGAGCCGGTGCGCCGCCTGGTGGCGCTCAAGCTCCTGCGCCGCGACCCCAATTCGCGCATGGTGATGGCGCGCTTCCAGAACGAGCGGCAGACGCTCGCGCGCATGGATCATCCGAACGTGGCCACCGTGCTCGATGCGGGCGTGACCGACGATGGCCGCCCGTGGTTCGCCATGCCGTTCATCGACGGCCTGCCCATCAACGTCCTCTGCGACGAGCAGCGCCTGCGCCCCCGCCAGCGAGTCCAGCTGTTCGCCGCGGTCTGCGACGGCGTGCAGCACGCGCACCAGAAGGGCGTGATCCACCGCGACCTGAAGCCGGGCAACATCCTGGTGACGCGCGACACGGAGCGCCCGGTGCCCAAGGTGATCGATTTCGGCGTGGCGAAGGCGGTCGATCCGTCCGACGCCGCCAGCCTGCGCACCGCCGAGGGCCAGCGCCTGGGCACGCCGCAGTACATGCCTCCCGAGCAGTGGATGCACGGCGCGGGCATCGCCGACGCGCGCAGCGACGTCTACGCGCTGGGCGCGGTGCTCGGCGAATTGCTCGTCGGCGGCCCGCCCACCCGGCTTCCGCGCACGCCGCTCGAGGTGCCCGAGGTGGTGGCGCCGGTGGCGTGGCTCGCGGAGGTGGGTGCGCGCGATCCGGCGGCCCTTGCGGCCACCGCTGCCGCGCGCGGCATGACCGTCGACGAACTCACCGAGGCGGTCCGCGGCGACCTGGACGCCATCGTGCGCCGCGCCACTGCGGCGCACCCCGACGACCGCTACGCGACCGCCGCGGCGCTTGCGGATGACCTGCGCCGCTGGCTCGAGGGGCGAGCGGTGGCAGCGCGGCTCCTCGGCCCATCGGAGCGAGCATTGCGATGGGTGCGGCGTCATCGCGTTGCGGCGTCGCTGGCGGCGGTTGCTGCGGTGGCGGTGATCGCGGTGTTGGTGGTGTGGACCGCGAGCGTGGCGGAATCCCGCCGCGAGCGCGAGCTGACCGACGTCGCACAGCGGCAGTCGCAGAAGACCTTCGAACTGGCGCGCTCCATGATCGAGGACATGGTGCAGCAGCTGCGGAAGAGCAATGACCTGATGGCCGGCAAGGCCACGTTCCAGCGCGTCGACCGCATGGTGGACCAGGTGGCCGTGGACGACCCGCTGACCGCGGGACGGCTGGCGGCGATCGTTGTCAAGGGGCACCAGCAGGCGTGGGAGCACAGCAGTGCCTATGCGCTGGTGCGGCGCTCCTTCGACCGCGTGCTGGCAGTGGATCCAGCGGGCCAATCGCAGGCGTACCGTGACCTGGCACCGGACGTCTACCAGATGTCCCTCAAGTACGACCGACCAGCGGCGGCCAAGTTTGGCCCCGCCATCTTCGGAGCGCTTGCGTCCGAAGGCAAGCTTCTTTCGCCCGAGGGACGTGCGCTCTTCATCGGCTCGCTCACCGAGCGCCAGCCGTGGCCCTTCTTCCAGGATGGAGCGCCCATCGAGTTGCGTCTCGCCGCATCGCAGTGGTACGCCTCGGCCATCCCGGACCCGATCGAATCGGCATGTGTCAACGCCCAGGCGCGCATCTTCTCGTACATCCGCGGCGATCACCTTCCGGGACGTGCCACGGAGATGTTCGCCGCGCTCGAGTACCTGCGCGCCCACCGTGCGGTCGATGACCCCGGTCTTGTCATGGCCGAGGTCCAGGTGTGCATCATGATGGACATCGAAGGCCTCGGATCCCAGCATTCGCTGCAGGGACTGATGCTCCACTGCGCACGCGCGGCGTGCGCATTCGGCGAGGGATCCCCGCGCACCGTCAATGCGCGATGGAACCTCGCCTACTCGTGCGTGAACCAGGGCTTCGTCAAGGACGGCTACGACGCCTACATCGACCACCTGTGGCCGGAGTACCGTCGCCAGGTTCCCTCCGACGGGCTCCGTGCGTGGTACCTGGCCTACTTCGCGCCGGTGGCGTTCATGGTGGCCGACTACGACACGGCCTACGCCTGTGCGCTGACGCAGCTTGCCGACGAGATCGATGCGGGCGGTCCCGCCACGGGCGGTGTCTGCCAGCTGTCCGCCCGCGTGCTTGCCGGCGTGCTGGCCGTGTGGGGAGACGAAGCCGGCGCCCAGGAGGTGGAGCGGCGCTTCAAGGTGCAGCGCGTGCCGGAGTGCATGGAGCAGTGGTGATCGGGGATCGGCGCGGCGGCAGTACCCGCGTGGTACACCCTGCGCAGGAGAATCCCATGCGCACCACCGTCCTCGCCGTTGCCTGCCTCTTCCCGCTCGCCTTCGCATCGCAGGGCTTCGCGCAGGGTGCGCCCGCCGCGGCACCGCCGGCGCCGAAGGCCGCCGAGCCCGCCCCGTGGCCGAAGGACGCCGCGGCGATTGATGCGCTCGGTGCCAAGCTGGTGGAGGAGTTCTTCCGCCGCATCGTGGCCAAGGACTGGGCAGCCATCGACGCCGCCAGCCTGCCGACGCTGCAGCGCATCGGCTTCGAGGGCGCCTTCGACCGCGCCACCAACCTGGAGTCGCTCAAGGAACTCGGCCTCACCATGGCCAACGTCACCGAATTGCACGCCACCCGGGCCGGCGATGCGCTGGTGGTGACCTGCCAGGTGCAGGCCGACTCCACGCGCGATGGGCAAAAGCTCCCCAAGGCTGCGGCCTCGCGCCTGGGCGTCTGGCAATGGTCCGACGGCGCGTGGCGCATGGCGGCGTGGGCCGCGCTCAACATGCCGGCCGTTCGCCCGGTGCCCGGCAAGCCGCGCTTTGCGGGTGACGAGGCGCTGAACAAGGAAGGCACGGAGATGGTCGCGCGCTTCCTGGGCGCGCAGCACCGCAAGGAGCTCGAGGCGTTCGACGCAATGCTGGCCGAGGGCGTGCAGGTGGTGAACTTCAAGGGACAGAAGCTGCGCGCGGACATGATCAAGGGCGCCAAGTACGCCACCTGCGAGGCCCCGTCCATCGTGGATGCGCGCGCCACCCGCACCGGCGCCATCACCGTGGTCACCTGCAACCTGTCCATGGGCCAGAAGGTGGGCATGGAGACGCTCCCGGCCGATCCGGCGCCGTTCATGGCGGTGTTCCAGGGCACGGGTGCTTCGGCGAAGGTGATTGCCCTCGCCAACACCAATCGTCCGAAGTGACCGGGCGCACCGGCGCCCCGTTCACTGGTCGCGAAGCGATCGCAGCCTGCGCGCAAGGAGCGCCCGGCCCTCGGCGAAGTCGCGGTGCGCCGTGGCCAGGCTGATGCCCACCATCGCGGCAACGCGGTCCATGGCGATCCCCGCCACGGAGTGAAGCGTCACCACCTCCATCTGCCGCGGGTGGGTGGCGGCCTGCTCGATCATGGCGCGCTCCAGGAGCTCGAGGTCCGCGCGCGGCGTTTCGCTCCCGTCCGGCGGCGTGTCGTGCAGTTCGTCCTCGGCCTGCGTGTCGAGCCGATGCGTCAGCCGCACGTCGCGCTTGGCGGCCAGCCGGTTCCTCCGCCGGTCGGCGATGACGCGCGTCATGAAGACGCTTGCCAGGCCGCGCAGGTGGGAATCGGTGGCAGGGAGGTCGCGCTGGTCCATGAGACGGATCACCGTCTCGGTCACCAGCGACGTGGGTGCCAGCGCCGCCGCGCCGAAGCCCGCGGTCTCGTGCTCGGCGCGCAGCGTGCGCTGTGCGATGTCCCTGAGCTGCGCGTAGTGCTGGCTCACCAGTTCGGCGAAGGCACGCCGGCGCTCGGGGTCGTTCAGGTCTGGCTGCAGTTCCATGGCCCGTTCACACCCCGCGCGTCTGCGGTTCCCAGATGATCTTGTGGAGCTGCGTCTGCATGCGCACGGGCAGGCGGTCGGCCACGATCCACTCCGCGAGCGAGCGCGGCGAGAGGCCAGGGCAGCCCGCGATCTCCGTGCCCTTCGGCTGCGCCCACGCGGCGCTCAGGAGGATGGCGCCCAGGCGCCCCTCGCGCACGCGCTCCGCCAGGTGGTGCTCGGCGATCCTCGCCTTGGCCCACTCGTAGTCGGCGCGGTCGGTGAGGACGAACTTCACCTCGTCGCGGCCGCGCAGGTCGGCCAGGTTCTGCCAGAGGTTGCGCTCGGCCTCGCCGCTGCCGGGCGTCTTGATGTCGAGGATCCGGATGGCGCGCGGGTCGCAGGGCGCGATGTCCACCGCACCGGAGGTCTCGATCAGCACGGTGAGGCCGCGCTCGCAGAGGACGCGCACCAGGTCGAAGGAGCGCTTCTGGGCCAGTGGTTCGCCGCCCGTCAGTTCCACCAGCGGGCAGCCGGTGGCGGCCACGGCATCCACGATCTCCGCGATGGTGGCGGTGCGGCCCTCGCGGAAGGCGTACTCCGTGTCGCAGTAGGTGCAGCGGAGCGGGCAGCCTGTCAGGCGCACGAAGACGCACGGGGCACCGGCCCAGGTGCTTTCGCCCTGGATGGAGTGGAAGATCTCGTTGAGGCGCAGCGTGCCGGCAAGTACGTCGCCTGCCGCGGCCGTTGCCGCTGCGCCGAGCACCGATCCCGCCGCGGCCGCCTTGGCGCCGTGGCACGTGGGCATCAGGTGCTGGAGCGGGTTGGTCTGCATGTGGCTCTGCGCAAGGTACGGGCAACCCGCAAAAATGCAGCGGGAGGCGCCGATCGGCGCCTCCCGCGAATGCCCAGAAGAGGACTCGAACCTCCAAGGGATTGCTCCCACCAGCACCTCAAGCTGGCGCGTCTGCCAATTCCGCCACCTGGGCAGGCTCCCGACCACGGAGATGGCTCCGTGCGAGGGGAGGGAGAGTATAGCAAACGACCCCCGCCATCGGATGGCGGGGGTCGAAGGTGATAACACGAGGGGAAGTCGCTGCGGAGGGTTGGGCCGCGAAGCATCAGCCCCAGTCGCCGAGCAACAGCCCCAGGTCGGTGCCATTGGTGGTGCCGTCGCCGTTGATGTCGGTGACGCCCGGCTGACCCCAGCCGCCGAGGATCCTGCCGAGATCGCTGCCGTTGACGACGCCGTCGCCGTTCAGGTCGGCGGGGCGGGATGCCTGGCAGTTGATGCCGACGAGGCGGAAGTCATCGATGGCGGCTTCCACCACGGCGCCCGTGTAGTCGCCTGCACGGAAGCGGAACTTCACCTGCGCGGTCGGCGTGATCAGCCCGTTCAGCTTGAAGGACTTCTTCACCCAGGCCGCGGTCTCGCCGGCGGCCTGGCTGACGGTCTCCAGGTTCACCCACGTCAACCCGTTGTTGGCGGAGACGTCGATCGGGAACGTGTTGGTGGCGGGATTGGGGCCAAGGTTGTTGGAGTACCAGAGCCAGTAGCTGACCTCGACGTCCGAGTAGCCGCTGCAGTTGAACGTGGGCGAGACGAGCGTGGTCGTGCCGCTGTCGACGTCGGCGGCGCTGAGGGTTCCCGCCGGCGTTCCTTGGCCGGTGAACCAGCAGTTGACGCCCTGTCCGACCGTGTGGTCGTCTTCCGGCTGCGCGCCGGTGCCGATCGGATCGCCCAGCACCCACTGGCCCGTGGTGGCGGTGTCGCCCGGCGCGCCCGAGGTCCACGTACCCGTACCCTCGAAGTCATCGAGGCTCATGGTGCTCGCGGACGCGGCCACCGGCACCAGGTACGTGGTCACCGGGGCATCGCTCGGCGTGGTTGCAGTGAGGCCGGACGTGGTCTGCACGGACACGTAGTAGCTCGCCGTGGAAGGGCACGAGGCCGCGGGGAAGTACGCCGTGTACTTGTTCGAGCCGATCGAGGTCATCGGGTAGGCAGTGTGGGTGGTGGCTGCGCCGACCTTGACCCACAGCTTGGCCGTGGACGGGTTGGCCGTCCCCGCGATCGGGTCGATCTTCACCACCAAGGCCGTGGACCCGTTCGGGGAGGCGTTTGCCGGCTGCCCGTTCGGGAACGAGAAATTCAGCAGCGTGATCGCCGGAACGCCCAGGCCGTGCATGGTGAACGCGTCGTTGATCGCCGTGTAGTTGGGCGTGCCGTTGTTGATGTCGGCATCGTTGTCATCGAGCGTGAGGAAGTCGACGGTGATGTCGCTGGCGATGGTGCTGATCGCGCCGTGCAGCGGGATGGAGTTCACGGCCAGTCGCGACAGCATGGTGCGGTAGGTGGAGGGGTACAGGGTGCGAAGGCGGTTCCGGAGGTCCCACACGCAGCCGGAGATGAGCTGGCCGCAGTCGTGGATCTCGCTGCCGCAGGGAGTGCCGTACGCGGTCGACCCGGTGGAGCACTGGGTCGCACTGAACTGGCAGGTGTTCTGCGCGGTGCGGTCGCCCCTCGCGCAGGTCTGGAAGCCCACGCCCAGCTGCGGCGCGTCGCTCAGGAGCACGGCGTGGACGTCGCCGATGCCCTCGCCGTACGCGCCCTGGCCGGAGCCGCCCTTGCTGACCACGTTGTGGCCGTACTCGTGCGCCACCACGTCGCCGAAGGCGGAATTCGCGCAGCCGCTGCCCGCGATGAAGAAGTTGATGGTGTTGCCGGTGTAGTACGCGTTGCAGACGTCCGCCAGGTTGCAGTTCACCTGGAAGCTGCTGGGCTGCGTCGACACGGTCGGATAGCTGGGAGAGGCGGCCACCACCATGTCGCGGGTCTTGTTCGCCATGATGTAGCCGTTCACCTGCGAGCGCTCGGTCTCCACGGTGTTGGCCGAGTTGAACACCGGGTTCCAGCTGGCGCCGTCGTTGGCGGTGGTGCTCAGGGTCAGCGTGGCGGCGCCGTTGTTGGTGGTGGTGAACCAGCGGCCCACCAGCGTGGTGGTGTAGGTGGAGCCTGCCGCGCCCGCAGGGATGCTGAAATTGCCATCGATGTCGCAGTAGACCGTGGTGCTGCCGGTGACCACCTTGGCGTACGGGATGGCGGTGCTGACCTCGGCCACGCAGGTGTCGGCCGTGAAGCCGGGCGTGGCGTTGCCGGTCACGCGGCCCGACACCGAGTGGAAGATCATGTTCTCCTCGTGCAGGATCTCGCCGGTCCTGGCGTCGATCACGAACTCGATGCGCTGGTGGTTGGCCGGATCGTTCGGTCCGCCCGCCTCGCCGGTGACGAGCACCGCCAGGCGCGGTGCGGCCTTGATGCGGTCCACGCCCGCCCAGACGACGTACTGCGCGGGGCCGAACTCCGGCTGCGCACGGAACTCGGCGACCGCATTCCGTGTCCAGAGCTTGGCGCTCGGCAGCGTGCCGATCTTCACGCCGGCCAGCTGGTCCTCCACGCCGCGCACGTCCCACAGCGTGCTGGAGGCGAGCACCGCGGGGAAGCCAGGCTCGTTCCGCGTGAGGATGATCAGGCCCGCCCGGTAGACCGGGATGCCCTTGACCTGCTGCGAGAAGTACACGCCGGTGAACGTGAAGTTGCCGAAGTCGTCCGGCATGAGCTGCAGCAGGTGCTCGCCTGCCTCGAAGGGGCCGATCGGCGCCAGGTCGGCGGGAGCCACCCCGTACAGGGCGAGCGCCTGCTCGTCGATGAACTTCAGTGCGCTCTCGCTGGGCGAGTTGCCGGAGGCGAAGTGCCCGTACACGCGGGCGATCTGGTCGCCGTGGCGCAGGATGCCGCAGTTGGGGTGCGCCTCCTTGAACAGCGTGTCGTTCGCCGGCTCGATGCCGGGCGTCGGTGCCACCTGTGCGGAGGCAGCGCGCGGAGCGAACGTGGGAAGCACGAGCGTGCACAGTGCGAGCGTGCCGCTCGCGAGGACCCGGGAGATTTCGTTCATCGTGTTGGTTCCGGAAGAGCCGCGCCTGCGGCAATGTTGCGCGCAATCAGGCGATCGCGTGCTGGAATAATACAACGGCAGGGGCTGCTGCTTGGTGGCAGCCCCTGCCGTGAGAACTCTTGGCGCAAAGCCCTGGTCACGTCAACCCCAGTCGCCGAGCATCACCGCCAGGTCGGCACCGTCGGTGTTGCCGTCGCCGTTGAGGTCGCCGCTGGCAGTGCCCCAGTAGGCGAGCAGGATGCCGAGGTCGATGCCGTTGACGACGCCGTCGCCGTTCAGGTCGCCGGCACGGGCCACCGGGCAGGTCAGGCCGACGAGGCGGAAGTCATCGATGGCGGCTTCCACCACGGCGCCCGTGGCGTCGTTGGCACGGAAGCGGAACCTCACCTGCGCGGACGGCGTGATCAGCCCGTTCAACTTGAACGACTTCTGAACCCATCCGGCGGTGTCGCCGGCGGCCTGGCTGACGGTCTCCAGGTTCACCCACGTCACGCCGTTGTCGGCGGAGACGTCGATCGGGAACGTGTTGGTGGCCGGGTTGGCGCCCTGGTTGTTGGAGTACCAGCGCCAGTAGCTGACCTGGACCTCGGCGTAGCCGGTGCAGTTGAAGGCGGGGGAGACCAGCGTGGCCACGCCGCCGTCGACGTCGGCCGCGCCGACGGTCCCGCCCGCGGTGCCCTGGCCGGTGAACCAGCACTTGACTCCCGGTGCCGCCGTGTGGTCGTCCTCCGGCTGCGCGGTGGTGCCGACGGGGTCGGCGAGCACCCACTGCCCGGTGGTGGCGGTGTCGCCCACGGCGCCCGAGGTCCACGAGGCGGCGCCTTCGAAGTCGTTGGCGTTGATGTCGGTGGACGACCCGGCGACCGGGACGGTGTAGATGGATACCGGTGCGTTGCTCGGCGCGCTCACCGTGGTGCCGGCCGTCGTCTGCACCGACACGTAGTAGCTCATCGTCGTCGGGCAGGTGGCCGCCGGCAGGTTCACCGTGTACGTGTTCGACGCGCCCGCGGTCATCGGGTAGGCCGTGTACGAGGTGGCGCTGCCGGACTTGGCGTACAGCTTGGCCGTGGACGGGTTGGCCGTCGCGGCCAGCGGGTCGATCTTCACCGTGAGGACCGTGGAGCCGGACGGCGACGCCAGCGTCGGCAGCCCGCTCGGGAACGAGATGTTCAGGAGCGAGATGGCCGGGCCGGGCAGGCCGTGGATGGTGAAGGAGTCGTTGATCGACGTGTAGTTGGGCGTGCCGTTGCTGATGTTGGCATCGTCGTCGTCGAGCGTCAGGAAGTCGACGGTGATGTCATTGGCGATGGTGGCGATGGCGCCGTGCAGCGGGATGGAGTTCACGCACAGCCGCGCGAGCAGGGTGCGGTACGTGGCGGGGTAGAGGGTCGCGAAGCGGTTGCGGAGGTCCCACGCGCAGCCCGAGATCAGCTGGCCGCAGGAGTGGATCTCGCTGCCGCAGGTGGCGCCATACGAAGTCGTTCCCGTCGAGCATCCCGACGCGCTGAACTGGCAGGTGTTCTGCGCGGTGCGGATGCCGTTGGCGCAGGTCTGGAAGCCGATGCCCGTTGCCGGGTTGTCGCTCAGGAGAAGCCCGAAGATGTCGCCCATGCCTTCGCCGTAGGCACCCTGGCTGGAGCCGCCCTTGGCGACGCAGTTGTGACCGTACTCGTGTCCGACCACGTCACCGAAGGCGGTGTTGGTGCAGCCGCCGCCCGCGATGTAGAAGTTGATGGTGTCGCCCGTGTAGTACGCGTTGCAGGTGCTGGCAAGGTTGCAGTTCACCTGGAAGCTGCTCGCCTGGGTCGAGACCGTGGGGAAGCTGGGGCTGGCGCTCACCACCATGTCGCGCGTCTTGTTTGCCATGATGTAGGCGTTCACCTGTGCGCGCTCCGCTTCCACGGAGTTGGCCGCGTTGAACACCGGGCTCCAGTTGGCGCCGTCGCTCGCGGTGGTGCTCAGGCTGAGCGTGGCCGCGCTGTTGTTGGTGGTGGTGAACCAGCGGCCGACGAGCGAGGTCGTGTAGGTGGCACCCGCCGCGCCGGCGGCGATGCTGTAGTTGCCGTCGACATCCGTGTACACGGTGGTTGCACCGGTGACCACGCGCACGTACGGGATTCCCGTGCTGGCCTCGGCTGCGCACGTGTCCGCGCCGTAGCCGGTGGTGGCGAGTCCCGTCACGCGGCCGGCGACTGCGTTGCAGATCTTGGTTTCCTGGTGCAGGATCTCGCCGGTCTTGGCGTCGACCACGAACTCGATGCGCTGGTGGTTGTCCGGATCGGTGGGGCCGCCCGCCTCGCCGGTGACCAGCACTGCCAGGCGGGGTGCCGCCTTGATGCGGTCGATGCCGGCCCAGACCACGTACTGCGCGGGGCTGAACTCCGGCTGCGCGCGGAACTCGGCCATGGCGTTGCGCGTCCACAGCTTGGCGCTCGGCAACGTGCCGATCTTCACGCCGGCCAGCTGGTCCTCGAAGCCACGCACGTCCCAGAGGCTGCTCGAGGCAAGCACGGCGGGGAAGCCGGACTCATTGCGGGTCAGGACGATGAGGCCTCCCTTGTAGACCGGGATGCCCTTCACCTGCTGCGCGAAGTAGACGGCGGTGAACTTGAAGCTGCCGAAGTCGTCGGGCATCAGCTGCACGAGGTGCTCGCCGCCCTCGAACGGGCCGATCGGCGCCAGGTCGGCGGGGCTCACGCCGTAGAGGCTGAGCGCATGCTCGTTGATGTAGCTCAGCGCACTCTCCGACGGCGAGTTGCCCGATGCAAAGTGGCCGTACACGCGGGCGATCTGGTCGCCGTGTCGGAGGATCCCGCAGTCCGGGTGGGTGTCCTTGAAGGCGACGTCGTTCGCCGGTTCGATGCCCGGGGCCACCTGGGCCGATGCAGGCAGCTGAACGAACGCTGCGAGTGCGAGGGTGCCGAGCGCGAGGATTCTGCTGTTCGTGTGCATGGGTGTTGCTCCGTGCGTGGGCCCGACTTCGGGCGGGTGTCTGGCTTCGTCCTTCAGTCGCAGGTTCAGGTCAGTTGCTCCAGGCGGCCAGCAGCCGTCCGAGATCGTCGCCGCCAATGACGCCGTCGCCGTTGAGGTCGCCGGTGCCGGGACCTCCCCAGTTGGAGAGCATCACTCCGAGGTCGCCGCCGCCGACGACCCCGTCGTTGTCGAGGTCCGCCGGGTTGTTGAGGTTGCAGGTGTAGG
>Ga0114968_10002607_pt1 | contig 13721 bp, 11 predicted proteins | sample M_130807_EF_Meta_FD_87020 | JGI IMG/M metagenome (GOLD analysis project Ga0114968, IMG submission 87020) | Freshwater microbial communities from Lake Montjoie, Canada to study carbon cycling - M_130807_EF_MetaG | ecosystem: Environmental > Aquatic > Freshwater > Lake | place: Lake Montjoie... | reverse complement strand
ATTCTTAACTTCAGTGCTTCTGGGAGTTCAGTAAAAAAAGGAGAGACACTTATCGATACTGTAAATAATATCCTTTCCATGAAAGTGGACATGGTAGTTATGCGTCATCCGAATCCGGGAGCAGCACTTTTTTTATCTCAAAAGGTAAATGCAAAAATTATAAATGCTGGAGATGGAACTCATGAACATCCTACTCAAGCACTTTTAGATGCTTACTCTATTCGTGAAAAACTTGGCGTTGTACAAGGAAAAAAAGTAGTAATCGTGGGAGATATTTTGCATTCTCGCGTAGCATTATCTAATATTTATTGTCTTCAGAAATTAGGTGCAGAAGTCATGGTTTGCGGTCCAACAACCCTTATTCCAAAAGACATCCATTTATTAAATGTCAAAATTTCACACAATCTAAGAGAAGCATTGGAATGGTGTGATGTTGCAAATATGCTGCGAATTCAATCGGAAAGACAAGAAATTAGTTATTTTCCATCCTTGAGAGAGTATTCAATGCAATTTGGATTAAACAAAGAAATTTTAAATAGTCTTTCAAAAGAAATTGTGGTAATGCACCCCGGCCCTATAAATCGCGGTGTTGAAATTACCAGCGATGTTGCGGATTCTAAACAAAGTATCATTTTAAATCAAGTTGAAAATGGTGTTGCAATTCGAATGGCAGTAATTTATTTGCTCGCAGCGAAGATTGATCGCTAATTATTTTTACATTTGACAAAACGATTAAAATGAACTTTTCAACTGACCAAATAAGAAATGTCACTTTTGTTACTTCAAACGTTGAGAAACTAGATGCATCAAATGCTCCAGAATTAAAGAGCCATTTCTTTCTATTGAATAACTCAGGTATCAATAATATTGTTTTAGATTTATCAACATCAAAATACTGTGATTCATCTGGATTAAGTGCAATACTGACAGGAAACAGACTTTGTAAAGATACAAATGGTCAATTCGTAATTTGTGGACTTCAGGCAAATGTTCAAAAAATGATTGAAATTGCGCAACTTGATCGTGTTTTTAAAATTTGTGATACAGTTGATGAAGCCCAAGCCGCCATTGAATTTTGAGTTTTAAGATCACCATACTTGGAAGTGGTGCTGCTTTGCCAACAAATAAAAGAGGACCATCAGCACAATACATTGATTGCATAAACCGACATTTACTAATTGATTGTGGAGAGGGAACTCAAACACAATTAAGAAAATTCGGAGTTCATTTTCAGAAAATCAGCCATATTTTTATATCTCACTTACATGGAGATCATTTTTTTGGTCTTCCTGGTTTATTAAGCACAATGAATCTTTTAGGAAGAAATACCGGACTTACAATTTATGGCCCTGAAAATCTTCATGCACTTTTAAATGATATTTTTAGCTGTGGTGGTCAACAACTGAATTTTAATCTCAACTTTGTTCCGCTAGATTTCACTGAGGAAAAAGTCCTTTTTGAAGATAAACTAATTTGCGTCAAGAGTTTTCCTTTAAAACACAGAGTTCCAACCTGTGGCTTTAAAATTGAAGAAAAAACAAAAGAATACAGTATCAATCCAGAGGCAACAAAAGAACTTGCTATTCCCTTAAAAGATTACCCAAAACTTAAGCGAGGGGAAAATATTATACTTGAAAATGGCAAACAAATTGATTTTAGAAGTTGTGTTTTAGATCCAAAAAAATCGCTTTCATATGCTTATTGCTCAGACACCTATCCAAGCAATAAATATTTGAATTCTATTGAGAAAGTTGACCTACTTTATCACGAAGCAACATTTACAGAAGAACTTGCAGACCGAGCAAAGAAAACTTTACACAGTACCGCTAAAAAAGCTGCAGAGATAGCACAAAAAGCAAATGTTAAAAAATTAATATTGGGACACCTTTCATCGCGATACGAAAATAGTGAAGGTCATTTGCTCGAAGCCACTCAAATATTTAAAGAAACAATCGTAGCAGAAGATGGAATGGTTATTGAGCTAAATATTAGGGGATAATAATAGTTTAGTCTTTTTGTATTGATTAAAATCTTATTTTAGTATTCTAAACATCTTCTTTTGAGTGATATTCCTTTAATACCTGGGCGGGGTCTTTCAACAAGAACTGCAACTGAACTCAGATTAGACTTCTTAAAATCTAAAGAAATAAAAATTGATGCCATTGCAGATTATAATCTCGAAATCAATTCTATTCAAAACAACATAGAATCATTTATTGGAAGTGTAGAGATACCATTAGGAATTGTAGGGCCAATAATTTTCAATAATAATAATAAAAAAGAATATGTCTATGCCCCAGTTGGAACTCTAGAGGGGGCCTTAGTTGCTAGTATGAATCGTGGAGCAAAAGCAATCGCATCAAGCAATGGCTTTACTGCAAAAATTCATTGGCAACGTATGGTTAGAACTCCAATTTTATTACTGGAAAATAGTAAACATGCTCAGCCAATAATAGATTGGTTGAAAGCTAATTTTTCTGAAATCAAAAAAAATGCACAAGCGTACTCTAACCACGCTAGTTTAATACAAATTAAAGCAGAATTAGTTGACTTTTCTCTTAATCTTAAGTTTGTTTATGAAACTGGTGATGCTGCAGGACAGAATATGACCACTACTTGTACATGGCATGCCTTATTATATATTGTAGACCGTTTAAAAAATGAATTTTCAGAATATCCATTTGATTACATAATTGAAGGAAACGCTGCTTCTGATAAAAAGGTTGCTTTGAAAAATATTGAAGAAGGAAGGGGTATTCATGTAAGCGCTCAATGCGATATTTCTCGTCAGGTAATTAAAGATATTTTACGTACAACTCCTGAACAAATTCTGAAATTCTATATGCCCACAAAAAAAAATGCGGAAAGTGTTGGTATGGTAAGCTATAATGTAAATGTTGCAAATGCTGTAGCGGCAATTTTTGTGGCGACTGGTCAAGACCTAGCTTGTATTCATGAGTCAAGTTCAGGGCTTTTGCATTTAGAATACATCGGAAATAAAGTAAAACCAGATGGAATTCGTTTACATCTTACATTACCCAATTTAGTTATTGGTACAGTTGGCGGTGGCACACATTTAAAGAAACAAGCCGAAGCATTAGAAATTATGGGTTGTTTGGGGACTGGAAAAGTTAATAGATTTGCACAATTAATTGCAGGCTTTACTATGGGATTAGAACTTTCAACTTATTCAGCGGTTGTAAGCGGTGAGTTTGCTAAATCTCACGAAAAATTAGGCCGTAACAAACCAATTTCATGGTTACTAAAATCAGAAATCACCCCTACATTTCTTCATAGTCATTTCTCAGAACTTCCGGCTAATTGGGTTATCCAAAATCTTGTCTGGAAAGATACCAATTATCTTGAAAATGGTATTATCACAAACATTACTAGTAGAATAACAAAGAAATTAATAGGGTTTTTACCCATGAAATTGGAGTTGAAAGATGGGGCTTTTGAAAATCTATTAATTAAGTCTAAAGCCAAAGACATTGAAGTTTTAAAGGGTTTACACATGATTTTTGCATCAATTGATCCTAAACTTTCTGATTTAATTAAACTACAAAAAAATGAGTTGGAATTCTTTCAATGTCATGAAAAAGAACTAGTAGTATATGAATATCTTAACAAAAAAGGTTTTAAGGCAATGCCAACTTTTTATGGAAAATATATTAATGTAGAGAGAGAAATTTACTTATTAGGTCAGGAGTTGGTTTGTAATGACCAAATTTTATTAAACAACAGCGAAAACAATCCTGAAAAATGGACAGATGAATGGATTAGCTCAAGTCTAAATTGTATTTTTTTAGCGCATAACATGCTAGAATCCTTGCCATTAGAATATCCATCATTGCTCAATGTTTTTAAACCATGGAATTCAATTATTTTGTATAAGAAACTTATGGATATTCTCATTGACAATTGTGTTGAAGAAGTTCAAACGCTAGTTCTTAAAAACATCAAAGTATCATTATTGAATATTGAAGAAGATTGCAAAAAAATTGAATGGCCAAGAAGTCCAATACACAATGATTTCAACCCTAGAAATATACTTATTCGTTCTAATGAAATGCCCTGCATCATCGATTGGGAATTATCAATGTTGGATTTTCCTCAGCGGGATATAATTGAATTCTTAAGTTTTGTGCTCTCTGAAAAATTTTTATCAGAAACTTTATTAAATCATTTACATAATCATTATAATAGTATTGTTTTAAGAAAAGGGCCGGGACATAATTTGGGATTCAAAGAGTACTTAAAAGCATCTGAAATGGCAGTTAGAACTTATATCTGTTGCCGAGTATCTTTTTACGAAATCTCAGGAATTATTGCTAAGTACGATTTTTCAAAGCGTATTTTGGCAGTTTCAATTAGAATGCAAAAAGTAATACTAGATGAATTAAAAAGTCATAAACTATAGAAATGCTTGAAATTTATTCTTCAAAAACTATTTATCTGGCAGGGACATTAATTCCATTAATAGTAAGTAATATTTTACACATGATTGTGGTTAAAAAAAATTGGTTATCAATTTTGAATTTCCCCATAAATGAAGGTTGGTTTGGGAAAAATAAAACCTATCGCGGATTTATTGTTTTACCTCTTGTAAATGGAATCTTATATACAATCTTAAATTGGTCAGAGAGCTATTCTTTATCAGAGTTAAATACTTTTATAAATCATAATTTTTCGATAAATAATCCAACACTTTTTCTTTTCATAATTGGAGGGATTTATGGATTGTTTTATGTTATTTTTGAATTACCTAATTCTTTTATGAAAAGGCGATTAGGTATTGAAGCTGGAGAATACAGTCCGAAATATCGTTTTTTTTTTAAATTAATAGATAAGACAGATTCAGCATTCGGCTTAAGTTTATTTTATGGTTATTTAAATCATTTTAATATTAAGCTAATGATAGAGTTTTTCTTAATCGCAGTAGTATTACATGTAGTATTATCACTGATCTTGGTAGCAGCTAAAATCAAAAAATCATTTTAAATTTAATCCCTGATGACTCAGTCTTCTATTAAACCTAAAGAAAATCTATGGAATTTACCAAACGTGATAAGTTTATATCGCTTAGTTTCATTCCCTTTTTTATTGTACCTAATTTATATTAATGATGAATCATTATTTGCACTTTTACTTTGCATAAACTTAATTAGTGATATTTTAGATGGTCTCATTGCAAGAGTTTTCAAATTACAAACAGAATTTGGTGCACGTTTGGACTCTTTAGCTGACTGGGGAACATATATTTTGGCGTTTTTAGGGATTTATCAATTCAAAATGGAAGATCATAAAGCAGATTTCTGGTTGCTTTATGTATTTATTGGTCTAATCGTTTTTTACAATGTTTTTTCATTTGTGAAATTCAAAAGACTCCCAAGTTTACACATGTATAGCGCCAAAATTGGCGGTTATTTACAAGGGATTTATTTCTTCAGCCTTTTCGCATTTGGTTATTATCCACCCATATTTTACCTGGCAATGATTTGGGGATGGATGAGTAGTCTTGAAGAAATAATTATATTGATTTATTTTAAAAAGTTACGTTCAAATGTAAAAGGCTTGTATTGGGTTTTAAAATCTGGTATACGTCAATAAATTCCTGGAAATAACTTCCAACTTTTTCTCTTGTATTCAAGGTACGATTCGCCAAAATGAGATTCTAAAACTTTTTCTTCAACCTTTATGCGTAAATGTGTTGAAATCCAAACTGAACTGATTATTAATCCAATACATAAAAAACTATGAAATGATAAGGCATAACCTAATCCGTAAATATACATTCCTGTATAACTTGGGTGCCTTATCCATTTGTACAAACCATCTTTTTTCAGTTCATGGTCTTTTAAAATGCTAACCTTAACTGTAAATGCTTTTTTTAAACTAAAAATAGCACCCCATCTTAATACAATTCCAGCTATAAAAAGTAATACGGCAAAGAAATCTAAAAAGTTTAATTTGTCTGAATCCAAAGCGAATTTCCAAGGATCTGCATAAGCAACAAGAAATGAAAAAATTACTGAAATAGGCATTAAAATTCTAAAAATCAAAATAGTTTTATCGTCTTTTATAAATTTAATATCATTTGGAGATGCGTTCATAAATACATTGGCTGTGATTCCTGAAAATGAAATAATAAGCAACATAATAAGAGGAAGTTCTTGCATAAATAAAAATTAATTTTTAGTTTTTAAACTCCCTTATTTTTTATAATGGAGGAGTTAGGAATAAAATGTTTGAAGTTTTTATCGAAGATAATTCCATATATTGCCCTAAAAATAGTTGTAGTTTTTGGTCTTCTAAACAAGCCAAGCAAAAGCGAAATCCATGAAATATTTGGTGCTTTATGATGGACATCATGATTTCCAATTCCCATGCCCAATGGAAACCAAAATGTGTTGCTTTCTAATTCTTTATTGTAACCTAAATGTTCGCACCAATGCCTTAGACTACTAATTATTGAAACAGAAAATAAAGTCAATATTAAAAAAATGACATTAGGTTGAATGAAATAGATTATAAAAATTGAAATTAACGTTGCCCACAGCAAATTGAAATAATTTATAGAACGGAATTTTACTTTTTTATTCTCTTTACGGATTTTTTTTTGCTGTAAAAAAATTGAATAAATTGTAAACAGAAATGGAATTAATGAAAAGAATAAATATAAAAAACGATAATGTGAAAAAAGATGTTTTTTTGTGTCCGACCAAAGTGGATCAACCTCCGAATTAGTATTTGCATGATGTACTAGATGGTATTTACGAAAAAACTCAGCATAAATAGGTAAAAGCATGAAACCTGAACCAATATTCATAATTAGACGATCATACTTGGTTCGTGTTATAGATTTATGTGCTCCATCGTGAATAATAACTATAAAAAAAGCATGCATCACTAAACCTGAAAATAGAACTACCCAGTAATTACCGGCTTCAAATAAGTTCATTAGAAAATATAGAAAAATATAAAGTGTGGCACCCATTACTAGTGTAAAAATGGGAATTAACCAAGTTTTTGTTCTTAGTTTTTGTTCGAGTTGAATTTCATAAAGTAGAGGATAGGAATGGTTATTAATCATACATTTAATTAATAAAAATAGGCATTTAAATAGAAATTTATACTTTTATAATATGATAAATGTACGAATTTTCCATGGTTCTTTTGCAAAACCCTTCAGCGGAGATGAGTACCTTGAACTTGGGGGTCTTTTTGGTGGACATGTTGCTGTACAAGTTGATGATCGTGTTTTCGGTTTTTATTTTGCTGATAGAAATAGAATTCATATTTTCCCGAATTCTAAAAATAAAAGCTCTATTTTTCAAAATCAATCATTGGATGAATGGAAGGAAATAGTTCGATTAAAAAAAGAAACAATTATTTCAATTCCTTTTTCAAAGGAAGAAAAATTAGAAATTAAAGAATTTTATTTGAAAAATGTCGCTAATCCAGAATGGGATTATTCTTTTTGGGGAGAACGTTGTGCTTCAAACTGTTTTAGTTTATTAGTCAAATACAATAAAGTTTCAAAGGGTTCTCGGTTCTTGAAGGCCTTCTTTCCTGCTCAGTTAATTTTTACTTTAAAACGTGAAGCCAAAAAAAGAGGGTACCAAATCACAACAAAAAATGGAGATTCAAGGCGAATTTGGGCTTAAAGCCGTTTCAAGAAATTTTTTCAATAATTCCAGTTGTTCCATTTACGCGAATGTAGTCACCTGTTTTAATTATTACAGTTGCATCTTGAACTGCAACAACAACAGGAATACCCAACTCACGACCGACAATAGCAGTATGACTAAGCAAGGATCCTTTTTCTGTTACTAATGCAATAGCTTGAGACATTAAAAAGACCCATCCGGGATCTGTCATTTTACTGATTAGAATTTTTCCTTTAACATTAGCAGTAAGGATAGGTTCAGTGATAACAAGTGCTTCTCCTTCAATAATACCTTTAGATACAGCAACCCCTTTTAATATTTGGTTTTGATTAAAGCTGTCACGTGTAATATCTTCCAAGTAGTTATCAAAGTCTGGTTTTTCATTCTTATTATAAATAATTCGATCAGGTAATCGTAATTTTTTATAATCAGAATATTTTTTTTTGCGTTCTACTACTTGATGCTTAAAACTAGAAGATTTTTCTATGCAATAAAATTTTACTTCATCCAATGTAAGATAGAAAATATCTTCTTTAGAATCCAAATGGTTTTCTTTGACCATCAATTCAGCGATAGCTAAAAAAATATCTTTAGAAACACTGTAAACTCGGGTACGACAAAATCGCATATTTTCTCGATTAGCTAAACCATAACGAGAAAGTTGTAAAACCCAATTGAAATACCAAGTTTTTGGCATCCACCATCGAAGTTTAGAATAAACTAATTCTTTGGCAGATTCATAAATTTTAGCTTGCTTTTCTTTAAAATTTGCAGCTGTAATAGTAGAATCCAATTGCGATTTTACAAGTTTAACCAACATGTCAGGGTTACGACGGAGAGATTTTATTTCTAATTTCAATTCTTCCAAAGTACGATCTCCAAATCGTTCCAAATATCCATTCCAATCAGTATAAAAGGAATGAAAATCATTGGATTTAATTTTTTCAAGTACCTGAAAATCATCTAGTTTAAAAATATCCAATAATGCTTGGTTTGATTTAACTTGTTCCTTAATCCCTAAAAAAGCTAAAACTGCTAATTCTGATTCTACTGATCCCTGCCCGACAACCAATTCATTAGCTAAGACTGAATTTTCTGATATTTTTAAACGTGTAATAAAATCTTGAAGCCAAGAAAATATTTTAAAAGCTAAATAATCATTCACAATAGTAATATGATATTTCTCAAAAGTATTTTCAATAGAGCGAGCAAAATGTTCCCACATTTCCTTTGCTGAATCTTGATAGCACTCAAAATTTTGAAATTTTTTATACGCAGTTCTGAAATGATTAAAAAATCTTTTGTTTCCTCTTTTATAATTAATAATTAACCAAAATAGAGATAGCGATGTTTTTATTTTACCTGATAGCGAAAAATGATAAGAATCGCTAGCTGAATCTGGAAGACCAACAGCATTTTCCCACGCTTCCATTGATCGCTTTGAGTTGTATACCACAGCCATCATTTTGTACCAATTATCTAAGCGATAGTAGACTCTGCCATAAAAATGTTCTATTAAATTTGAGAATACTTCATTATTTGCATCAAATCTATCGCTTGAGATCCAAAAAGCTCTTGCGCTTCTTTGAAATAAATTAGAATATGCCATTGAAGCAAATGAGAAACTTAAAGGAAGTGTAATGCCGGGATAACTTTCAATAATATTTGAATTATCCAATAGAATAAGATTTTCCTTTTGAATCGTTGTAATTGGCCTCATTTGCAATACATAGAGTTCATCATCTTCGCCATATAGAAATTCAATGTCTGCAGGTTTTTTGAGAAGATTTTCTGCTTTAATGGCAACTTCTAAAACTTCTAAAATCTCTTCATCATTTAAAGTAGCTTGCATTTGCTGGTCAGTTGGAACATTAGCTAAGTATAATCCTCTGCTATCATTATGTTTCATGGCTTTTTCTTTCCGAACTATACTTCGTGATATACTTTTTATAGATCGGTTAACATAAAAGCAATCAGCAGCCACTTTATCCATTACAATTCCTTCACCAATTCCATACCCGCAATTAATTACTGCATCTGCAAGATTTCCATTTGCATTCATTGAAAAAGCAATTCCAGATTTAGTAGCAGAAACCATTTTTTGAAGAACTAGTGCATATTGAATATTAAGGCATGAAAGATTATGAAATTTTCTATAACTTATTACTCCAAAACTCCAGGCTGAAGCTAAACTTTCTTTTATGTTATGAATAAGTGTATCCGAATTAGTATACAATAAAGTACTGTGCTGACCTGCAAATGAAATATCTGAAGTATCTTCAGCCATAGCTGATGACCTTACTGAAATAGAAAAATCAATTCCAAATTCTCTTTCACAACGGTTAAAAATTTCTTGCTTCAATTCTTCCTTAGGCTCGTAATTCATAATTAAAACCTTACAATCCTCACATAAATTGTGAAGTGCTTCTGAGGAAATTAATTCTATTTGATTTAATGCAATAGAAAATTTAGCTTCAACTTTATTGATTACTTCACCAAAAATTAATTCAATATCACTTTTAGAAATTACAATAAATGGAGGTACACGAAATCCTGCTGCAAGCAAAATAAACAAGTTATATGCTTTTCCACCAATCTCAGAAACCTTTGTAGATTCTGATTGAAATAAATTAGTAGTCAAAGCTAAAAAATAGAATAATGTAAAAGAGTATTTACCAATAAATTTAAGAAAAACATAGTGGTTGCAAATAACGAGACTTTGGTGAGAACATTATATTTATTGATCGGCTTAATTAGAAATCTCACATAAAAGAAAAGTACTATTGTCATTATTGTAATTAAGGCATAATAAAATAATGAATCGAAATATAAGATATTACCAATTTTTATACTTAATAATCCTACTATCATAAAAAATATCAAAGGAATTAAAGTTGCTAGTTTAAGACCAATTACCATAGAAAATGTTTCATATTCTGTTTCCATATCAGCTGAACGAATTTTACGCGAAACCTCCCAAGCCGTTATAGGCATAGAAACTATAAGCAATAAAAACAAGTGTACAATATTAAATGACTCATAATCAGTTCCTGAAGCTAATGCAGTATGGATTAAAAAAAAATTAATAACATAAGGAAGAGGTTGGTGATCTAGCATAGTAATAAAAATATGTTCACGATGAAATTTCTCTGCAAAAAACCATTTAAAAGTTAGTAAAACATAAATAATCATTATTGTAAAAACCATAAAGGTTTGCTGACCCCAAATAAGATTAACTAAAACCACAATGATAAAACTGCTAACACTCAACAATTGAATATCACTTTTTAAAACTAATTTCCGCGCAGTAGCACGATGCGGAAAAAGATGGGCGTCAAGCTCAAAGTCTTTTAAGTCATCAAAAGTTCTCATCAAAAGCATCATAAAAAAAGCTGTAACCACTCCTGCTATTGATGTAGAATCTAAAACAACTTGTGATCCTGCCTGATAGATAGATTCGGGTAATTTAGAAATGCCACCTAAACCTTGTTTAAAACTTTTATAAATTGGTGTATTTAAAATCTGAATCACTATATTAAGGCAAAAATATAAGGAAGCCACGTAAGGTAAATAAATGGTTACAGGTAACATTTCTTTAGAATAAATCCATGCGCGTTTCCAAAAATTATTGGGTGTCTCTGATGATCTAAGTTGATTCATAATAATATAATTATTTGTTAATTTAAAAATCTGTTTAAGACAAAGATAAGTATTGTTTTATATCTAAAGACCTTTCAATTATGGATTTAATCTAGTAATCTTTAAGATACAAAACTTCATTTCTGAGCAAAACGATAAAGAACAAAAGCAACTATACTAAAGAGAATATTCGGAATCCAGACAGCCAAAAGCGAAGAAAATCCAACATTTATTGCTGCAACAGTCGTCATCTTCATGGAAAAAATATAGATGAACACAAACCCCAAACCGATTGCGATATTTAATCCTATTCCACCTCTTTTTTTCTGAGAGGATACAGCAACTCCTATAATTGTTAAAATATAGGCAGCAAAAGGGTAAGAAGTACGCTGGTGCAACTCAATTTCATAAGATGAAACAGCTGCAGATCCTTTTAATTTTTCTCGTGAAATTAAATTCTTTAACTCAGAAAATGTCATCGTTTCTGCAATGGTATTTCGCTGCGCCATTTCCTCCATCACGAAATTAAAAACCGTATCTTTTTTAGCTCCAAATTTAAGTGTCCCCTCGGGAAATAAAATATCTTTTTCGTAATAATCTTTTAATTGCCATTTATTTGTCCCTGGATAGTTCTTTGCATAACGAGCTTTTAAAAAATAAACAATCTCATTACTATCATTCCATCGCTGAATTGTGAAATCGTGAACTTGTCCCTCAGAATTAGTATAATTTGAAAAATAAACAGATTGATTTCCGGGGTAATCAGCGTGATAATCTTCAACACTCATTTCATCACGGTAATATTTTTCTTCAAATGCTAGGCGATTTTTGTTCGCCCATGGAACAATAAAGTGATTTAAAACGAGCGAAATAACCATTAAAACAGTTGCTCCAATCAAATAGGGTCTGTAAAATCGAGTAAGAGGCCGACCACTAAACCAAATCGGAATAATTTCTGTGTCTTGAGCCATTTTTGCGGTAAACCATATTACAGAAAGAAAAATAATCATCGATGAAAACATATTTCCATAGAAAAGAATGAAATTCAAATAATAGTCAAAAAAAATAGCTGTTATCGGTGCTTTGTTGGAAATAAATTCACTCAATTTTTCAGAAATATCAAATACCATTGCAAACAACATGATGATTCCCAACATAAAGAAGAATGTTGATAGAAACTTTCGAATGATGTAGCGATCAATTAGTGATAACATATAATTTCCTTACAAACGTTGACTTAATTGTTTAACCATCTTCTCTTTCCAAATAGAAAATTCTCCTGACTTGATTTTCTCTCTCGCCTCTTTCATTAACCGAAGATAAAAAGATAAGTTGTGAATCGTGGCTATTTGTATACCTAAATTCTCACCTGTTTTAATTAAATGGCGCAAATAAGCTTTTGAATATACTTGATCTACCCATACAGGACTTTCTTTGTCAATTGGTGAAAAATCAGTGGCCCATTTTTCATTTTTAATATTAATTGTCCCGTTTTCTGTAAATAACATTCCGTGGCGCGCATTACGACTTGGCATGACACAATCAAACATATCGATTCCCAAAGCAATGCATTCCAATAAGTTTTTTGGTGTGCCTACTCCCATTAAATAGCGTGGTTTATCGGAGGGTAATATGGCACAAACATGTTCTGTCATTTCATATAATTCATCTTCTGGTTCCCCAACGGATAAGCCGCCAATCGCATTGCCCTCTGCACCAAAAGAGGCAATTGTTTCTGCTGATTCTGTTCTTAAATCTTTGTATGTGCTTCCTTGAACGATTGGAAAAAGACTTTGATTATATCCGTACTTTGATTCAGTAGCATTAAAGGCCTCAAAACAACGATGCAGCCAACGGTGTGTCATTTGCATAGATTTTTTTGCATAATTATAATCACAAGGATAAGGCGTGCATTCATCAAAAGCCATAATTATATCTGCACCTATAGATCGTTGAATTTCTATTGCCCGTTCAGGTGTAAAAAAATGATAAGAGCCATCGATATGAGATTGAAATTTTACGCCCTCTTCATTTATTTTTCTGGAACCAGACATTGAATAAACTTGGTAACCGCCACTATCTGTTAGCATCGGACGATCCCAAGAAATAAACTTATGCAAACCTCCTGCTTTTTCTATGATTTCTGTTCCTGGTCTTAAAAATAAATGGTAAGTGTTTCCAAGAATGATTTGAGCTTGAATGTCTTCGCTTAATTCCTTTTGATGAACTCCTTTCACAGAACCTCCAGTTCCAACTGGCATAAAAATAGGAGTCTCAATTATTCCATGGTCTGTGTGTAATAATCCTGCTCTAGCTTTAGAAGATTTATCGTGACTTATTAATTCAAAGTGCATAAATATGTTGAAAAAAACTTTGAGCAAAGATACAGGTATTTGATTTCGCAAGGCATCT
>Ga0114968_10002606_pt1 | contig 13722 bp, 13 predicted proteins | sample M_130807_EF_Meta_FD_87020 | JGI IMG/M metagenome (GOLD analysis project Ga0114968, IMG submission 87020) | Freshwater microbial communities from Lake Montjoie, Canada to study carbon cycling - M_130807_EF_MetaG | ecosystem: Environmental > Aquatic > Freshwater > Lake | place: Lake Montjoie... | reverse complement strand
TGCTCACCGAGCAGCGCTATGCCTGGTTTTGGGCCGATATGGAACGCCTGCGCATGCCTTTGATGTGCACCGTGCCTGGCAACATGAAGGCCTTGCACCCCATCATGGATCGCCACCCTGAACTGCGCATCATCATTGACCATTCGGGCCGCCACCCACGCGGGCCCAAAGACGAAGCCGCCTGGGCCGACCTGGATCAAACCCTGCATTTGGCCAAATACAAAAACACCTCCATCAAGGTGTCATCGTTGCCCAGCTTCTCCACCAAGCCCTATCCATTTCCCAGCTTGCACAAACCGATTCGGGAAATTTACGACCACTTTGGTCCGCAACGCATGCTGTGGGGCAGCGATGTGACCCGCTTGGACTGGGGCTATGCCGACAACCTGCGCTTGTTCAACGAAGCCTTAGAGTTTTTAAGCACCGACGACCGCGAATGGATTCTCAGCCGCGCTGCGGCCAAGCATTGCGACTGGCCGCTTTGATCAGAGGCAACTGGATTGGCTGCAAATGCGTTGCAGCAATCCAGGCCAAATTTCAAAATCGCGGCGCAGTTGGTCTTCAAAGGCTTTCAACGGTTGGTTGATGGGCGTGATGCCCTGTCCGATCAAGACGCCAACCAACTCGGGGTTGACGCGCACTTTGTCCATGGCGGCGCGCAAGCGCGCCACCACGGGTGCGGGGGTGCCCGCCGGGGCAAACACGGCATACCAAGTGTCCATGCGCACGTTGGGCAAACCCAACTCGGCGGTGGTGGGCACCTGCGGCAACATGGGGCTGCGCTCGCCCGTGGCAATGGCCAAGGGGCGCACCCTGTCGCCTTGCAAGACGGGCTTGATCAGGGTCAGGTCGGCCAAAGCGATGTCTACCACACCTGCCGCCAAGTCATTGATGGCCGGTGCACCACCTTTGTAGGGGATGTGGTTGAGGGAAATACCCGCCTCTTTTTCAAGCAACACACCTGCCACGTGCAAGGCCCCGCCCACACCGGCAGAGCCGAAGCTGAGCTTGTCGGGGTTGGCCTTGGCCAAGGCAATCAACTCCGGTAAGGTTTTCACATTCAAACTGGCGCGCACCGTGATGACCGATGGGGCACTGCCCACCACGCCGACTGGCAACAGGTCTTTCACGGGGTCGTAACTCAAGCGGCCCTTGTAGACAGCAGAGGTGAACACCACCGAGCCCAGGCCCCCCATCACCAATTGATACCCATCCGCTGGCCCATTGAAGATGGATGCAATGCCAATCGTGCCCCCTGCGCCCAAACGGTTGACCACCACCACCGACTGGCCCAGTTCGGCCTCGAGCAATCGGGCCGTGGCGCGGGCAATCACGTCACTGGTACCGCCTGCGGCAAAAGGCGAGACCAAGGTCACCGCTTTGGTGGGATAGACCTGGGCAGATGCCACAGCGGCCATGAGGACCGAACACACCATGGGTGCAACCCATTTCATCCAAAGGGTGACTGATTTCAAAGCAAACTCCTGGTTGGAAAATGGTGCATCCAAGGTCTGAAAAACCCGTGTCTCTGTGCGACACACATGGATTGCATCCTGGTGAAGCGGTGATCAAGCTTCAGGCCGCTGGGGGAGCCGATTGCAGCATGGATGGGCGCTGTGCAAAACGGTCAAACCAGGCACCCAAGATGGGGTTTTTGGCGCGCCAATTTTCGTCTGCCAAGCGCACATCAACCCAGCCCAAAGCGGCGGCGGCGGCAATTTCACCCAGAGAGATCTGCTCCCCGCTGCTGGCGATATCGTCATTCAGAACACGCATGCAATGGCGCACCTTGTTCCATTGCTGGGTCAAGTACTCAGGCCACTGTTTGGCCGCTTCGCGCGACAACTCGGTGCGCACCAGGACACCCGCTTGAATCAAGCCGTCGGCCGTGGCGTTCATGCGCAGGGTGCGCAACCGCTGCGCGGGATCAGTGGGGATCAGTCTCACAGCGGGATGCACCTGATCGAGGTACTCCACAATCACCGTTGAGTCGTAAACAGCCAAGCCTTCAGGGGTGATCAAGGTCGGAATCTTGCCCGTGGGGTTGATCATGATCAGGTCTTCATTGGTTTTTCCGGCACCCACTGCGGTGGGCACAATTTCAAGGTGATCGAGCATGCCTTTTTCTATGGCAGACACCATGACCTTTCGAACAAATGGTGAAAAGGGTCCGTGCATCAAACGCATCTTGGGGGCGGTCATGGCTTACTCCTGAGAGGTGAAAAAACGTCCACCATGGTAACCAGAGAAGTCCACTTTGAGTCTGCCCACAGTCATCCACACGACTGGTGATAACCCGCCGAATTGGTTCGCAAAAGGACAAGTGCGCCAGTGGCGACTGTGCTTTGGACCCGCGCCCGTTACAGTGCAGTTGTTTTGATCGATCCCACAACCCCACCCACCGGCCCGAATGCGGCCCAAAAGCGCGCGATTTTGCTGCTGTCACTGGCGACCTTCTCCAGCATGGCCGTGCAGCGCATGTGCGATGCGATGCTGCCCGATCTGTCCCGCGTCTTCGATGCCCCCATGGCCATGGTGGGCCATGTGATTTCTTTTTACGCCGTCACGCACGGGCTGATGCAATTGATTTACGGCCCGGTGGGCGATCGCTGGGGCAAATACCGGGTGGTGATGCTCACCACCTTGGGTTGCAGTGTGGGTGCCATGTTGTCCGCCTGGAGCCAAGACCTGGATCAATTGGTCATGGCCCGCATCCTCACTGCTTTGTCTTCCGCAGCCATCGTACCGCTGGCGCTGGCCTGGGTGGGCGACCAAGTGCCTTACGCGCAACGGCAAGAAACCCTGGCGCGCGTGGGCCTGGGCACCATGCTGGGCATCACGGCGGGGCAATGGATGGGCGGACTGATCACCGACACCCTGGGTTGGCGCTGGGCTTTTGTCGGGATATCGGTTTTGTTTGCCTGTGTGGCTGCATGGCTTTGGCGCGAGGAAAAACAAGTCGCTGCAAGCACACTCCCGGCCCAAGGCAAAGTCGGCTTTGGTCAGCAAACCGCCGAAGTTTTGCGATCCACATGGGCGCGCAAAGTGTTGCTGATCGCCTTGCTCGAGGGGGCCACCGTTTTCGGCCTGCTCACCATCACCGCCGCCCATTTGCACCACACCCACGGGTTGTCACTGACTTGGGCGGGTGGCACCAGTGCCTTGTTTGGCTTGGGTGGCATGTTGTTCATGGGAACAGCAAAACCCACCATTGCGCGCCTGGGCGAGGTCAATATGGCACGCACAGGTGGCGCGCTTTTGGTATTGTCATTTGGGGTGATCGCTTTTTCGCCATGGTGGATCTTGGCGATACCCGCTTGTTTTTTCACCGGCTATGGCTTTGCCATGTTCCACAACACCTTGCAAGCCAAAGCCACGCAAATGGCACCCCAGGCTCGTGGTACCGCTGTGACCTTGTTCGCCAGCGGACTGTTTCTGGGCCAGTCTGTCGGCGTGAGTGCCGTGACCCAATTTGTCGACCGCCTGGGCTCGGCCCAGGTGATGGCGGTTGCCGATGTTTGCTTGGTGGGAGTGGTGCTGTTTTTCGCCCATCAACTCAAGTTGCGCAATGCCACCGACCTGGACCACGTTTGAGGCGTTTCGTCTCCACTGAATGACGGTGGCCCCCAATCATGCGGGTTGACTCAAGGGTTTGCCCGGGATCAACAGGCCCGGTTTTCGTTTTGCAAAACAGGAAGTTTGATAGACTACACCGCCCATTTGCAATGACCTGTGGGTCGTTATATTGATCGCTTTAGGAGACACCATGAAATTCAATGCGTCTATTTGCGCCTGTTTGGTGGCCACGCTGCTCAGCGTTGCCACACCCGTTTTGTCACAAACCATCAAAATTGGTTTCATCAGCTCTTACAGCGGCGCTGCAGCTGCCCAGGGCGACCAATTGGACAAAGGTGTCAAACTGTTCATGAAGCTCAATGGCGACAAGTTGCCACCGGGCGTGAAAGTCGAGTTGATCACCCGCGACGACACCGGCCCCAACCCCGATGTGGCCAAGCGCGTGGCACAAGAATTGATCGTGCGCGACAAGGTTCAGTTCCTCACCGGTTTGGTGTGGACCCCCAACATGGCTGCCATTGCGCCCTTGACCACCGAAGCCAAGGTGCCTTTTGTGAGCATGAATGCCGCCGGTGCGCGCATCATGAACAACGCCCCCTACATGGCCCGCGTGTCTTTCACCCTGTGGCAATCGTCTTACCCACTCGGCCAGTGGGCGGCCAAAAAATACAAACGCGCCTACACAGCCGTGAGCGATTTCGCTCCCGGCCATGAGGCCGAAGAAGGCTTTATCAAGGGATTCAAAGAGGGTGGCGGCGAGATTGTGGGCAGCCTGCGCGTGCCCTTGGCCAACCCTGACTTTGTTCCCTTTATGCAACGCATCAAGGATGCCAAGCCCGAAATCGTGTTTGGCTTCAACCCGGCAGGCAAAGCGGCCACCGGCATGATGAAGGCTTATTCTGACCTCGACTTGGCCAAAGCCGGCGTCAAGTTCATTGGCACGGGCGACATCGTCACCGATGACGAACTGCCCAACATGGGTGATGTGACTTTGGGTGTGACCACGGTTCACCACTACTCTGCGCATTCGGATCGCCCAGCCAACAAAGCTTTTGTGGCCGCCTACAAAAAAGAATTTGGTGAAAACCTCAACCCCAGCTTCATGGCCGTGGGTGCTTGGGACGCCATGGACGCGATCTTCCACGCCATTCGCGAGCAAGGTGGCAAGGTAGACCCTGACAAAACCATGGAAGCGCTGAAAAAATGGCGCAACCCCAATAGCCCACGCGGCATGGTGTCCATCGACCCCGAAACCCGCGACGTGATCAACCCCGAGTACCTGCGTGAAGTGCGCAAGGTCGGCGGCAAGTTGGCCAATGTCGAGCTGGAAACCCTCAGCACCGGCCTCAAAGACCCCATGAAAGAAGCCGACAAGAAGAAGTGATGCCCATTCGCCAGCACCGCTTTGAGCGGTGAACTGGCGTTTGTTTTTTCTTTATGGAAGCCTTTACCTCATCCCTGGTCAGCGTTGCTTTTCACGGCGTGGCCTATGGGATGATTCTTTACGTCATCTCGGTGGGTCTTTCCGTCACCATGGGATTGATGGGTTTCACCAACCTCGCCCACGGTGTGTTTGCCATGGCAGGTGGGTATGTGTTGGTCACCGCCTTGTCCAAATGGGACGTGCCCTTCCCCCTGGCTTTGCTGCTGGCCTTTGTGCTGGTGGCGCTGGCCAGCCTGGTGCTTGAGCGTTTGCTGTATTCACGTTTGTACGGCGCCGTGGAGCTCGAGCAGGTGCTGCTGACCATTGGTTTGATCTTCATGTCCGTGGCCATTGCGCGGCTCATATTTGGCACCCTGCAGCAACCCGTGGTCTTGCCCGAATACCTCAAAGGGCAGTTTTCCCTCTTAGGCCGAGATTTCCCTGCGTATCGCGTATTTTTAATTTTGTTCAGTGCCGGCATCATCGCCACGCTGTGGTTTGGTGTGGAGCGCACCATTTGGGGCGCCAAGGTGCGTGCTGCAGTGGACAACCGGGCCATGGCCCAGTCGATTGGCATCAACACCCGCCGCCTGTTCGCCACCACCTTTGCCGTGGGCAGTGGCTTGGCTGGCTTAGGGGGCGCCCTGGGTGCAGAGATTGTGGCCATTCAGCCCACCTACCCCTTTGAGCAATTGGTGTACTTTTTGATCGTGGTCTCGGTCGGTGGGCTGGGCAGCCTGCGCGGGCCTTTTGTGGCGGCCCTGCTGATTGGCATCACCGATACCGCCTGCAAATACTGGTTGCCTCAATTTGGCGCTTTCTTCATTTACATCGCCACCATTGGTTTGTTGCTGTGGCGGCCTGCTGGATTGTTTGGAAAGCGCACATGAGCCAGCACGTGGGATACAACGCCAACCCCAACCTGCGCTGGACCGAAAGCCTGCCCTGGCTGGCCGCAGGGTTGGCATTTTTTCTGTTGCCTGAATACCTGTCGCTGGGCGCGCGCATCCTCACCTATATTTTGTTTGCCTTGTCGCTGGACTTGATCATTGGCTATGCCGGCATCATCACCTTGGGACATGCAGCCTTTTTCGGCCTGGGCGCCTATGTGACCGGCATCATGTCGGCCAAGCTGGGATTTCATGACCCCATCATCCAATTGCTCACCAGCGGCGTGGTCGCCGGTTTATTGGGTTTGGCCACCGGCGCCATCATCTTGCGCATGCACGGTTTGACGCAACTCATGCTGACCTTGGCCATTGCAGCCCTTTGCCTGGAAGTGGCCAACAAAGCCACGCCCATCACCGGCGGGGCCGATGGCCTGTCGGGGGTGGTCATTGCGCCTATTTTCGGCATGTTCGCCTTTGACATGTTTGGCAAAACCGCTTATTTGTGGTGCCTGTTCTTGTTGTTCGTGGCTTGGTGGTTGGTTCGCCGTTTGATTTACGCCCCATTCGGGGTGTCTCTCACGGGCATACGGGAAAACAGCTTGCGCATGCACGCCATTGGCGCGCCTGTGGATGCCCGCTTGCGCAAGGTCTACACCTTATCGGCCACCATGGCCGGCATGGCCGGCGCTTTGCTGACCCAAACCAACCAATTTGTCGGCCTGAATGTGCTGGGTTTTGAACCCTCGGGGGAGTTGCTGGTGATGCTCATCTTGGGTGGGGTGGGCCGCTTGTATGGCGCTTTTGTTGGCCCATTGGTGTTTTTGGTGGCCCAAGATTTCCTGGCCAAGAAATTCCCCGAATACTGGTATTTCGGAATTGGCCTGATGCTGGTGCTGGTGGTGTTGTTTGCGCGCGGCGGCATTTTGGGATTGATCGACGGCTGGGTGGCACGCCTCAAAGGGAAATCCGCATGAACACTGTGCTGGAAACCCGGGGCCTGTGCAAAAGCTTTGGCGCTTTGACAGTGGCCGATCAAATCAATTTTCGACTGGATGCCGGTTCACGCCATGCGCTGATTGGGCCCAATGGCGCGGGCAAAACCACTTTTGTCAACTTGCTCACGGGCAGGTTGACACCCACCTCTGGCCAAGTGTGGATTGGCGGGCAAGATGTGACCGCCTTGCCCCAAGCCGAGCGGGTGCGCCGTGGCTTAGGGCGCACCTTTCAAATCAACACCTTGTTCAAAAAAATGTCGGTGCTCGACAACGTGGCCCTGGGCGTGGCCGAGCGCTTGAAAGTGGCCGACAAACTGTGGCAACCAGCGCGTGCATTCAATGCCGTTCGCGATGAGTCCATGGCTTTGTTGGAGTTGCTGGGCATTGCGGCCGATGCGGGCTTGCGCATCACCGATTTGCCCTATGGCAAGCAACGGTTGGTCGAGATCGCCATTGCGCTGGGCCTGCAACCCAAGGTGCTCTTGCTCGATGAGCCCGCAGCTGGCGTGCCCTCCATGGAGTCGGACCGCATCTTGCAAGCACTGGACGCCTTGCCCTCAGACATGGCCATTCTCATCATTGAGCATGACATGGACCTGGTTTTTCGCTTTGCCAAGCGCATCACCGTGCTGGTGCAAGGTGAGGTGTTGTGCGAAGGCTCCCCCCAAGAAATTGCCGCCGACAAACGCGTGCACCAGGTGTACTTGGGAGAGCAAAATGACTGATTCCAGCGCCCCAATGGCCCTGCGGCTGCAAGGCGTTCGTGCTGGCTACGGCGAAACCGTGGTGTTGGAAGACATCGGCTTCGAACTGCCGGAACGTGGCGCGCTGGCCTTGCTGGGGCGCAACGGGGTGGGCAAAACCACTTTGCTGGCCACCTTGATGGGGCACACCCAATTGCACGGTGGGCGCATTGAATACCGCGGCCAATCCATCGAGCGCTTGCCGGTGCACGAGAGATCACGCCTGGGCATTGGCTATGTGCCCCAAACCCGCGACATCTTTCCCTCCCTCAGCATCGAAGAAAACCTGCAAGTGGCCGCGCGCAAAGGCCGCTGGCCGATGGAGCGGGTGTATGAACTGTTCCCCCGCTTGGCCGAGCGGCGCAGCCACATGGGCAACCAAATATCGGGGGGCGAGCAACAAATGCTCTCCATTGGGCGCGCCCTGATGGGTGACCCGGCCATCTTGTTGTTGGACGAACCCATGGAGGGCCTGGCGCCCATCATTGTTGAAATGCTGATGCAAGCCCTGACCCGCTTGATCCGCGAGGAAGCTTTGACCGTGGTGCTGGTGGAGCAATCGGCCAAGCTGGCTTTGCAAGTCACCGAAGAGGTGTTGGTGCTGAGCCGCGGGCGCATCATCCACAGCGGCAAGAGCGCCGAGTTGTTGGCCCAACCCGATCGCTTGGCCCAACTCATCGTGGCCCACTGAGCGTGCCCACCCCAGGGCCCAAGCCAGCCCCATAAAATCAGGCCATGAGCGATACCGCCCAAGCCCCCCAGACGGCTTTGCCGAAAACTTTGAACCACAACGCATTTGTGTTGGGCGTATTTTTTTTGTTTGTGGGATTTTCAACGTTTTTGATTGATGCCCAACAACTGCGTCAAAACGCGCTGTTCATTCTTTTGCAAGGCCTGTCCTTTGCGGCCGGTGGCACGTGCATGTGGGCATGGCTGCGCCACATCCGCGGCCCCCGCGCCAGAACCTGAGCGATCACTGGCGCGCCCGAACCATCACCTTGGGAAAAAACATCCCGCTTTTGGTGAGCTACAGGTTGTGATATGCCGATTTGTGGACCAAGCAAAAGTCTTTCAATCCCACCATGTTTTTTTGCTCGGTGGTGTTGGCATACACCTCAGCCTTGATGCGATCTTGCTCCGCTTGGTTCACCTTGCTCACGCATTTGCGCTTTTTAAACGCATCTTTGAAACGCTGGGACACATCACCTTTGAAGCTGCACATTTTTTCTATGGTTTCATTGAAAGCGGTGTCCCGCATGATGCGCACACAGGTGTTGGTTAAACCGTCAGCCGGTTTTTGGGTCCAAGCAGGCATGCACAAGCCAAGGCCCAACAGACACCCTGCAAGCCAGCGCACCGCTGCGGACCCGCGCTTGCGAGCAAGGTCGCCAACAGTCTTTAGGCCTTGGGTCAGGGCGGGGCCGCTACAATTGGTCATGGAATGCGGGTGTAGTTCAATGGCAGAACGGCAGCTTCCCAAGCTTTAGACGAGGGTTCGATTCCCTTCACCCGCTCCACAAGATTTTTTTTCATCTCACCTATAAATCTCAAAGCCCGCTCCTTCAAAAGTAAAGCGGGTTTTTTATGAATTTATTTCATACCGCTTGTTGTCATCTCATACCAACAGTCTATGGGTGTCTTGGTGGGTATTTAATGGCCGCAACGACCTGATGATGAATAAAGGCCAAGAGAGATACCAACGAAAGGTGTCATCTTGCCAAATGACACATTCTTCAACATCAGAGAAATTATAGGGGTGGGCCTTTCTGCGATAAGCACACGGTGCGTGAGGCGCTGTGGCTGCACCTGACTGGCGCGGACAAGCATGGACATGACAATGCTGAAAGGTAAGTTCCCATCCATTAAAAGATGATTTGTGTTTGCTACGGGTTTGCAGAGGCTTTCAGATCCATGTCTTTGACCAACATATTGAGTGTGCAAGAAATCAGAGGGTTTTTGATTCGCTCAATCAGCTGTATGGCCTTACTGCCCACCAAGTTTTGAACGGCATCAACGGATTGAAATCCAATTTCCACAATCACATCGGCGCTCAATCCCCATCCGGCCATTGACTCAGGGGGAAGGGGTCGATTTTCAATCCAACTTTGAATGCCCAAGTGCGGGCGTGACAGCAGCAGCTCGCGGTGTACGCCCAGATGCCGATCCATCTCATCTACAGAACAACCTGGGTTGGCCTGGTAAATTTGAACCCATTTGACAGTGGGGGTTTGCAAGCTGAAAACGACGTTTTCTTGGCACACCATCCCGTGCTGACTGACACGATCCGCAAATGTTTCATCTTCATCGGCCAGCAAAACTTCGCGCGCGTGCGCATTAGCCAGATGTTGTTGCCTCGACCAAGGGCTGTTAAAAAACACCATGCCCATGCCATCGTAAGCTCGACCTGTGCTTGGAAATCCGTCTAAAGCAATCCGGTCTCCATGAACGTATCTGTCGACATGGGCCCAAGATTGCTCAGACATGAATCTCATGGCCAATTGGCCATGTTGCCGCCACCTGGTTTTGAATGCGTCGCCCAGCCATTGGGGATGGCGCAAGGCAAAATAAATTCGCTTCGGACGAACTGGCCCAGACATGCCAATGATCAGTCGGCGGCATGCGATGCTGCAAAGCGCCCTGCCCTTCGGCCAGATACAAATGCCCAACCCAAATGATGGCCATGCCCATAGAGCAAAAGTCCGCCTTGGCCTACAGACCCAGCGGCAAATAATCCAGCAATGGGTTGGCCGTCTTGACCAATGACTTCATGACGGTCACTCACTTGGAGACCGCCATCGGTCAGCACCATATAGCTTTTGACCGGCCCCAAGGCGACAAAAGGCGCTTGAGTCAATGCTTGGGCATCTTGGCCATTCGCTTGCAGGCTTTGACGCAATGTGTTTGGGTCCATTTGAAGTTGGTGAGCCAATTCTTCTATGGTTTGCGCTTGATGGTAAACATCGGAGCGATTGCGACGGTAGTCCGGCAAGTAAGCATGTGCGACATTGGGTGCAGTCGACACAAAATGCGGCCAAGCGGTAAAGCGGCTTGCCATGTTGCCATCCAAAACGATGTATCCAATGCCTTGGTCTTGTTCAACCAGCGCGAGCGCTGGCTTGTTCATTTCGTCAACAAAACGCTTTCCATGGCGATTGATGAGCAACCCGCCAGCTTTGAACAAGCCTGGGTCTGGCCCCAGCGCTGTGGTGATGAAGCTCATCAAAATGGGGCGCACCAGAAAGTTGGGCAAATAGGTCATGGCCCATACCGCTGCATGACCCATCCAAGTTTGTGGCGGTAATTTGGCAATCCAAGTGGGGTTCGCCGGTGGGATAAAACGCATGATCGGTCCATGAACCAAGTCCCCATTGACCACTTGCGCCCCAATGGCCATGGCCATGGCATGGCCATCACCCGTGTTGGTGACATTGACTGCATCACAGGCCGCTGCAGCGGGACTGGCCAATCGCGATTTCAATTCGCGACCCGCACTGTAATCCCCGCTGGTCAGCACCACGGCCTTGCGGGCGCGGAAAAAAATGTGTTCACCATTCGCATCGATGGACTCCACACCTTGTACGCGGCCATCGACATATCGCAGGGCGGTGGCTCGCGTTGAAAACCTGAAACCCACACCCAAACTTCGACACAGGCGACCCAGGTGATAGGGATAGGCTTTGGACCCAGGTACAACGTTGTGCATCCGCGGCAGTCGGTGCGGTGGTTCGCTGGCTGGTCCCAAAAAAACCAAACCACTTTCCATCAGCCACTCAAACATGCCGGGCGATTCATCCACCAAGATGCGCCGCAAGACAAGGTTGTCGCGCGCTTCCAAAGGACCGGCAAACTTGCCCAGGTCTTCAAAGTGCCAATCAGGGCAATCATCCAGGATGCCAGCCTTTTTTTGATGCCGCGTTTGTGTGGCCGAGACTGACCCCACAGACCATGCGGTGCTGCCGCCGAGCTGGGCATTTTTTTCGATCAGCAGCACCTGGGCACCGAGGCGCGCCGCTTCACTGGCCGCAGCCAAGCCTGAGCCGCCACCGCCAATGACCACAACATCAAACGTTTCCTCTTTCATTGCACAGTCCTTTTATTCCATGTTGTTCGCCAAAGCAGCGCAGCGCAGATGTGTCCAAACCCAACAATTTCAGTTTGAACCAGCATAACGGATGCATCTTGATCACTTGGCCGAATGCAAATAGGGAATACCCGCATTGGCGTCTTGATCCTTGGTGCGACATTCATACTGGACAAATAAATCAACCAGGAGAGCAATGTGCACCCATTCACCCAAGCTTTGCGGGTCATCCGTTTTGTTGTCAATATCGCTGCGTGGGGTATTGGCTTGGGCTTGCCTGGCATGGCGATGGCCGATGGATATCCGACCAAACCAATCACGGTGGTGGCCGTCTCCCCGCCTGGGGGAGGGGACGATTTCACAGCCCGTTTATTTGCGCAACAGTTGCGCGAAAGCACGAAGCAAACCGTGATGGTGGAGAACATCGCTGGTGGTGGCGCCACCATCGCCTATGCAAATGTTGCAAGGTCTGCGCCTGATGGTCATCGTTTGTTGATCAGCAACAGTGTGCAAACTTCATTTCCTGCGCTATACACCAATCTCCCCTTCGACCCCGTGGAAGGCTTTGAACACATTGGCTTGATATTTAAGACGCCTTTTGCGGTGACGGTCTCGAATCGATTGAACGTCAAGAGCCTGGCTGAATTCATACAGTTGGCCAAAGCCTCACCAGGAAAACTCAATTTTGGTTCTGGCGGGTCTGGTACTGGAAACCATTTGGCCGGAGAAATATTTAAAAATATCACAGGCACCGATATCGTCCATGTGCCATTCAAAGGGGCTGGTCCCGCCATGGTTGCGCTTTTGGGTGGGCAAATTGACGTGATGTTTGCCACCTTGACCACGGGTGGACTGGCAGGGCATCATGCTTCAGGTGGCGTCAGAATTTTGGCCATTTCAGACGACCGCCGTGCACTGTCATTGCCCTCCATTCCAACCGCTGCTGAGGCCGGACTGCCCGGATACATGACTTCAATTTGGTGGGCAGTATCGGCACCCAAGGGTGTACCAGCCGAGGTGGTAGAAAAGCTTAATCGGGAAATTAAACAAATGGTCAAATCACCTGCCGTCATGCAGAAATTCAACGACATGGGTGCCATACCCTTGGGCAGTTCAGCTCCAGAGGCCAAGGAATTGATTGCCCGCGAAACCAAATCCATGTCTGCGTTTGTGACCTCCTTGGGTTTAAAGCCTTGAGTGACTTCTGGCCACCCATCAAAAAGGAAACGCTGATGTTCTTCACTTTTCGCTCTGCTCAACGATGGTGCACCCTGGCGTTGATGCTCCCACTTGCTTGCCCAGTGATTGCGCAAACGGCCATTTGGCCCAACAAGCCCATCAAAATTTTGGTCGGAAGCCAGGCCGGTACCGGCACCGACGCCATGACCCGTTTGGTGGCCGCCAAGGTCAGTGAAATTTTGGGACAAACCATCTTCATTGAAAACAAGTTGGGCGCTGGTGGGCAAATGGCCGCAGAGCAAGTCTCCAAAGGCACGCCCGATGGATACACCTTGATATCCATATCCAGCGCGCACGCCAGCCAAGCGGCAACCTTGAAAACAGTCCCTTTTGACCCCGTCGACGGGCTGACGTGGATATCCACCGTGGCGGTATACCCCTTGGTGATCGCTGTGGCGCACGATTCCCCCATCACCAGCTTGCAAGACATGGTTCGCAAAGCCAAAGCGGCCCCGGGCACCATCAGTTACGCATCCTCTGGCGTCGGCAGCGCCTTGCACTTGGTGGGCGAATGGTTGGCCACCGAAGCGGATATCCAGTTGACCCACATCCCATTTCCTGCGGGTGGCGGGTTTGGTTACACGGATGTCATGGCAGGTCGCGTCAACATGATGATCAACATACCCAGCTTGATCGTTCCCAACGTTCGCGCCAACAAGATGCGTGCCTTGGCCGTGACCTCAGCAGAGCGCTTTGCGCCCATGCCCAATGTGCCGACACTGAATGAAGTGATTCCAGGGCTGGAGGTAGAGTCCTGGCTGGGCTTTGCTGCCCC